>Ga0134128_10003258_pt1 | contig 19836 bp, 17 predicted proteins | sample KB31754_FD_96462 | JGI IMG/M metagenome (GOLD analysis project Ga0134128, IMG submission 96462) | Terrestrial soil microbial communities with excess Nitrogen fertilizer from Kellogg Biological Station, Michigan, USA - KB3-175-4 | ecosystem: Environmental > Terrestrial > Soil > Unclassified ...
GGCGACACCAAAGCACAAATCATCGCCGATGTAAAACAGCGTACCCCCGTTCGTTCACACGAGGAACAGGAGGCCCTGAAAAAACGCGAGATAGACGAACTTAGCTCCCGCTATTCCGGCGCGGAATTACAGATGCGCACGCAGATGTATCTGGATAACTATAAGTCGGATGAGGAATATCTCAAGGAACACATCGACCAGGCTACGGCCGATGTGGACAGCACCATCAGCTTCGTCAAGGGAATGTTGAGCCGGCTTTCCCCGGCAACGTTGAGCGCTCCCGCGATCATCTCGCCCACTACCCGCGAGTTCGACGGATTCCGCGATGGCGATCCGGGCATGGTCATGCTGGTCCGTAAGAACCCCGATTTCATCCAAGCAGGCGCCGCCCCGGAAAAACCGCAGTTCTTCCTGGTCACCTGGACTAGCGAGCCGGGCGACGACGCGGCTCGGGCCACCGGCGCGCAGATCGCACAAAGCCTCGACACCCGTTATTTGAAAACCTTGCTATCAAAATAATTAGTCGTCTCTTCTACCAAGGCATGCATCAGTTCCGCCGCCTCAGGATCATCTCCAGGTTATTTTGAGCAATGGCCTGCTGGCGTAGCGGCGACATAACTGACTCTGAAGCGGGAATGGCAGGAGACTCTCCTCCTTCCCGCTTATTTCTTCGGTGACCCTGTGGTGTAGCCGCCGGAGAAATTTGAGCGCAAAGTTATGGCAAGGTATTTGTAAACTGTGAAAAAGGATTTCCCCTCCCACAACCACTCCAAAAATCAATTAAAAGCCATTAAAAAATTATTGATTCGCTTTACGACTCAAATGGCTGTCTATGTGGGTGAACTTGACCTTGTCCAGATCGATCCTGATCCTTTTATTGTTTTTATGTCTGTTGTCGCTGCACACCGCCGCGCAGAGCCCCGCCCGTGACAGCACCAGACGCGACACCGCTGCCGCACCACCGCCAAACCTCATATCGAGACCCAGCACGGGCCAACCCGTTCCCATATCAAAACCCGACACTACTACCGATACCACCCATCGGGTTTCGGGGTATGTCCGGCTCGGCGGCAGCATCACAGATCTTTCCGGTACCAGCGTCCAGATCCGCGGCAGCGGCAAAGGTGTATCACAAACGGACAGTTCCGGCCATTTCGTGATCAAAGCTCCGCCCAGCTCAACGCTCGTCTTCAGCCACATCGGCTATTTGACAACCGAAGTGGATATCAAGGATCGCAGACTCATCAACGTTACCCTCGATAAAGAACCCAATACCCTCGAACAGGTAACGGTGAGTTACGGTAAACAAGCCAAAAGGGATATCACCGGCGCCGTAAGCAAAGTGGATGCCAGCTCAGTACACGACATCCCCGCCACCGAATTCGGCCAAAAGCTGCAAGGCCAGGTCTCCGGCATCCAGATCCTCCAGAGCAGCGGGCTCCCGGGAAACAACATCGTATTCCGTATCCGCGGCGCCGCCTCGTTATCCTCGGGCAACCAACCGTTGATTGTGCTGGATGGCCAGCCCCTGAATAGCGACGTAACCGGCGGCACCGGTGATATCAACCTTGTCCCACCCGATGAGATCGAATCGTATAGCGTACTCAAAGATGCCGCAGCCACCTCCCTCTACGGTAGCCGTGCCTCCAACGGCGTGGTCATCATCACGACGAAGACCGCGAAGATAGGCAAGACCAGCACGACCCTCGACGTCTACCATGGCGTGCAATCGATCCCTTCCCGCGGCCGGCCCGACCTCATGAACGGCGTCCAGTTCGCCACCTTCATGCAGGGCTTCTACCAGGACAAGATCAACAACGAAGGCTGGGTCAATCCTATCACCCGCGCCCCAACAATTCCTACAGACTACGCCAACCCCGGCCAATACGGAAAGGGCACCTCCTGGTATAATCAGCTCATCCATCCTGCCGCCATCGATAACTAGACTGTCAACTTCTCCGTCGGCACCCCAAAGGTTTCTTCCAGCACGACAATGAATTATTTCAACCAGGAGGGCGTCGTCCACAACACCGGCACGAAACGATTTGCCTTCCGCACCAACACCGAATACCGCCCCATCGAAAGGATCAAAATAGGCCTCAACCTAGCCCCGGCATATCAAATCGATCACAATACCCGCGGCGGACAATTGGCACTTAATGGGAACCGACAGGTAGTTGCCGGCGCCGACCTTAGCTCTCCGCTCATCTCCCCCTGGGCCAGCAAAAACAAGTTCAATCTCTCCACCGCCTCCTACGGCATGTATGCCCTGCCCAATTATCTGCAGCAGGCCGAGATCATGGACAACGATCAAACGAATTTCTCCTTCCTCGGCAATGCCTATATCGACGTCGAATTCTTTCACGGCTTCCATGCCAAATCGACCATCAACGGCGATATCCTCACCCAGGATTACAACGCCTACTATGGCACCAACTTCGGGTTGTTCGGCCAGGTCCCGCCGCGGCCGCCATCCGGGTCACAGGCAATCAACAATTCCAACAACACCTACACCTGGACCAACGAGAACCTCCTGACCTACGCCACGCATTTCGGCAATCACTCCCTCGATCTGCTGGCGGGTTATACTACCCAGAAATCGTACGAAAGCCTGCGCTCCATAACGGGCACCGGCTTTGCCACGGACGAAACTCCCTGGATCGCCGCGGCGACAACCACCACCGGCTCTTCCAACAGCACCTCCTGGACGATCGCCTCTGCTCTGGCAAGGGTAAACTATGACTTCAAAAAACGCTATTACCTATCCGCAACCATCCGCAACGACGGCAGCTCCCGTTTCGGCAGCAACAAAAAATACGGCACCTTCCCCTCCGCCTCGGTGTCATGGATAGCCAGCGACGAAAAATTCTTTCCTAAATGGGGCATGCTCAATTTCCTCAAATTCCGCGGCAGCTATGGCCTCACGGGTAACTTCAATATCGGCAACTATACTCAAACATCTTTGTTAAGCCCCACCAACTATGTCGAAAGCGGCAACACCACCCTCGGCGAGTCGATCACCACGCTCGGCAATCCCAACCTTACCTGGGAGACCTCGAAACAGCTCGACATCGGCGCCGATCTCTCCATCGTTCATGGCAGGATCAATATCAGTTATGACTATTACAGAAAAACAACCCACGGCATGCTCTCGCCCCTGCCTATCCCCCAGGCATCCGGTTACACGTCCATCCAGTATAACGAAGGGACCTTCCGCATCTGGGGCCATGACATCCAGGTCAGCAGCGATAACATCAAGGGCCCCTTTACCTGGTCCACGGATTTCAACATTTCCTTCAACGATAATCGCGTCATTTCCCTTGTCAATGGCACCCCCATCGGCGGCACCGGTATGTACAGTGATTATAACCGAACGGCCGTAGGTCATCGCATCGGTGAGCTTTACGGTTGGATCTTCGAAGGCATCTATGCCACGCAGGCGGAATACAACAAATACCCAAAATATTCCACTTCCGTCGTCGGCTCGGCACGCTTCAAAGACGTCAACGGCGACGATACCATCGACATCAAAGACCGCACCTTCATCGGCCGCACCAGCCCAAAATTCGTCTATGGGATGACGAACCGGTTCTCATACAAAAATTTCGATCTCGATATCCTCATCGCGGGCCAGGTAGGCAACAAGCTCATGAATACCAATCTTCAAAACCTGCACAATCTCGATGGTGTCTTCAACGTCGAAAAAAGCATGATGTACCGCTGGCGTTCGCCATCCGACACCGGAAACGGCAAGGTTCCCGGCACCCGCTCGGGCTCTACCGAAGCCTACCGGCTCGTCAACAGTACCTGGGTGTTCAGCGGCGACTATCTCGCCGTCAAGAACATCACCCTTGACTACACCTTCGATAAAAAAATGCTCCATTATATCAAAGGCATCCGGGTCTACGGCAGCGTACAAAATGCCTTTATGTTTACCAAATACCCGGGCCAGAATCCCGAGGTCAACGATACCAAGGACAACCAAACCCAGGCAGGTCTGGACAACGGCTCCTATCCCATACCGAGGGTGGTTATGTTCGGAGCAAACGTAAACTTTTGACTATGAAAAAATTTATATACATTCTCCTGGCCATCACCCTCGCCGCCTGCAGCAAGAAATTCGTCACGCTGTATCCGCAAGGACAGGTGAACGAGGGCGTCTTCTATAAGTCCACCTCCGACTTTCAACAGGCTATCGTCGGAGCCTATGCACCCTTGCGTTACGCCGCTAACCACGCCTTTTACCTGGAAGAGATGCGGGCGGACAATACCTTTTTGGACTACAACGCCAAAGACCGCGGCGGCGCCCAAAGCGAGCAGCTCGCGGAATTCCTCGACGGCTCCAGCAATCCTACCATCGATTCGATCTGGGCCGAGGACTACACGGGCATCCAGCGCTGCGATGTCGTCCTCGACAAGTTAAAAGTACCCCCGACGGACATGACGGACTCTATCCGCAACAACATCACCGGCCAGGCGGAAGCCCTGCGGGCGCACTATTATTTCGAGCTGGTCCGGCTCTATGGCTCCGTGCCCCTGTATCTCCACGAGACCACGGACGCGCAAAACGCCTTCGTGAATCGATCGCCGGTCGACAGCGTCTACCTCCAGATCATCGCGGACTTCTCCGACGCGATCAGCAAGCTCTCCCCACCGACAGCCTTCCCCCAGTCCGGCGCCGTAACCAAGGGCATGGCCGCTACCGAGCTCGGTCTCGTCCAGCTGACGTTAAAGAACTACGCCCAGGCAACACCCTTATTTCAGTCGGTAACTCAAATGGGTTACGCCCTCCTGGCGAACTACGCCGATGTTTTCAAAACATCAAATAAAAACAGCTCGGAATCAGTCTTCGAGATCCAATATAAGTCCGGAACGGACGGCCAATCCAGTCAGTTCATCTACGATTTTATTCCCGTCACACCGCAAACCGGCCCCATCCTCGGCTCCGGCTCCAATTACAACAATACCGCAGGCAGTTGGAACGTCCCCACCCAAAACCTCATCAACAGCTACGAACCGGGCGACACCCGTCTCGATGCAAGCATTGGCGTGATAAAAGGACACCTGGACGCGCAAACCGATTTTATCCCGGATAGCGTTGTCAGCATCCTGGACAACATCGATACCACAGGCAAAGGCCTTGGCTATACCACCTCCTCCGCCCATCGGTTTATAAAAAAGCAATTCAATCCCCCGTACACCACCGCGCTGGTGTACAACACCGGCGACGATTGGCCGGTATACCGTTATTCCGATGTGTTGCTGATGTTGGCCGAATCCCTCAACGAACAGGGACAGTCCGCCGCCGCCCTCCCATATCTCAACCAGGTCCGCCAGCGCGCCGGCCTGCCGCCCACCGTCACCACGGACCAGTCGATGCTCCGCGATACGATCGCACATGAGCGTCGAGTTGAATTAGCCTTCGAAAATCATCGCTGGTTCGACCTGGTCCGCACCGGCCAGGCCATCCCCGTGATGACGGCCTACGGCATTCTCCAAAAACAAGCCCTCGGCTTCCTTTTACCCACGTCCTACAACGTCACCCCGAACAAGCTGATCTACGCGATTCCTTTCCGCTAGACCCAGGTCAACCCCGCCCTCGGCCAAAACCCGGGCTACTGAGTGTCCGCCACAAAATGCGTCGCCGCAAAACGGCAGATTGTCACCGGTTCGTTCAGTTACGTATCTTTATCCACAATTAACACTGAAAATGGCAAGATACTGCTTTACCTACGACGCCAAAGACACGATGTCCTGGGACCCAGAAGAACTCATTCTAAAGATATCCGAGATCATCCTGAACAACAAAGGCCTTTATCTCGAGAATCCCGTGAACAATACGATCCTTTTCGAGGATGGCGGTGTCCAGCCCAATCTCGGCTTCTGGAATGGCATCTTCCTCAAGAACCTGAAGGAAGATGTCTTCTATTATCTCGGTGTCATCGCCAAAACTGCCAAAGGAGAATACAACGAAAGCAACGAAGGTGACCCCGACCTCGACGCCGACTATCAGGAATTGCTCGAGGACCTCGAGGACCTCGACGAATAAAAGAATAACAGCAAAAACGATTGCTCATGCCACCAGTCATCCAGATCAAGCGGGCTTATGATGTCCCTGCAAAAACGGACGGTATCCGCATCCTCGTCGACCGGCTCTGGCCCCGGGGCATCACGAAAGAAAAAGCCGCCATCAAACAATGGGCAAAAGACCTTGCGCCCTCCACCGAGCTGCGTCAGTGGTTCCATCACGAGACCCAGCATTGGCCCGAATTCGAAAAACGCTACAAAGCCGAATTGAAGCACAACCACGAAGCCGTCGAAGCCTTCCGCGAGGAATACCGCGAAGCGGGACACCTCACCCTCGTCTACGGCGCCAAAGACGAACAGCACAACCACGCTGTCGTATTAAAGGATTATCTCGACCACCTCTTTAAAAAGTAACCGCCACCTACCGCCCCACCGGCTTCAAATACGGCTCCACATGGATCAACACATCCTTGATTCGCAGTTCGCTATTGAGCAACTTATCCTTCACATGATGCGCGATCTCATGTCCCTGCGCCACCGTTAGTAAAGGCGACACCTGTATATGCAGATCTACATAGTAGTCGAACCCCATCTTACGGACAAAACATTTTTCCACCAGGTCGACATTGGGAATATTCGCTGCCAGTTCCCGCACCTTCCCCACGATCTCGTTGGAAGGCGCCGCATCCATGATCTCGTTGAGCGCTGGCCGTAAAAGATGGATACCGTTATACAAAATGATAAAAGAAGCGATCAACGCCGCCCAGTCATCCGCGGACTCATACCCTTTACCCAGTATCACAGCCACAAGGATACCGATAAAGGCGGCGATCGAAGTGATGGCATCGCTCCGGTGGTGATAGGCGTCGGACTTTACCGCCTGGCTATTGATCTCCTTACCCACCTTCAGCACATAACGGAACATCGCCTCCTTGATCAGGATCACGACGAATAAGATAGCCAGCGTAAACTTCTCCGGCAGATGATGTGGCGTGCGGATAAAAACGATGGCATTATAGGCGATCCAGATGGCCGTGCCGATCAGGAACAGGGCGATCAATACCCCCACCAGCGGCTCCGCCTTCCCATGACCGTAAGGATGCTCTTTGTCAGCAGGCTTCAGCGAGATCCGCAATCCGAGCCATAGTAGGGCTGAGCTCAGCACGTCCGCGGCAGTCTCGGAACCATCCGCGATCAGGGCATAGGAATGACCGATATAGCCACTGATGAATTTTACAAACACCAGTATGATGCTGATAGCAATACCCAGGGCGGTCGTCCGCATCCCTCTTACGGAAGGGTGGACATCCTTACTTTGCATGCGCCCCCTCCTGTTTTACCGGATATCCGTGATCGAGCCAATCCGTTTTGATATTGTGCGCGAGGTCCAGCAGCCGGGCGTGCGTAAAATGCATTGAAACAAGCAAATTAAAAGCCGGCCGCACATTAGGGCAGTGAACAAAAGGACAACAGCCGCAGTAGATCACCACCTCGCGGTTCCTGTCCACTGAGGCCAAAAGCTTCTTCAAAGAATCCAAATGAGCCGCCTCATGGACCGGCCCCGTCTCGACAGACCCGGTGATCAGCCCGGAAGGGCCAACGCAGATGAGCAAAGGCGCCGTCCCGTTCTTGATCCGGGCCGCCAGATCGGCGGGTTCCATGAGCTGAGCGGGCGTCCAGGGGTCCACAGGCTGTTGAAGGACACCCAATAAAAGCAGGGAAAGGAGGAGCTTCGCGTACATTGGCATCAGGCTTTACACGGTAAAAATAGGTATCTTTGCGCATTTGCAGTGACTCACCGCATCTCCATAGAAGAATTTGAAAAAAGGGCAGGGGACCTGCCCGTGATAGACGTACGAGCTCCGGCGGAATTCGCCCATGGACATATCCCTGGCGCGGTGAACATCGCCCTTTTCTCCGACGAAGAACGGGCGAGGGTAGGGACTACTTATAAACGCGAAGGTAAGGAAGCGGCTGTTATCCTGGGTTTCGACCTCACCGGACCCAAATGGGCTGAATTCATCCGTCAGGCCCTCGTCGTTGCCCCACATAAAAAGCTGGCCCTTCATTGCTGGCGTGGCGGGATGCGCAGCTCCGCCATGGCCTGGGCCTTCGATCTCTATGGATTCGACATCAGCCTGCTCCAGGGCGGTTATAAGAACTACCGGCGATGGACGGCCCGGCAGTGGGGGCGGCAGTATACGCTCAACGTCATTGGCGGCAACACCGGTTCCGGTAAAACGAAGATACTCCACGAGCTAAAACAAATGAACCAACAAACCGTCGACCTGGAAGACCTCGCCCGGCATCAGGGATCGACCTATGGATCGCTAAATCGCCTCATCCAACCTACCCAGGAACAATTCGAGAACGATCTGGCGACGACGTTAGCGGGACTCGACAGCACCAAACCCATCTGGATCGAAGACGAATCCCTGAACATCGGCAAAAATAGCATCCCCAAACCTTTCTGGACGCAGCTCCGGAATGCATTTCACTTCGATCTGCAGGTACCGGTAGACCAACGCGTCGAATATCTGCTGGAAGAATACGGTAATCTCGACAAGAACTTCCTGATCTCCTGCACGGAAAGGATAAAAAAACGTCTCGGCCCCGAGCAAACGAAGAACGCCATCGCCGCCATCTCGGAAAACCGGATGGCCGATTTCATTCGTCAGGTACTCGTCTACTACGATAAAACCTATGAGCGAGGCCTCAGCGATCGTGACCCGGCAACGATCCGGCAATTAACGACCACAACTAACGACCCAAAGGTAAACGCCCGCTTATTGTTAAAAACCGCGGAGGAAAGGAAGACCACCGCGGTCATATAGGAACCGACACATATATAACACATGGAACCGATAAAACTCACGCAATATTCACATGGCGCCGGCTGCGGTTGCAAGATCAGCCCCGCCATCCTCGATAAGATCTTACATAGCCCCATAAAAACGCCCATCGACCACCGGCTGCTTGTAGGGAACGCGGAACGCGACGATGCCGCGGTCTGGGACTTGAATGACGGTCAGGCCCTGATCTCCACCACGGATTTTTTCATGCCCATCGTTGACGACCCGTATGATTTTGGCCGCATTGCCTCCGCGAACGCCATCAGCGACGTCTATGCCATGGGCGGAAAACCGATCCTAGCCATCGCTATCCTCGGCTGGCCTATCGACAAACTGCCACCAGACGCGGCCCAAAAGGTCCTGGAAGGCTCCCGCGCCATCTGCGCCGAAGCCGGCATCAGCCTCGCCGGCGGCCACAGCATCGATTGTCCCGAACCGGTATTTGGCCTCGCCGTCAATGGCCTCGTCGCCATAAACCAGCTCAAACGCAACAGCACCGCCACCCCCGGCTGCCGGCTCTTCCTCACCAAAGCCCTGGGCGTAGGCATCCTGTCCACCGCGCAAAAGAAAGGTCTCCTCCAACCCGAAGACGCCGCCATCGCACTCAAAAGTATGACTACGCTCAACAGCGTGGGCGAAAAGTTAAGTCAAATACAAGGCGTAAAAGCGATGACCGACGTCACAGGCTTCGGCCTCCTCGGTCACCTTGCGGAGATGTGCGAAGGCAGCCAGGTCTCGGCGGCCATCGAATTCGGCAAGATCCCGACCATCGCCACCATCCAACACTACCTTGATCAAAAATGCATCCCCGGTGGTACCCGGCGTAACTGGGCCAGCTATGGCCATAAGATCGGCCCGCTCACCGAAGAACAGCGATATATCCTCGCCGACCCGCAAACCAGCGGTGGCCTGCTGATAGCGGCAGCGCCCGAAGCGGTCGAAGAAGTAACAGTCCTGCTAAAAGCACAAGGCCTCCCGGCCACCCCCTTCGGCACACTAATACCCTCGACCGAAAACCTGATTCAGATAATTTGAAGCAAATAATTATTTCTTTACTTGTTGTTGCCAATAGATGCCACCGAGCACCAGCAGCATGCCTGCCAGCGTGAAAAGTGTCAGCGGCTCATGTGTAAAGATATTGGAAAGGATAAAACCGAACACCGGGCATAGAAAAAGCCAAAACGAGCTCCGCTCGGCGTCTTCATGCAAAAGGAACAGCCACAACGAAACCGCCGCAACGGAAACCATGATGGCCAGCCACCCGATAGCCCCCAGGCCTCTGATCCCCCAGACGTTGAGACCGCTCTGGTAGACATACAACATCGCCGGCAGCAGGAACACCCCGCCCAAAAAAACCTGCCATCCATTGATCGTCAGCCGCGTCAGCCCCTGCCAGTCCGTCCGCGAAAAATACAACACGCTGATCGAATAGGCGACCATCGAGATCAGCAGTAACAACAAACCAAAAGGGGTGGCGCTGCTGTTCCGCAGCAAAGGCCAGGCCGCGATCACCACACCTCCCATACACAAGAACAAGCAAAAAATAGTCACCGGCCTCAACCGCTGCCGTAAAAAGATCGCGCTGATAAGATTGATAAACACCGGCGAGGTAGCTACTGCCAGCGACCCGAGACCCGCCGACACCTGCCGCATGGCGATCACATAAAGCCCCAGATAGATGGTGTTGGCCAGCAACCCGTAGATGGCGATCTGTCCCCACTGGCGGCCCTTGGGTAGCCGCTGCCGTAAGATCAAATGACTGATGATGATCATCACCGTCCCCGCCGTAAAGAACCGAACAACGCAAATAGTAAAAGGCTGCAAAACCTGCAATCCGATCTTGGTGGCAGTCGACGCCGATGACCAAAGGATCGAGAACAACAACCCCGCGCCCAGGGATAAATTCTTTTTGGCGCCTGGACCAGCATGCATGACGCTAAAATAGCACAAAGAATTGCACCACGAACTGATCCACCCCAAATCCTCATTTCTGATTCTGTTCAGCACCCCGGAAAAGCGGTTACTTTGTAAAAAAAATTCATGCAGCCCCACGAGATGCAGCCCCACGAGATCGGGACATTGAGAGCCGCCACCCGCGGAACGAGCGAATACATCCACTTCAACAATGCCGGTTCATCCCTGCCGGCGGACATCACCGTGGATACCGTCATCCGTTACCTGCAGGAAGAAGCGATCAACGGGGGGTACGAGACCGAAGCCAGATACGCCGCCGGGCTCGATCACGTATATGCGCTGATCGCAAGGCTGATCAATGCCCGCCCGTATGAGATAGCCCTGGTCGAGAATGCCAGCACCGGCTGGCTCCTGGCCTTCAACGGTATCGATTTCCAGCCCGGCGACGAGGTCATCACCTCGGAAATGGAATATGTCACCAATCACCTCGGCTTCCTCAACGGCAAAAGAAGCCACGACATCCGGCTGACGGTGATTCCCAACGACGCCGAAGGCAATTTCGATCTGCAGGCCCTGGAGAAAGCCATCAACCCAAAGACCAGGTTGATCGCCATCACCCATGTCCCCTCGGCCGCGGGTAATATCCTGCCCATAAAGGAAATCGGGCAGATAGCCCGCCGTCATGATATCCTGTATCTGGTTGACGCCTGCCAGTCGGTAGGGCAGCTGGCCCTCGACGTGGAAGCCATTGGCTGCGATATGCTGGCTGTTACCGGCCGGAAATACCTGCGGGCGCCCCGTGGTACCGGCTTCGTCTATATCCGGAAGACTGCCCAGGACAAGCTCCGGCCGCTATTTTTCGACGGCCACTCCGTCGCTTCGGTCAGCGAATATGGGTTTACGGCACTCGACAGTGCCCGCCGGTTCGAGCTTTATGAGAAGAGTCGCGCCCTAACCCTCGGCCTCGGCGCCGCGGTTCAGCAGGCATTGGATCTCGGCCTCGACCGCATCGAAAAACGCATCGTTTACCTCGCCGCCAGCCTCCGGAACAAGCTCGCCGCCATCCCCGGCGCCACCGTCCACGACAAAGGAAAGCACCTCTGCGGGATCGTCACCTTTAGCGTCGCCGGCATGGAAGCGGTAAAAGTAAAAGCCGCCCTGCAGGAAAAAAAGATCAACGTATCCATAAGCCGCACGGCCTCCACGCCGGTCTATATGAACCAGCACCACCTGGACGTCATCTTGCGGGCCTCGGTGCACTATTACAATACGGACCAGGAGATCGATACGTTCTGCGCCACCCTTGCCGCCATCTGCCCGGCTCCCGCGGCTGCCGGCCCGTCTTTTTCGGCTAGCGGTAGCTGATCGTCTTTTCGGGTTAGAAAAATAATTAAGTCAAATTTGATATACGAAAAGGATAAAACACTACGTTTGCGTAGTATTTGAACGACGTCCGTTACTAAACTCGCGTCTAAACTTTTGCGACAGGTTGTTTTAAGGGTCAAGACCATGCCCATTTCTGGGCTGGTCTTCTTTTTTTATGCCCCCGCCAGCCGCAACAATCTCCGCCCTACTTTATGGCCCCAAATGGCATAATAGAGAATATAGAGGTAGCAGGGCACCATGCAATAAAAATACGCCAGTTTATTCCCGATCTGCGGATTCCCCTTCAGCACCCCATAGATCGGCGGGATCACCGCCGCCCCGGCAATACCCATCACCAGCAGCGCCGCCCCCGTTTTGATATGCCGCCCGAGCCCATCGATCGCCAGCGGCCAGATCGCCGGCCACATCAACGCATTCGCCAAACCCAGCAAAGCCACAAAAGTTATCGCCGCATACCCCGTCGTCAAAAAAGCCAATGTTGAGAAAAGGATGCCCAGCATAGCCGACACCCGCAACCCCGTGTGCTGATTGAAATATTTGGGTATACAGATCACCCCCGTGAGATAGCCCGCCAGCATGGCGATCAGCGTAAGACTGGTAAAATTCTTGGCGACGGCGATCGGGATACCTTCCGATTTCCCATAAACCCCGATGGCATCGCCGGCCATGACCTCAACACCCACATAAAGAAAAATACACACCGCACCCAGCAACAGATGCGGATAATCCAAAATGCTTTTCTTATCCTCCGCCACCAGCCCGTCCTTCGCCGACTCTTCCGTTTCGATCTCCGGCAATTGCGAGCGATAGATCAGGAACGCCACGATAAACAGGACGATGGCGATCACAATGTAGGGCGTCGTCACCCGTCCCGCCAGTTCGCTCAACAGCTGGTTCCGCCGCACGGGATCCTTGGTGGCCGCCAATTGTTGCTGGATCACGTCGGTCCCGCTCAGCAGCACGACGCCAAAGATCAACGGCGCCAACGCCCCCGCGCCTTTATTGCAGATGCCCATGATGCTTATCCGTTTCGCCGCACTTTCTATCGGCCCCACGATACTGATATAAGGATTCGACGCGGTCTGAAGGATCGATAGACCACCCCCCTGTATAAAAAGCGCCACGAGGAACAGCGGAAAGCTCCGTTGTGATGCTGCAGGGACAAAAAGCAGCGCCCCGATACCCATGATGATCAATCCCAGCGCCATGCCCCGTTTGAATCCGACTAGCTTCAGCACATACGCCGCAGGCAGGGACAGCACGAAATAGGAGAGATAAAAAGCAGAGGTCACGAAAAAGGCCTCCACGTCCGTCTGAAGCTGACAGACCAGTTTCAGATAAAGTATCAGCGTAGAATTTAACCAGGTAATGAAGCCAAAGATAAAAAAGAGGCCTCCGATGATGTAAATAGCGTGTTGAGTTTTGGACGATTGCATCAGGCAAAATAGGCCTTTTTCACCGCTTTTAGCCATGCAACCGGTTGCCTGAATTCCGCGGCCTCCGTCACTCCCGGCCGGCCGCCGCACGCCGCAACCCCGACCGAGCCGCACACTGCGCCCCTAAAACGCAATATGCCCCCTGAACCCGAACACATGCACCGGCCCCTGGCGGTCCTTATTATACCCCGGGTTGACAACAAACTGGTAATCGAAAGTCAACCAAAAGGTCCTGTTCACAGCCAAACAATAATAGAATTCCGTGACGTTCTCATGCCGGTAGTTGAGATTGCCGTCGCCGATGATAAACCCATACCCCCCGGCCTTCAGAAAAGCCTGGTGGTCCTTCGAGATGCCGTCGACAACCTGTGCAAGCCCCACCACATCGTCCTTTCTTTTCCAGCCGGTACCCTTGAGCGACAATCCGGCCGTTATGGTCTGGTCGATCTCCGTAAACGCCCAGGTCGCATACTTCCCGTCGTTCCAACCCGCCCTGGCGAAAAAACCCAGGTCTTGCGTGATGCCCTGCGCAAAATTGAGGTACACCCCCGTTTTGTGCCCACCGTAGGAAAGCCCTTCCGCATTTCCCGAAAACACATTCAACAGCGCGGTATTGCCCGTTTTGATGGCCGTGAGTCCGTCCTGGTAGGAGGGGGCTCTCGAAGCCGAATAGCTCACGATAACCCCTAACGACCCCGGCTGACCGTTGATCAGCTGCAGCTTCTTGACGAGCTCCAGCGTTTCGGAATGCGCCTTGCCAAAACGATACTCCATATCGCTATGATTGGCGGTAGCGCCGACAGCCACACTCGAGATGCGCGCCTCCCAGCCGGGTTTGAAAAGTTCGACCACAAGCCCATATGTATAGCCCTTGGTGTTGGCCGGATAATCCCAGGCGCCATTGCTCATCAACCCCCAGTTGAGAAACTGGGTGCGTGGATCATGGCTATACACATTGTCATCATAAAAATCGGACATGGAGAATTTACCCGCGGAGATCACCAGCCTGCTCGAAGGAATGGTCCCTTCCAGTTGATTATCGATATCGTCTTCCTGGTGCACATAGCCCGTATGTCCCAGCGGGATCATCTGTTGGATAATATACCTCGCCGCCGATATCACGGGAGCCGGGTCGCCGATACGATAGGTTTCGCCATTCAAAGCGCCTGCCACGCCCAGCGTAGAGCTAAGCCCATGACCACCCGATAGCTCGGCATTGAAATGCGCCGCACCGCCCTTCCACAACCTCCTGCCCAGGTAGAGCGTGGCGGTGACACTGTTTGCCCCCGTTTCCACCGTATCGGCCAGGCTGTTCATGCCGCTGTATTTAGCATTGAAACCACTATGGTTTTGATCGATCACCGTAACTTGAAAATGGTAATTCCACGGATTCACATGCGTGGAATCGATATGCTGGGCATTCACCCCTGGCACTTTTAATAGGACCGAAAATAGGACCACCAGCAGATATCCCAGCGTCTTTCTCATAGCTATTCCGTAACTGTTGTTCGCAAATATGCGCTTTTCGGCGATGCGGTTTATTAAATCTTCATTACTTCCGCATCGCCGGATCGCGCCGCAAATTTAAGCGTATAACTAAGTATGAGAAAGCTTATTATCGCAAGGATGTTGCAATTCAATGTCTCCCATGAAAACCGCCACCGCCGCCATGGAGTCCCCCGCCACGAAAGCCGCCACCGCGAAATCCACCGAAATGTGGCGTGGCATAGCGTTGAGCATGCTGAAAGTTGTTGGCCCGCATCGCACCCCGCTGCTGCAACTGCCAATGTCTGTTCAGTTCTCCATCATCAGGCCTGCCAAAGGAACGTGCCGACCAGTTCCCATGGCCGTCGCGCTGGAAGACATTTCCCCGCCGGTCCGCTACGAAACCCGACCCGTTCCTGATACCGGGCCGGCCCATGGAGCGTGGCGTGATACCCGGCCGTTCATGATAAAGATTATTGTGAGCGTGTACCCAGGTCCGGAAAGGAGGGGCGGCTCTATGTCCATAAAAGCCGTAAGGAACATGTCCCCAGCACGCAGGATAGTAAAAGGCCGGCCCCCACCAGCCTCCGCACCATCCGCCCCAACCCCAGTCGAATCCGAGATTGAACCAGTCGTACCCGAAGTCAAAACCGAAACCCCATCCATACCAGGGCGTATAGATCATATCGAATCCCCAGCACCAGGGCCGGGGGTAATAGTATGTTCCAAACCACGGCTGATAATAATATCCCGTACCGAATACCACCGTCGGGCCAAAGAGGAAATTATCCAGATAACCCGGCGTATAGCCCATGTACACATAATCGGGCGTCACGTCGTAGATGTCTACGTACTTCGCATTATACACAGGCGAACTCGGTGGGATCGCATCCAGGTCATTCGGTCTCAGCGTGCTTACCGTCCATGGTCCCGTAGGCTGGCTCGAGGTGAACCATACGCCGTTATCCAGCGCGTAGTAGTTATTGCCGTCACGCAAAACGGTATTGGGAGAATTAACGGCATAGAGCAGCTGCGTACCGGGCACCGGCTTGAAGTCGGGAGCACCGTCATAGGTCACGGTCGTGGTGGCCGTCTTCCGGTCGACCCGCGCCGTCTGCGGGATCTGCGCGTCCAGCGCCGCCTCGCGCGCCTCCTCCGTACCGGCAACGCTCGCTAGCACATTATCTTTGGGCGATCCTTTCGGTATCCTGGCAAAATCTGCCGGCAGATGGTCCGATGCCACATAGGTCCAGCCGGTTCCTGCCTGCAACCTGTGTGCCGTATACCAGCGGCCCGAGATCAGCACATAATAGGTCTGCGACCGGGTATCCAGAAAAATATTATCCGGCGAATTTTGCACATACAATAAATCCGTCCCTTCTATCGGTGCGAGGTTCGGCGCTCCATAGGTTTGCAACAATTCCGCCGGTGTGGTGGTCACCATGATATCCGGTATCACCGAATCCGGCGTCTCCGGTTCCCTGTCATGTTTACGAAAATCCTTTTCGATCTTGCGCAGCTTCCGGTCGGGTTTCGTTGTGACAAGGGTATATGGACCGGTTGCGTTTGCCGCGGTATACCAGTGGTCTCCGCCCAGCAGATAGAATTGCCCGTTCTTGTCTTTGACAATGGTAAAAGGAGTGTTCACCACGGCGTCCACGCCCCATTCGTGATTTTCCTGCAGATGCGGCTCACCGTCGATGCTCACCAGCATGGTGGGCTTGTCGGCTAAAAGGATAGGGGGCGGCGTCGTATTGATATTGTTCGACTGTCGCGTCTCTTCCATGTTCTGGTCGAGTGAGGTCAGCAACTCGTCCAGCGGGATGGAGCCCGCAACCGCCGGCAGCCTGGCCTGGATCTCCGATTTATAATAGTCGCTCCTGCGGTTATTGCTGTCAGCAGGAATGCGGATATTCGTCACCGTTACCGAGTCCAGGATTGCCACCCGGTTATCCCTGTCCGTGGCGATTCGGTCCTTGGACCAAAAGGCGCCGAAAACCGGGTTGCTTGCACCGGGGTCCTTTACCGAGATGGCCGCCCGTGCCGTTAGCATATTGCCTTTGAGGCTCTCGGGCTGAAGCTGATAGATATTGATGATCGTTCCATCTCCGGCCGTAATTTTAACAGGCCATTCACTTTGCGCGTTTGCGGCGCTCGTCATACAAGCGATACAAAAGACTAATAATCTGCGTTTCATGATCAAAGATTTTCACCATGTATCATGCCGCAAAATGCGAGCCCGGCCTATTCGCAGTACGACCGTCCAAACACTCAATGACCGGTTCGGCATCCAGTGTCGCGGCGGTTGCAGCTGCGCGGGCACCGACGCCGAAATCGACTACCTCATCGAAGCCATAGATACCGTAACTTGCCCCCATGGCAGACAGCGAAACCTATGATATCGTCATTATAGGCCTTGGGGCCCATGGCAGCTCGACCCTCTGGCATCTCTCCCGCACCGGCAAAAAGATCGCCGGCATCGACCGCTTCCGCCCCCCACACCAGCGCGGCTCCTCGCATGGCGAAAGCCGCATCATCCGCCAGGCTTATCACGAAAACCCCCTCTACGTCCCGTTAGTCCGTGCGAGCTATCCCATCTGGAAGGAACTGGGCCAGATCGCCGGCAAACCGTTGTACAAGAAAACGGGCGGCCTCTTCCTGGGCAAAAAAGATTCCACGGTTGTAAGCGGCGCCAGGCTCAGCGCCGATACCCACAACATTCCCTATGACTACCTCGATGCCACGGCTATCCGCAACCGCTTTCCGGCTTTCCGCCCCGGCGATGATACCGTCGGCGTCCTGGAACACGAGGCCGGCATCCTCTTTCCCGAAGCCGCCATCGCCACTTTCCTGCATACCGCCGCCGCTAACGGCGCGCAAGTAAACACGGACGAGCAGGTCATGGCGATCTTCCCATCAAAAGAGGCCATCGAACTCACCACCACAAAAAGAAAATATCGCACCGCAAAGCTCATCGTCACCGCCGGCGCCTGGCTCAATACCCTCTTCCCCGAGCTAAACCTGCCCCTGTCCATCCGCCGCCAACCCCTCTTCTGGTTCCGCGACCGCGCAGCAACCGGCTCACCCGATCGCTCCATCACCACAACCGGCTCACCGGCTCCCGTCGAAGCCCCCATCTTCCTCTGGGAATACGAAAAAGGTCAAATGTTCTACGGTATCCCCGACCTCGGCGACTGCCTCAAACTAGGCTGGCACCACGACGGCCGGATCATCAGCCCCGATGAGCTATCCCAAAATGTCGAAAAAGAAGAAATAGCAGCCATGCAGCAAACAGCCACCCAATACCTGGCCATCGACCCCATCTTCCAAAAAAGCTGCGTATGCATGTACACTACCACGCCTGACGAAGATTTTATCATCGACCTTCACCCCGACCATCCCAACATCGTCATCGCCAGCCCCTGCTCCGGCCACGGCTTTAAATTCAGTGCCATCATCGGCCGCCTCCTGACCGACCTGGCCCTCGACCGCCCCACCGGCTTCGACCTCGCCCCCTTCTCCATCCGCAGAAAAGCGCTCGTCGACGCTCGAGCCATAAAGGGGGCAAAAGCATAAAAAGAATTTGCGTAACTTTCTTCCACATTATGAATTACGCTAAGAAGATCGCCGCCTGGGGCGAAAAACATCACCCCTGGGTCCTGGATATCGTTCGGATCATCCTCGGCCTTTTCCTCATGAACAAAGGGATCGTATTCCTCGAAGACTCAGGTTATTTAAGGGACCTCATTCTTGAAAAAGAAGCCATCAACCAGCCCCCCGCCGTCATCTCTGCCATCGTGTTTTACGTAAGTTATATCCATGTGCTGGGCGGCGGCCTCATAGCCCTCGGCCTCTTCACCCGCCTGTGGGCCGTCCTGCAGTTCCCCGTGGTCTTCGGCGCCGTGTTCCTCGTGAACATCATCCGGCCGTTCGTTTTCGCCGAGCTCTGGCTCTCCATCATCGTCCTCTCCTTGCTCATACTATTCATCATCATCGGCTCGGGGCCCATTTCCCTCGACCGTCTGCTAAAACGCGAAGCCGGCGCGTCAAAATAGTCAAAGCTCCCTCCCCGTAACCCGCCGCAAGGCCTCCCGATACGTCTCACCCACCGGCAGCTCCAGCTCGCCGATGAACAGGCTATTCTTCCGCACCGCCGTGATAGCGGCGACAGCGACGATATACGATTTGTGGATACGCAGGAACCTATCCGCCGGCAGCTCGCCCTCCAGCGTCTTGGCACTCGTTCGTACCAGCAGGGGCTTCTGCGATGAACGCAGATGTATCTTCACATAATCCCCCGACCCCTCGCACCAAACGATATCGGCGAAGAGCACCTTCACCAGACTATAATCCACATTCAAAAAAAAGAAATCCGCCGTACCCGAAGGCGCCATACGCAGCTGATGAAGCTCCTGCGCCTTATAACACGCCTTCATGAACCGGTCGAGCCCCATGGGTTTGATCAGGTAATCGACCACATCCAGATCGAAACCCTCAGGCGCAAACTTCTTATAGGCCGTCACGATGATCACCATCGGCCGCTTCGTCAGGCTCTGAATGAACTGCAAACCCGTAAGCCCCGGCATCTGGATATCGATGAACATAAGATCGACCGAATGCGTTTGCAATGCCGCAGCCGCCTCGAAGGCATCCCCACAGGTCGCCACCAGGTCCAGGAAGGGGATCTTCCGGATATAGTCCGTCACCAATCCCAGGGCCAGTGGCTCATCGTCAAC
>Ga0134128_10003259_pt1 | contig 19830 bp, 16 predicted proteins | sample KB31754_FD_96462 | JGI IMG/M metagenome (GOLD analysis project Ga0134128, IMG submission 96462) | Terrestrial soil microbial communities with excess Nitrogen fertilizer from Kellogg Biological Station, Michigan, USA - KB3-175-4 | ecosystem: Environmental > Terrestrial > Soil > Unclassified ...
GACCGGATTTGCCTCGCAGGCTTCATCTTTGCACCGCGATGACGGCCTTCAACTCAAAGACGCATACATCACGGCTGCCGTGCATTGTGCTCCCCCGGGCAATAAACCTACTCCGCTTGAGATTGCCAACTGCTCCGGACACGTGGAACAGGAAATCAAGCTCCTGACCAACGTTCGCGTGGTGCTGGTGCTGGGCAGGATCGCCTTTGATGCTTATCTCAATTTCCTGAAGCGCCAGGGACTGCTTGGCAGCAAAGCGGGATTTGTCTTCGCTCACGGAGCGCACTACCGTCTGCCGGATGGGCGAACTCTGTTGTGCTCCTTTCATCCATCTCTGCAAAACACAAACACCGGAAAGCTCACAGAAAAGATGATGGTGGACGTGCTGAAGAAGGCGCGCAGGCTGATGGGGTGAGAAGGAGCAAAAATGTCGGCGAGTTCACTGTGGGGTCTTTGACAGAATCCAACCACATAGATCTGGCGCCTCACGATTCCAATGGACGGGTGAGCGGTTAGCACGTAAAATAGTGCTGCACGTCGGAGAGTGCCACCGTGAAGAGCAATGTGACTCTGAAACTAGATTCAGGCTTGTTGCGAGCAGCTCGCATCCTCGCGGCGGAAGAGGGTACATCGATCAGCGCCTTGCTCACGGAGCGTCTTGAACAAGCTGTGCGTGAGCGTAAGACATACGACAAGGCGCGGAGAAGAGCGTTAGCCCGGCTACGGCAAGGGTTTAACTTGGGCTGGACGCGGCCCAAATCTCGGGACGAACTCCATGCCAGATAGATACTTCGTGGACACAAACATACTTGTTTATGCCCACGACTTGTCCGCAGGCGTCAAATATGAAAAATCGCGAGCGCTGGTTGAGAGCCTTTGGAAATCTGGCACCGGCATTCTCAGCACCCAGGTTCTGCAAGAACTCTGCGTAAATCTTCGGCGCAAGGCCCGTCATCCTCTCTCAAGTGCTCAGGTAAGGCAGATCATTGCAGATTATTCGAGCTGGGAAATTGTTGTGAATACTCCGGAATCTGTGGTTGAGGCTCTTGACATCGAGGAGCGTTACACAATTTCGTTCTGGGATGCGCTTATCATACAGGCTGCTGAAAGCGCAGGAGCTTCGGTTCTGTACTCTGAAGATTTGGCGGACTCGCAGCAGTATGGTTCTGTGCAGGTGCGTAACCCCCTCACCTGAACTGATGAGCTCGGTAAAAGGCATTGGAACTCATTTACGGCCTATGTTGTCCGGGCGGATCTGCGACGGCTCTCGAACTTCTCCTATTTTCGTGATACTCATACCTAACCGTGGACGAACTCCAGAAGCTGGCCGATGACCCGCGTGTGAATGTCCGGCGCAAAGGCGCGCCGGACCCCTATGGCAAATGCGTGGTCTACTGGATGCAGCGTTCCCAGCGAGCGCTCGACAACCCCGCACTGGAAATGGCGGTGAAGGTTGCCAACCTGCTCGGCAAACCGTGCGTTGTCTTTTTTGCTCCGGTTCCGTTCTATCCCCATGCCAATGTCCGTCATTACGCATTTCTTGAGCAGGGGATTCCCGCCATCGCGCGCCGGTTAGAAGGACGCGGCATCGGATTTGTGCTGCGGAGGTACCCCGATCACCATCTGGCGAAGTTCTGTGATGAAGTCCGTCCTGTGCTGGTGGTAGGAGACGAGAATCCACTGCGAGAGCCGCGACAGTGGCGGCAGTTGGTCAGCACGCAGTTGCGCGTGCCCTTCTGGACCGTGGACGCGGACGTGATTGTTCCCTCGCGGCTGCTCATGAAAGAACAATACGGAGCCCGCACGGCACGGCCCATCATTCGCCGGCTTCTGCCTGATTTCTTGCGGCCTGTGGGGAATACCAGGGCCAGAATCAAATGGCAGAGCAGCGCTTTTCCAAAGCTGAACTCGCTGCCACTGGATGCCGGCATTGCGGATGACTGGACGCTGGACCGCTCCGTGCCGCCCGTTGTTGACTTCGTGGGTGGGACGGATGAGGGATTGAAGCGCCTGCGGGCGTTCATCAAGCGCGGCCTGGCTGAATATCCAAATGACCGAAATAAGCCGGAACTGGACGGCACCAGCCATCTCTCGCCGTATCTTCATTTTGGCCATCTCGGGCCACATACTGTGGCGCTGGCGGTGAAAGCAGCCGACTGTTCCCCCGCGGCCAGGGAGGCTTTCCTGGAGCAGCTGATTGTTCGCCGCGAGCTGGCGGTGAATTTTGTCCGTTTCAATCCCGATTACGACAACTTTGAGTGCGCCGAACTGTGGGCCCACAAGACCCTGGGACAGCATGCGCGCGACGAGCGCAAAGTGTACAGCGAAAAGGAACTGGAAGAGGCGCGCACGCACGATCCCCTGTGGAACGCCGCTCAGCAGCAGATGACCACCACCGGCTGGATGCACAACTACATGCGTATGTACTGGGCCAAGAAGATTCTGGAATGGAGGAGGACAGCGGCCGAGGCCTTCCGGGCCGCGGTTTATCTGAATGACAAGTACGAGCTCGACGGCCGCGACCCCAATGGCTATGCGGGTATTGCGTGGGCGATTGTGGGCAAGCACGACCGGCCCTGGTTCGAACGGCCAATCTTTGGGCAAGTGCGGTATATGTCACTGGCTGGCGCTTCGAAGAAGTTCGATACCCGCCGCTACATCGAACAGATCCGCGCCCTGAAGGAACGCTGAGATTGGCAGAACCGGAGCTGTGAGTTCCTCACTCCAAAAACCAGAAAAATCACAGCTAGGTTACGAAAGTGAGTGAACTAGCGTGTGACCTGGGGTAGAATCAGCTCAGCTTTCAGGAAAATTTAGTAAGAGAATGTCCATTCCTGCTTTGTCGCTGGCGCCCCTTCCGGAGCTCAAGCGGATTCTTCTGGCAACGGACCTGTCATTGTCCGCCGAATCCCTTGCGGCGGTCCCCTACGTGCGCAGCATCGCCGATGTTTTTGGGTCCTCAATTTTCCTTTGGCATTCCATTACACCGGATGAACAACACATTCAATCCGAGCCAATCGAAATCTCGCACCGGGAAAGGCAGGCGGGAGAAAAGCTTGAGGCCCTGGCGCAGACCATACAACTGAAGACCCTGGATGTTGCCGCGTTAGTGACGAATGGCCCTGTGGCAGCCGAACTGCCGAGAACGATCGCAGCCAATCGGATTGATCTGGTAGTGGCGCGAACCAGCGGCCGCCGGGGCTTGCAGCGCATTCTCTACGGTTCTGTGGTGGACGAAATTTGTCGCGTGGCGCGCTGCCCGGTGCTGACCGTGGGGCCCTATCTTCTTCCGCGACGAGAGGTGCGCTTCAGGCGCATTGTGGTGCCCAGCGACTTATCACCGCACAGCCAGCGTGTGTTGCCGACAGTGGTCGCTTTGGCTGCGTGCTATGGAGCTTCTGTAACGGTGCTGCATGTGCTCGCGCAGGAATGGCAGCGCCGGCCGGACCAGGCGGCCGTTTATGAAGCGGCAAGACGTGCCATGAATCATAGCTTCTCCAAGCCGCTTGCCCATCTCGATGCCGAACTTGTCTGCGATACGGGTGAGCCAGTGGATGTGATCCTTCGCGTTGCGCAGCAAAAGAATGCCGACCTCATCGCGATGGGCGTCCAGAACGCGTTCGAACCGGGCATTCAGATGTGCCCCAGCGTGGCTTCACGCGTGGTTTCTGAGGCGCATTGCCCCGTCTTGACCAGCCATTGACCTATTGGAAAACCCTCCGTGTCCCGATGTAGCTGTCCTCTTGTTACCTGCTTATCCGCATAAGCTTAAGACCCTAAGTTGACGATTCAGAAACTCTGGATCATACTCTGCACATGCTCACGTGGATGTTCCGGCGGTCGGTTGTATTGTGCGCCGTACTCTGCGTGCTGCTGCTATTTCTATTTCCACTCGTCCACGGTCCATTTCCGGCGACGCATGGTCCGGCAACAGTATTTCGCGGGCGCAGAGCAATATTCACATTGCTTTTGCTTATCTTTTCCGCAGCCACAAGCATGGTGGCGCGGCTTAAGGCCGTGCCCGCCGTCTTCGTCGAAGCTTTCCTGAGCAGCAGTGGCGGAAAGCTCGGGCTGATGCAGGATCCGAATCTCGCCGTTCTGCGTTGCTGACCGGCGCTTCGTTTCAGCTTTACCAACAAGTTTCAATCACAAGTCACAATCAAGCCACCGTAATAGTGGCGAAAGATGTTGCTTTTCAGGAGAGTCTCATGAGGAAACCGATTCTTTTATCCACCCTTGCTGTACTGTTTGGCATTGCCGCCACGGGATGCCATCACAAAGTCGCTGCCGCCAAACCCGTTCCGCCGCCGACGGCTGCTCCTGCACCAGCGCCGGTTGCGAGCATCAGCATCAGCCCGGAGAGCGTTGAGCGCGGTCAAACGGCTGAACTGACCTGGAACACGCAGAATGCGAACACCGTCAGTATTGACGGCGTGGGAACTGTGGACGCGTCCGGGTCCAAACAGATCACTGCGCAGGAATCAACCACCTATCACCTTCAGGCTAAAGGCGAAGGCGGATCCACCGAGGCGAGCGCCCGGCTTACCGTAACCGAACCGGCCAAGAAAGTGGCCGATCTCACAGATGAGCAGTTGTTCGCGCAGAACGTGAAGGACATTTTCTTCAGCTATGACAATGCCGCGATCAGCAACGATGAGCAAGCGCTGGTCAACGCGGACGCTCAGTTCCTCGCGGCCCATCCGGAGATGCAACTGCTGATTGAAGGCCACTGCGATGAACGAGGTTCGGAAGACTACAACATGGCTTTGGGCGACAACCGTGCCAAGAGCCTTCGCGATGCCCTTGTCCAGCAGGGGATCAAGGCTGATCGCATCAAGGTGATCAGCTATGGCAAGGAGAAACCGTTCTGCACGACGGCCGAAAATGAATCGTGCTGGTCACAAAACCGGCGCGGCCATTTTGTCCTCGCCAATAACCAGCGAGCAGGGAACTGAATCGCTGAAGAGTGTCACGGGATCTGTGCGCCTCCGAGCGCAGGTCCCTTTTTCTTTTTGCTACTCGCTGCGCAGCGCCTCAACCGGGTCCACGCCCGCGGCGCGTCGCGATGGCAGATAGCTGGCCAGGAACGCGGTCAAAATCAGCCCTCCTGACACAATCGTGTAGGTGAGCAGATCCATTGGACTGACCTTGTACAGCAGGGAAGCGAGCAGTCGCATGGAGGCGAAGGCCGCTGCCAGGCCGATCACCACGCCAACGCCAGTCAGCAGCAATCCGTGGCGAACAAACAGGCCGGTCAATTCATTGCGTTGCGCGCCCAGCGCCATGCGGATGCCGATTTCACGCGTGCGCTGCGATACCGAGTACGCAATCACGCCATAGATGCCCACTGTCCCGAGCAGCAGCGCCATGGCAGCGGCAATCCCCAGCATGAGCAGCGTAAATGTGGTTCGCGCGAGAGAAGCCCGATAGTAGTAATCCTCAGTGCGCACATCGGCCACTGGAAGGTTGGGATCCACAGACCAAACCGCCGCGCGCACATCCTGCATTAGGCTCTCAGTGCCGGCGCGAGGTGTGCGCAAAACAAATGACAGGTTTCGCGCAGCACGTATCTTGTCACCTTCAAAGTTCGCCATCAGAATGGGCCAGTAGGCAGTCTTGGCTGCCTCTTTGTTCATCCCATCGTAGTAAACATTGCTTACCACTCCCACGATTTGACGCCAGTCATCTGTGCTGCCCACGCGGACGCGTTTGCCCAGAGCGTTCGCAGGCGACTGCCACAATTCGCGGGCAAGGTTTTCTGACACCATCGCGACGGGCAGTTTTTGATAGATATCCGTCCAGGTGAAATCGCGGCCGGCCACCAGCGGAGTGCCCATGGTGGCGAGCAAGCCTGGCGAGATAAACTTGAAGCGTCGTATGGGCGCCAGTTGCCCGGGGCGATACGTGTGATCTTCCGCATAAACGGGGTCAAAAGTGTTGCGGTTATCCAGAGGAACACCCGTTGAGAGACCCACCGAACTCACTCCCGGCAGGGCTGCTAATTTTTGCATGACTGCTTCAAATGTCCGCGGGACGATTTCTTTGTCCTTGATCTCGGTTTCGGGAATAGACAATGAGAACGTCTGAATTTCCGCAGGCGCTGTGAACCCGGGGTCCACCTTGGTGAGCGCGACAAAAGTTCGCATCATCAGCCCCGAGCAGATCAAGAGCACCAGCGCAAGGGCCACTTGAACCACGACTAGCGAGCTGCGCGCGCGGTGCTGTTCACGGCTCTGGCTCATCCCGCGCGCGCCTTCACGGAGTCCGGTGGCCAGCCGCGCGCCCGCGTATTTGAAAATGGGAATGCAGCCGAAGAGCACGCTGGCCAGCAGGGCCACACCCAGCGTGAACAGCAGCACGTTGGCGTCAATACCAATTTCGTTGAGACGAGGAAGCCCTTTGGGCGCGACTGCGAGCAAAACGCGCAAGCCACCATAAGCCAGCGCCAGGCCGAGCAGGCTGCCGAGCACACCGAGCACCACGCTTTCCACCAGCAGTTCCGCGGCAATGCGGCTCCAGCGAGCGCCCAGCGCTGAGCGTATCGCCAATTCCTGGCGACGCCCCTCTACGCGGACCAGCACGAGATTAGCTACATTCGCACAGGCAATTAGCAGCACCAGCCCAATGGAACCCATCAGCACCCAAAGCACATTGCCAATGTCGCCGACCACGGACTGTTTCAATTCCTTGATGTTGGGCGACAGACGCGCGTCTTCAAACAGCGTGATGCTGAATCCCGGAGGTCCCTGGAAGGTGTGCAGCACAATCGGAATCATCCGCGCCACGTCGCTGCTGGCTTGTTGAATTGTTACGCCGGGCTTGAGTCTGGCAACTCCTTGATAACTGAAGTTGCCAAGGAATGTCTTGTTGCGGTCGAACTGAAATGGAAGCAGCAGCGCGGGATCTTCAGTCTGCCCGAAGAAGTGAAAGCTTTGCGGCATCACGCCGATTACCTGATGCTGCTCGCCATCGATTTTGATCGTCTGGCCTAGAATCGCGCGATTCCCGCCAAACTTACGCTGCCAGTAGCCATACATCAGAATCGTTGTTTTGGGATTTCCCGGTGAATCGTCCTGGCGAGTGAAGCCGCGGCCGATGGCAGGCGCAACCCCGAGCACCGGAAGGAGCCCGTCGGTCACGTCCTCTGCTCGCACCTGCTCAGGCTCGGCAACGCCGGTTACGCTTACCGAGTCACCGCTGATGAGTGCGATGTCCTGAAAGCTGCGATTTTGGTCACGATAAACGAAGTACGTTGACGGTGAGTTCGGCAGCTCTTTCACGTCAATTCCGGGCGCCGCATGATTGACTACCACCAGTTGCTGTGATTTTGGATAAGGAAGCGGTTTCAGCAGAATGCCTTCCAGCACGCTGAACACTACCGTGTTAGCTCCCACACCGGCAGCCAGCGTGATCAGAGTAACCGCCGTGAACATGGGAGCGCGCGCCAGCCGACGCAGCACCTGCCGAACCTGAGTCCTCAAGAATCCCATCGCATCGTCCTCTGCAAGTTATTTATGACGTGCCGAAGACTAATACGTTAGTAAGGGACGGGAAGTTGCAGATGTTTGGGGAATTAGGTCCTGCTGCGTACATTTCGAACTGGCAAAAACGGTTGGCGAGCCAGCGCCGTCGGCTATCGTTTCAGATCAGCGTGGGTGAGGTCAGTTTGCTCCGCACCGCGGAGCTCGCACTGCCCGGACATTCACGTGGGAACGCCCAGTGCGGGCAGGATGAAGCGCATCAGCAGCACATAGAGAGCAATGATGGCGAGCAGGAGCAGAAGTTCAGAACTCATATCCGTTCCACTCTTCAGAATCCTACGGCGCGTTTCATTGAGATCGCGGCTGGTTGCAGGCTGCTGTGCAGTGCGCGACACCACAACTCAATGATGTCGCGCGCCGAACAGATTGCAAACACCGTCTTGAGCCCGGTCAGGGCCAATACTTTTTCCACTCTGGGTGGCAGGTTCATCAACTTCACTTCGGTGCCTGTTCCCTTGGCCCAGCCCCGAAGACTGGCCAGCACCCCCAGCCCGGCGGCATCAATGTCTCTGATTTCCTTCATGTCCAGGACCACCGTCTGCACATAAGGCTGGCTCAGCACGGCATTGCGCAGCACGTCACCGCTTTCAACCGTCATCCGTCCCTTGCACTCAAAAATCGCGACATCGCCCAGGTTATTGATCGTAAAGCTCAGCATGGTTGCTCCCTTTTTGCTGTTACATCTATAGACGTTTGTCATTCGCAGTTATCGACTGATTAGTGAATTTATTTTTGTCAACGTTTCCAGCTTTTGTCGCGATGCCAACACTTGGTAATACGTTCTAACTGCGCGAGCAGTTTCATCATTCCCTAAAAATGGATGAAAAGCGTAAGTTCCTGAAATTGCGCCACGATGGCAAAGGAGTTCCGCTCGCCAAACCGGGCGTCGATCCGGCTACCCCCTCCCCCGGGCCACTAGGAAAATAAAGCACTTACGCGGTTCAACCCGGGGTGAACCCAGCGCTCTCAGCCGGATTCCTGCCGATTGTCCCCCTACTTGTCTGGGTGGACTTTGTCCGAATTGTCAAAGAACCGTCTTGCCTTCTTCAGCCCTGAGGCCGAGCGAACTGCAGCCTACCGTCGCCTTTTCGGCGAGCAAAGTGAGCAACAGTAGGCCACAATATACGCCATTTATTCGCTTTCGTCAAGGGGAATCTGCAAGTTCTTAGCTCAGATTGAGGATGAATCTGGGATCGAGGCCGACTCTCCTTGTATAAAATCTTCATTGTCAAGGGAATGGATCTGTCGGCTAGCGGGAGCCACCTTCTCACCCGGTTTAAACATCCCCACGGCTACCAGCCGTGTCTGAATGCCAGCGGGTCTCTTACGTCCACTGCGTGATTTTTACGCCATTTGAGTCAGTGAAGCTGCTGGTCAGGATCAGAATCAGATCAAAGAGCCACCAGAATCCCAGGCCGCCGAACGTGAAGATCTGCGCGATGGCCGTCCCCACCTTGCCTACATAAAACCGGTGCGCGCCGAAAAATCCCAAAAAAAAGCAGAGAAGAAACGCGGGCAGAATCCGCTTATCAGTGGCCGGACTCATAGCCGGCACGGCTACGGCCGTTGCCACCGCCGCCCGGCCAGGCTGCATGGCCCCACACGCCGGACAACTGACGGCTGATTCGTGAATTTGTTTACCGCAAGCGGTGCAATAAACCATGGTGGCGATGATTCTCCTTTATGCAAACATATTACCGCAGGCGTTCATTGACTCAGCGGGACCCTGCCGCTCCTGCCACCGCCGGTGACAGGGCTTTAAGCGCCTGATCCATGATGCGGATGGCCTCATCCACGTCGCTCTTGCTGATGTTCAGGGGCGGCGAGGTGCGAATCACATTACCATACAGCCCGCCTTTACCCACCAGCAGCCCACGTTTGCGGCACTCTTCCATAAACTGATTCGTCGAGGCGGGCGCGGGCTCTTTGCTGACCGGATCTTTCACAAACTCCATCGCCTGCATCAGCCCCATGCCGCGTACTTCGCCCACCATGCCGTACTTTTCCTTCAGCGATTCCAGCCCCTCGCGATAGTAATCGCCGACTGTCTGCGCATTGTCCATCAGCCGGTCTTCTTCGATCAAGTCAATCACCGCTTTAGCCGCGACCGATGTGACCGGATTGCCGCCGAAGGTGGAAATCTGCAGTCCCTTGAAGCTGGCGGCAATCTCCGGACGTGTGAGGGTTACGCCGATGGGCACTCCGTTCCCCAAACCCTTCGCTGAAGTAATGATGTCGGGCGTTACCTCCCAATGCTCGATGCCGAACCAGCGCTTGCCGGTGCGGCCCCATGCTGTTTGCACTTCGTCGGAGATAAAGAGGCCGCCGTAGTCCTTCACAATTTTGAAAACGATTTTGAAGTATTCCTTCGGCGGCGTGATAAACCCGCCGACGCCCTGGATGGGCTCGGCCAGAAAGGCCGCAATCTGTCCTGACGTGGTGGTCTGGATCACGGCTTCCACATCGCGCGCGCATGCCACTTCGCAACTGGGATACGTTTTTCCGAGCGGGCAGCGATAACAATAAGGATTCAGGGCATGAACAAATCCAGGTGCGGGCGTGGGCAGCGACTTCCGCCACGTGCTCTGGCCGGCCAGCGATTGTGCCAGCATGGAGCGTCCGCTGTATCCATGGCGCAGCCCCACAACTTCAAAATGCCCGGTGTACATGCGCGCCAGTTGCACGGCCGTTTCATTGGCTTCAGTGCCGCTGTTGGAAGGAAATGTCTGGCTGATTTCGCCGGGCGTGATCTGCGCCAGCTTTTCCGCCAGCGCCACAATCCCTTCGTTCGGAAAGACTGTGGAGGCATGCTGGAGCTTGTCCACCTGCGCCTTGATCTTTTCGGTGACGCGCGGATTCGAGTGGCCGACGGAGATGGTCACGATCCCGCCAAAAAAGTCCAGATACTTCTTTCCGTCAGTGTCCCACAGATACTGCATGCTGGCATGGTCCGTGACCAGAGGATCGGTGTAGTAGGTGGAAATGGAAGGGAAGAGGTACTGCTTATGCTTTTTGAGTATGTCTTCTTTGGTCATTGAATCCTCGAGATCAACAGAAAGCGATCCACAAGCGCGCAGGGTCCGGAAATTTCTATTCAGGATTTGAGTGCTACTGCAGATTTTATCGCGTATGCAGCACCGGAGGACAGGGAGAGATTTCTATCGGACTGTGGACGTTATGACGCTGTATCACTCTCAGGAAGAGAGCACCTACGGGTTCCACATGGTCATGCCATGAATGGGTGCAGCGCGGCAACCGAAAGAAACTGACGTGATGCTTTCCGTATAGCGGGCGCTTGACCGTGCATGAGGTTTACTTTGGCTGAGGCGCTCCCTCAGTGCCCGCCGGAGTGCTGCTGTGGCCTGTGTTGCTAACGTTGGCGCCGGTTACGCTTTTGTTTGCGCCGGAATTCTGGCTCCAGGTTTTCTTTTCAGGCACGCCCAGAGTTCCGGTTGCTGTCTCATTCGTTCCACCGCCCAGCACGCTTCCGCCTGTGGCTTCACTTTCATACGCGGTGGTCGGGTGAGGTGTGGCCTTGCCGGTTTCATCCTGATTGGCCGGAATTGAAGGAGTGCGAGCCAGCGCTTCAGTTCCAGCAGAACTGGCATTGTTGTTTCCTCCGCAACCCAGGATCACAGCGCCGCTGAGCAACGTGATTGCAAAAAGCTTGTGCATAGAGTCCCTCTTTGCAATTGGATGCGCGTTTTCAGTTTTACTCTGCCATAGCAACAACCCAGTATTTACGGACTTGGATCTCTGAGCAGACCCGGAACTGCCCTGGCTCTGCCACACGATTGGTGGTTCCCACGCATTTTCAAGGCAACCATAGTAATTGGGTTTTTTAGCCGCGCACAAAGAAGGGACGCGGCGGCGCCGCCCTCAAGCTGTGAACGCGCTTGTTATTGCAGATAACAATAGTTTGAATTTTCGGTTTTTGTAACAGACTTAGAGAACTCAGAACTTTACGGATACTTCATACTCTTGTCCCACCGGAAGCATTTATGCTATTCAGGATGGCAACAAAGCAATCGAACGTAGGCGATCAACCTCTGCTCACGCTTCTAATCATCGATGATGATCCACGAGCCTTAGAGATAACACAAGAAGCTCTGACCCAGGAAGGTCTTCGAATCTGTTCCGCAAACCATCCTGAGCGCGGGCTGGATCTGTTCTTTAAAGAGCGGCCGCAGGTCGTTATCACGGATTTGATGATGCCGAAAATCAGCGGAATGCAGGTACTGGAACGGATCGTGGCTGCCGATCCCGCTGTAGATGTGATTCTGCTGACGGGCCACTATTCCACGGATTCCGCGGTGGAGGCGATACAGAAAGGGGCGTGCGATTACCTGGTTAAACCACCCGATCTGGAGAAGCTGCGGGCCCGCGTGGGGCAGTTGATGGCGGACGCGGCGCACCGGAAACGAGCGCTCACACTGGATTATGAGCTGCTGGAAACATATCAGTTCGAAGGAATGATTGGAAGGAGCCCTCTGATCCTGGAGCTCTTTGCAAAGGTGAGAAGAATCGCGCCGCATTTCAGGAATGTTCTGATCACTGGGGCTACGGGAACGGGCAAGGAGCTTACGGCCAGGGCGCTGCATCAATCAAGTCCCGTGACTTCCCGTCCTTTCGTAGTTTGTAACTGTTCAGCCATAGTTGAAACGCTGTTTGAGAGCGAACTCTTCGGGTACGTTCGCGGAGCCTTTACAGGTGCTCATGCCGACAAGCCAGGACTTTTTGAATTCGCCAATGGTGGCACGGTGTTCCTGGACGAGATAGGCGAATTGCCATTGAGCGCCCAGGCGAAGCTGCTTCGAGTATTGCAGAACCAGGAGGTGCAACGGGTTGGATCTCCGGTTCCCAGAAAGGTTGACGTCCGCATCATAGCCGCAACGAACCGGGACCTCAGAGTGATGGTGAAAGAGAAGACTTTTCGGGAAGACCTGTTCTACCGGCTGGCAATGGTAGAAGTCAAACTACCGCGTTTAGAAGAAAGAAAAGAAGATTTGCCCTTGCTGGAGCGGCATTTCCTGGAAAAATTTGGGAACGAGTATAAGAAGGACATTCAGGGCATGACGCGCCGTGCCCAGAGTCTCATGGCACGCTACCACTGGCCGGGTAACGTCCGCCAGCTTGAAAATGTGATCGGCAGCGCATGTATGCTGGCAAGCGGGCCAGTCATCGACATATCAGACCTGCCTGACGACCTGAAGTCCACGGTTGCCAATGAGCCTGAAGATGGAATCCTCACCCTTGAAGCACTGGAGCAACGGCATGTGCTCCGCGTTCTGGAGCAGATGGGAGGCAATAAGAACCGTGCGGCCGAGGCGCTAGGTATAAGTCGGAGCACTCTCTATAGCATATTGGGGAAAATGGAATCACCCGACCCGAACGCCGAAATGTCTTAAGGTCCTCGTACTGCTCAATAACCCATATTAAGTTCACATGTCCGGATTCCGGACAGACCATCCGAAGAACAGACAAATCCCCTTTGCATGCGTCTCTTGATAATCACCATAGATCGTTGCTTTTCAGCAACTTAGGGCTGAACTGTGCCTGGCCAATGAGGTGCAATTGACTATGGCATGCGCAACGTTATCACGCTAATCTGTGCAGCCTTCTTGTTCGCTGGAACCGGCTTTGCAGCACAAGGCCAGGCGAAAGGCGAATTACAAGTCACGGCTGTCGTCGAAAGCTCGGCGACATGGATCCAAGGGCAGGATGGAGCCTGGAATTTCGTACTGGCCAATGCACCAGACTCCCAGAACACCCTTTCCGCGCTTCACCAGTACAAGGCGGCAAACAGCAGCGTTGATGGGAATGCGCGTAAGAATATTTCAACTTCAACACCCTGCCACACTCACAGAGTGCATGGCGGAGCCAATATTGGAAGGTGCAGCCAATGAGAATATCAACTTCACCCCTTTCGGCGCTCCTCCTGTGCGATAGTTCCGCCGCCAGGAGTACAACGCGAGTTCTTGAATCGTACGGATTCAAGGTATCCACACCTGCGACTGCATGTGAAGCGAGAACTATTTGCCGTCACACCCGGTTCGACCTGGCATTGTACGACGAGGACAGCTCTGAGGCACTTGAGCTGGCCGCCAATGAACCCCAAAGTTCGGCACGCGTCGTTATCATGCTGGCAAAGCCTGACGCCGTAAGGCGAGTAGCGTTGCGTCGGTTCCATTTTGTTGTACAGAAGCCATTCACCCGCGATCTTCTCGCCAAAACAGTGAGGGCCACGTTTGGAGTCATCGCGCGGGAGCGACGGTCCAGTTATCGTCATCAGGTGTCACTCGCGGCAAGTGATTGCCGGTTAACCAACATCGGCGAAGACAAACACCTGAATCGAGTGACCATCGTAAACATCAGCCGGACGGGCATGTGTATCGATGCAGGAGAGACGCTACCCCAGGAAGCCGGCGTTGAGGTGAGTTTCACTACCCAGGGAGCAGAGGGTGCTCTGCAGCTGAAAGGCGTAGTTGTCTGGTCGCATGCGTCGCGGGCTGGAATCCAACTCTCCAAACTGGATTCTGAAATGCAACACAAATTCGAGGCGTGGCTCAGAGCCATTCTGCCGGCGATTGATAATTTCCTGCCCGCAGCCTCAACTTTCACAGGAACTCGGCCTGCTTCTCAGCAACATATTCCGCTGCCGGGAACCGCGTTAAGTCTCTGCTCGGCCTGATCGTACGCATTCAGGCGGTCACTGTGAAGCTTGTTTTCCCGTCACTACTTTTTGGAACTGGAAGGTGTTCAATGATGCAACTCAGCCGCAAAGAAACAATTGCTTTTTCCGTCTCCCCCAAATTCGAAGCGGTATGTCCGCATTGCGCCTGCGGTGAAGTCGCCTACCGCCTTGTAGGTATTTTTGAAGATGGGTTGAGGAAAGAAACGCCGCTCTGCACGCGCCATTTCGCCGAAGCTTGCGTCCAGTATCCGCTTCTTCCTTATCTTGAACTGGGAGAAAGTTGCTCCTCAGTTCATTGAAAACTGAAATCTATCGGCCATATCTCTCACTCCGATCGTCGCTATGAAAGATGTCTTATAGTAATAATCTACTCAAACTTCTTACTGTGATCCATAAGTCTCCTCTGGTTCGGGACACTCTCACGACAAATCTATAAGACTTAAGATATTTTCTTGATTACCTTGGTTTGTTTTGAAAACAATACTAAGGCTCAATTCTCACCCTGAAACTTCATTCAAGTGCGAAACTATGAATCGCTGGTCGCATTCACCTTCATTGCAGTATGCCGGTGAAGCTTAGGTTCCCTCTCAGGGACATGCCCGACCGACGGTTTGAACGCCATGCACGAGCTGCTGAAGAGACCGCCGTCTATTTGCGATGAACTGCCTGTGCAGGAGACCGGCGCGACCATTCTGGTGGCCGATGATCACTCCGCTAATCGAGAGCTGCTCGAGGAACTGCTCACCACATCCGGATTCACCGTAGTAACAGCGGACGACGGGGCGGCTGCCCTCCAGCAATTCAAACGTCTGAAGCCGGACCTTGTTTTACTCGATGTGATGATGCCGCACCTGAATGGCTTTGAAGTGTGTGCCCGGATCAAGGCTGACAAAGAGACTTATCTCAGCCCTGTCATTCTGGTTACTGCTTTGTCAGCCAGGGAAGATCGTGTTGCAGGCATCAGCTCCGGCGCCGACGATTTCCTGACCCGACCGATAGACCAAAGCGAGTTACTTGCCCGGGTTCGCGCTCTGTTGCGGCTTAAAAGACACACGGACGAGCTGGAGCGGGCCGAAGCAGTGCTTTTTGCACTGGCTCGAAGCATCGAGAGCAAAGATCCCTACACAGAACATCATTGCGACCGTTTATCGAACTATGCTTCATGGCTTGGAAGGTCATTGGGGTTGCCGAAACAACAGATTACAGCGTTGGAGCGGGCGGGCATCGTCCATGACATCGGGAAAGTAGCCGTTCCTGACGCAATCCTCTTGAAACCTGGCAAGCTGACCGAGGAGGAGTGGAAGATCATGCGCGAGCACCCGGTTATAGGGGAACGCATCTGCGCACCGCTCAAATCCTTTCGCCTGGTTCTACCCATCATCCGCCATCATCACGAGAAGGCGGATGGATCAGGATATCCGGACGGATTGAGGGCCGAAGAGATTCCCATCACGGCACGCGTACTCCAAATCGTGGACGTTTTTGATGCGCTTACGACGGCAAGACCTTATAAGCGAGCACTCTCGGTGGAGGAGACTCTGGAGATCATGGCGCTCGAAGTCGGCAAGGGATGGTGGGACCAACACGTCTTCGAGAGCTTCAAGGCATTGATTGCGGAGCAACCATCGATGTTTAAAAAAGCTGCTTCGTGCGGATGAGGTATGTTCAGCGTTCTTCTCTTTTTTAAAGGCTTCAAATGACTTTCTCAACTCTCCGAAAAACGGCTGCCGGACTCTCTCTGGCCGGACTTCTTTTGTTGGTGGCATGGGCCATGGCCTATCAGAGCGCCCGTTGGTCACTGGAGAACAGCTCCTGGATTACCCATACGCATGAGGTACTTGACCAACTGCACGCCACGTTGGCTGATGCTGCCCAATTGCGGAATGCGGCGCGCGTCTATCTGATCAATGGGGATGAAGATTCACTGCGGCAGTACCACGCTTATCTTTCCAGCACGGAAAGCGACCTCAAGCGCCTTCGCGACTCGACGTACGATAATCCCAGCCAGCAGGAGCACGTTGCAATCCTGACTTCTCAGATTGACCAGCTCACGGTGGTGCTGAACCACAGTGTCGCGACGAGGCAGCCGCAGCGGGTTCCGTCCCTCCAACAGCTCTCATCGGCGCAAGGCAGAGACCTGGCGACTTCGATCGAATCCACCATTCGGTCCATGGAGGCGGAGGAACATAACCTGTTGCGCGAGAGACAAGTCAGGCTGCAACACAGCAGTCGATCGGCGAGAATCGCGTTTGGGGTTGCAGTGTGCCTCGAATTTCTGCTCCTTATACTGGTGTTTTACATGATTCGCAAAGAGCTGGCGAATCGTGAACAAAGTGAGCGGGCTCTCAAAGAGAGCGAGGAACGATTCAGGCTCCTTGTCAGCGGTGTGACCGATTATGCCATTTACCGGCTGAGCCCGGCAGGATATGTGGCAACCTGGAATGAGGGAGCGCAGCGCATCAAAGGCTACACGCAAGAGGAAATTGTGGGGCGGCATTTCTCCTGTTTTTTCACTCCGGAAGATGTGGCGTGCGGCAAACCTGGCCACGAGCTTGAGGTCGCGATTGCGCAAGGCCACTACGCCGAGGAAGGCTGGAGGGTGCGGAAAGATGGGACCCGATTCTGGGCCAGTGTGGTGATTACTGCGTTACGAGATCACACAGGCGCATTGCGCGGATTTTCCAAGATTACGCGCGACATCACAGAGCGAAAGCGCACCGATGAGTTGCTCCTGCACAGTGAGGAAAAGCATCGTAAGTTGTTTGAAAATAATCCTCACCCCACCTGGGCTTACGATCGTGAAACGCTCAAGTTTCTAGCGGTGAACGCCGCGGCCGTGGAAAAGTATGGGTATTCACGTGACGAGTTTCTGACGATCACTCTTAAGGACATTCGGCCGCCCGAGTACGTCCCCGCGCTTCTCGCGCGCGTCGGGCGCGTCAGGGATGGACGACAGAACGTCAGTGAGGTCAAACATAAACTGAGAGATGGAACCGCCATCGATGTCGAAGTTACTTCCTTTCCGTTGAATTTTGAGGGCAGGCCGGCGGAAGTAGTGGTGGCGGTTGACGTAACTCAAAGAAGAAGAGACGAGGAGGAAAAGCAGAGATTCATTGACGCTTTGGCCAGGACCAACAAGGAGCTGGAGCTACGCACAAGAGAAGCAGAGCACGCGACCAAGCTCAAGAGCAAATTTCTGGCGAATATGAGCCATGAACTGCGAACCCCCCTGAATGCCATTGTCGGTTTTTCTGGCCTGCTGGCCGACGGTACTGCGGGTCCTTTGAATGAAAAACAGCAGCGCTTTATCACCCATATCAAGAACGGCTCCCATCATCTTCTGCAGTTGATCAATGACATCCTCGATTTATCCAAGATTGAGGCTGGACAGCTGGAGATACACTGCGAAGATTTTCAGATTGGCGACGCGCTTCCAGAAGTATTGTCTACTATCCGCCCGCTTGCAATGGCCAAGAACATCCACGTGCAGCATAGGTCAGAGACAGAGCGAGCAGTCTTTGCCGACCGCGTTCGGTTCAAGCAGATCCTTTATAACCTGTTGAGCAATGCCATCAAATTCACTCCCGACGGCGGGCGCGTGGCGGTGGATTGGCTTGAAAGAGACGATTTCATCTGTGTTTCCGTTACCGATACAGGCGTTGGAATTCGGAGGGAGGACCAGGAACTCATCTTTGAGGAATTCCGTCAGGTCGAGGCTGAGGGCGCACACGAGGGAACGGGACTGGGGCTGGCCATTACCCGACGGATTGTGGAGCAGCACGAAGGACGGCTTTGGGTAGAGAGCCAAATTGGGCATGGCAGCCGTTTCAGTTTCACCCTTCCAGCAGCAGCTCATCATCCTGCTGAACGCCCGCATCCGCGGGCCACTCCAGCCGTGGCTGGCCAAACGGAGAGGGACTCCAGCCGGCGGGAGCCCCTGATCTTGATTGTTGATGATGAAGGTCCCGCAAGGGAACTTCTGGTGAGCTATCTTGAACCGGAGGGATACCGGACGGAGACAGCTGCGACGGCGGCTGAAGCGATTGAAAAAGCAAAGAAGTTGCATCCCGACAGCATCACTCTGGATGTCTTGATGCCCAATGCGAACGGGTTTGAGATACTTCTGACGCTCAAGGGGGCGCCGGAAACGGCAGATATACCGATCATCGTTGTTTCTATTGTGGATCAGCAAAAAGTTGGTTTTGCCCTCGGCGCGGCGGATTACCTCGTGAAACCCGTTGCTAAAGACGCCCTCTTGAATACGATTCGGAAGTACACCAGGCCGCAACCAGCAAGCGAAAGCGTGATCCTGGTAGTAGACGATGACTCGGTGACGCTTGATTTGGTGGACACGATGCTGCGCTCTGCCGGGTACAAGACCCATACGGCCGCATCAGGCAAGGCAGCGCTCGCTTTACTCTCGTCAACCATGGTGGATGGCATGTTGCTGGATCTATTGATGCCGGAAATGGATGGATTCGAGGTGCTCAGGAATGTAAAGCAAGATCCCCGCCTGAAGGACATCCCCATTTTCATTCTTAGCGCCAAGAGTCTGACGGAATCGGACCTTGCCTTCTTGCGCCGACAAACGCAGGCGCTGTTCCAGAAGGATGGTCCATGGCGGGAAGAGCTGATCGCGACGCTGACACATACAGTGGAAACGCGAAGGAAAGAACATCAGGCAGGAAGCGCATGAACCGAGTTCTGGTGGCCGAAGACAACGCCGTAAACCGGGAATTAATGCGGGAGCTGCTGGAGATTTTCGGGTGTGAAGTAATAGAGGCCAGCGACGGCCCGGAGGCACTCACAAGGATGGACGAAACCGAACCCGATCTCGTTCTCCTCGATATCAATATGCCGAAGCTGAACGGTTTTGCCGTACTAAGATGCATCCGCGAGAATCCCAGGTTCTCGGCAAGACCTGTCTTGGCAGTGACTGCGTACGCAATGAAGGAGGACCGCGACAAAGTCCTGCAAGCCGGTTTCAATGGCTACCTGGCCAAACCTGTGGATGCAACGTTACTGTTGGCTGAGCTTAGACGGTTCGGCATCGTATCGGCCTGATGCGCTGGACTGTAAGCGAGAAACAACCTGATCGGCGCCAATCAGGTTCAGGGGCATTCTTCGCACCTTGTCGCGCTCGGAGCATGTTTATAAAGCCCCCTCAAGAAATTAGATGCGCGAGGCAAGCTCGCTCTGCCACCGGATGCAACAAACCATTGTGGCCTTGATTCCGTGGGCGCCCAGAAAAACAGCGGCGCCCGCAGGTGCCGCACAACTCATCTTAGTGACGCCGAAACTACTTTGTGACCGTCAGCGTGATCGGCGCACTGTGTACAGAGCTGCCGCTGCTTCCGTTCACGATGATGGTGTAAGTCCCAAGCGGAGTCTTGATTCCTCCGGACTGCTGTGTGTTGATGGTAAGCCGCGACGTAGCGCTGGTTGCACCCGGAACAACCGACGAAGGGGAGAACGAGCAGCTCGCACCACTCGGCAATCCAGAACAACTCAGCGAGACTGCATTGCTGAAGTTACCGCCCACAGCCGAAATGGTGATGGTGGGTTGTACTTTGTCTCCTGCGCGCACGCTGAGGC
>Ga0134128_10003263_pt1 | contig 19822 bp, 18 predicted proteins | sample KB31754_FD_96462 | JGI IMG/M metagenome (GOLD analysis project Ga0134128, IMG submission 96462) | Terrestrial soil microbial communities with excess Nitrogen fertilizer from Kellogg Biological Station, Michigan, USA - KB3-175-4 | ecosystem: Environmental > Terrestrial > Soil > Unclassified ...
AGTGCACGCCGCCATAAGCGAGCAGGATCTCGGTCTCGCTGATGCCGCCGGGATAGAGGATGATCTGGCCGGGCGCCGGATAGCTGGTGTGGTTCTCGTAAGAGACGCCGAAGTCGAGATCGCCGAGCGGCATCCAGACGCCCTCCCCGCTCCAGCGCACGTGGATCGCCTTGCTCGCGAAGGGCATCGCCTTCTTGAAGGCCGCGCAGGTCCTGGGCGCCAACTCCTCTTCGAAGCGGGCTCCGAAGGTGAACTCACCGGCGCGGATGATCAGTTGGCTCATGTCGCTTTTCCCGGATCATGAAGGAATGCTCCGCTATCCATTACAGTCCGCCATGTCGCGGAAGCAAGGCCCCTCGAGCGCGCCCGGGATCCCTGGGCTCTCCACGAAGCCGCGCGGGCGTTGCACGTCGCCGGCCGATCTGGTTACCTTGAACGCCAATGAAAACTTGAGGAAACCAAAGCGTGGCACTGAAAAACATTGTCGGCATCGACCATGCCGTGGTCATGGTGAGGGACCTCGACAAGGCCGCGGAGACCTGGCGGCGACTCGGCTTCACCGTCTCGCCGCGCGGCACGCACAGCGCGCATATGGGCACGGGCAATTACACCATGATGTTTGAGCCCGATTATCTCGAGCTGCTCGGCGTGCTCACGCCGACCGAGCACAACGCGCCGGCGCGCGCGATGCTGGAGAAGCACGAGGGCATCGAGCGCGTCGCTTTCACCGCGATCGACTCGGCGGCGGGCGCCGAGGAAATCCGCGCGCGCGGTTACGCGCCCCTCGGCCCGACCGATTTCGAGCGGCCGGTGACGATGCCAGACGGCACGAGGTCGGCGGCGAAATTCCGCACCTTCCAGTGGCCGGTCGCGGAAGCGCCCGCCGGCATGCGCATCTTCGCCTGCCAGCACAAGACCCGCGAGACGGTGTGGATTCCAGAGCTGACGCAGCACGCCAATGGCGCCAAGCGCCTCAAGCAGGTGCTGCTGGTCGCGCCGGAGCCCGCCAAGGAAGCGGCGCATCTGGCAAGGCTGATCGATCGGGATATACGCAACGAAAGGGATAGCGCGATCGCGGTACCCTCGGGCGGTGATCGAGCCGATTTTGTTTTCATGACGCGGGAACGATTGGCTGCGCGCTATCCCGAAGTCCTGCTTGCGGGCCTGCCCGATCGCGGCGCGGCGGGGCTCGTAATCGCGGCCGATCTCGGCGCAACAGAGAAGGCGCTTGGCGCAGCCGGCGTCCGCGCCGGGCAGGCTATTTGCGTTCCGCCCGCGGTCGCCAACGGCACCCTGCTCGTTTTCGTCAACGATTAGAGATTGGTTTGAGGGCGCGTACGTCATGCTCGATCTACTCCCTCTCCCGTGCTTACGGGGAGAGGGTTGGGGTGAGGGGCTGCCTCCGCGGACACGGTGAGAGATGGACTCGTGGAAGGCCCCCTCACCCGGATTGCTTCGCAATCCGACCTCTCCCCGCAAGCGGGGCGAGGTGGAGCGCGCAGGTCGTCGGGCTCCAGGGACGCTCACCGCCGCAGCGGTGTCGCGGACGATTCGCAGCTCCGCTGCTCCCAGCCGTGACGCTCGAGCTCAGGGTCTTCGTGCTCCTCCTCGGGCCAGCCGAGGCAGAGATAGGCGATGAAGGTCCAGCCGTCCGGGAGGTCGAGCATGGCGCACGCGGCATCGGGATCGAGGATCGAGACCCAGCCGACGCCGAGCCCTTCCGCACGTGCGCCAAGCCACAGGGTCTGGATCGCCGCGACCACCGAATAGCGGATGGTCTCGGGCATGGTCCGGCGGCCGAGCCCGTGTCCCTGGCCCGTCGTCTCGTCGGCGCAGACCGCGAGATGCACCGGCGCCTGCGATAATCCCTCGAGCTTCAGCCGCGCATAGCGCGCCTGACGCTCCCCGCCATAGCCGTCCAGCGCCGCTTCATTGGCGCGCGCAAAATTTTCGCGGATGGCGGCGCGACGCGCTGCCGTTTCGACCAGCACGAAGCGCCAGGGCTGGCTCAGGCCTACCGAAGGCGCATGCGCGGCCAGCGCGAGGAGCTTGCCGATCAGGCCTTCGGGGATCGGATCGGTGCGGAACCTGCGCACGTCGCGCCGCCAGCGCACAAGGTCTGAAAACCGCTCCCTGAAAGCGGCATCAAAATGCGGCGGCGTATGGGTGGTTTCGATGGTCAAGCGGTATTGGGCCTTGGTGGTCACAACAGGGCCTAACAGCATAGGCGCCGCGCCGAAAGGGCTAAATCAATAGTCAGGGCCCTTCTGGCGCTGCCGAATCCGACGTGCAAGTTTTAGCGGACCGTTATGAGGCCGTCGCATAAGCGTGGCGCGGTCGGCGATCAGCCTTTCACGCGCCGCATCGTCATGGAATGGCGGAAGCGTGCGGCGGGATGGGTGTTGATCGCGACCTGCGCGATCTTGCCGGTCGCGAGCTTGTAGGTGCGCTGCACTTCGAGCGCGGTCGCTCCCGCCTTCACCTTGAGGCCACCGGCGAGCTCCGGCGAGATCTGTGCGGCGGCGACCTCCTGATGCACCTCGACGATGCTCTGGCCGAACAGATCCTCGATCAGGTGGAAGATCGGGCCGCGATGGCGCTGCAACAAGCGGCCGACTGCGGCGAACTCGCGGTTGATGTAGACCTCGGTCCAGCACACCGGCAGCTCGTTGCGCTCGGTGTGACGGAAACCGCGGACCGCAAGCCAGCCTTCGCCGCTGGCGATGCCAGTGCGCGCGGACAGCTTGCCGTCGATCTCGATCATCTCGATGGTGTCGACCGCAAAGCGGACGTCGGTCGCAAAGGCAACGAGGTCGTTGATCGACATGACCTCATGCACGAAGGAATCCGCCGGGCGCGGCGGCACGACCGTCGTGCCCGCACCCTGGCGCGACGACACCAGGTTGTTCTCGCGCAGCCGCCGCAGTGCCTCGCGCACGGTATAGCGGCTGACCGAGAACCGCGCGCAAAGCTCCTCCTCGGTCGGCAACTGCGAGCCGACGGGATAGACGCCGCTGACGATCCCATCCTTCAGCGCGCGCACGACCTGAAGATAAAGCGGATCGTCGGATTTGACGCTGACGGGCGCGCGCGACGGCGGCCCCGCTTTCGGCGAGGCGGCGTGTCGCGGCCTGGTGTCAATCCTCGATCCCATGGCCTCTCTTGGCGATCAGCGCGGTCCGCTCGAAGCTCATGAACCGGGTGCCGTCCCCCTTCTTGCCAATCGTGCGCACGGTGACAAGGCCTTGTCCCGGGCGCGAGGCCGATTCGCGTTTTGCCAACACTTCCGATTCCGCGTAGATGGTGTCACCGACGAACACCGGCGCGGTCAGCCTGATATCGTTCCAGCCGAGATTGCCGACGGCCTTCTGGCTGACGTCACTGACGCTCATGCCGACCACCATCGACAGCGTCAGGCAACTATTGACCAGCGGACGCTTGAACTCCGACTTCGCCGCATAGTCCTTGTCGAAATGCAGCGGGTGCGTGTTCATCGTGATCAGCGTGAACCAGGTGTTGTCGCTCTCGGTGATGGTACGGCCGGGGCGATGCTCGTAGATGTCGCCGACGACGAAGTCGTCGTAATAGCGGCCAAAACTTTCGCGGTAGCGTTGGGGACCGATTTGATCGTGGCCTTGCATCGCCCTACTCCGAAGCTCTCTTCAGGATGGATGAGGTGTGCTCGCCGAGCGCGGGCTCGCGCAGCATCGGCTGCGCCGGCTCATGGCGGAAGCGGATCGGTGGCCCGACGTGGCGGCGGCCGCTTTCGTCGCGGCGGATCATGCCCCGCTCGATCAGAACCGGATGCGCGACGGCTTCCGGGAGCGTGTTGACGCGGCCGTAGCAGACGTCGAGTGTCGCGAGTTCATCCTGCCATTCCGCCAGCGTCTTCTTGCGGAATTGCGAGCTGAGGAAATCCATCACCGGCCGCTGATGCGGGCCGGGGCCACGCAGGCAGAGTTCGGCAAGCTCTGGACGGCCGAACGCGCCGAGCAGATTATGAATGAATTTTGGCTCCTGCCCGGCAAGCACGAGGTGCCGGCCGTCCCTGGTCTCATAGGGACGATAGAACGCAGCACCTCCCGTGGTGCGCTCGTGCGCGGGGATCGGCTGGCGATCCTCGGCGAAGGCGGGGCCCAGAATGTTGAGCATGCCGCCAACGGTGACGTCATGCATGCTGATGTCGATGTAGTCGCCGAGGGCGGTCTTCTCGCGGCGGAGCAGCGCCATCAGCACACCGGACAGGCCCTGCAATCCCGCCAGCACGTCGGCCACGGCCATGCCCGACATCGCCGGCTTGCCGTCGCCACCGAGCGTCATGCCGACAAGGCCACTCTCGGCTTCGAGCGCGAGATCATGCGCGGGCCGGCCGCGCCAGGCGCTGTCCTGTCCGAACGCACTGATCGCGCAATAGACGATGCGCGGGTTGCGGGCGCGCACGGCGTTGTAGCCGACGCCGAGGCGATCCACCGTGCCGGGCCGGAAAGATTCCACAAACACGTCCGCGGTCTCGCACAGTGACAGCAGCGCCTCCCGCTGCGCGGAATCCTTGAGGTCGACGACAACACTCTTCTTGCCGCGATTGAGATTGCGGAAGAACACCGTGCTCGGTCCGTCCGACAGACCGATGTGCCGGCCAGGGTCGCCCTCGCCCGGCGGCTCGACCTTGATAACCTCGGCGCCATGATCGGCCATGGCCAGCGTCAGATAAGGCCCCGGCAGGAACACCGAGAGGTCGATGACACGGATGCCCTCGAGCTTCATGACGAACCGGCGCTCTTAGCGGCGCGCATCTCGCCGACATAGACGGCCGTATCGGCGCCGAAGGAGGAGCATGGCGTCTGCGCCAGCCGCTCGCCATTGATCTTGATCGGGTTGGACAGCACCCGCATGGCGGGCCTCTCGGGATGCGCAATGGTGTGGATCATCTCCGTCGTCTCGAGGAACGGACTGTCAAGCGCCTGCGCCAGATCGAGCACAGGCGCGATCGGCAGCACACCGCTCAGCTTTTTCAGCCAGAAGGCGTTCGATTCGCGCTTCAACTCGGCATCGATGACCGGCGTCAGCACGCCACGATTAGCCTGCCGCAGCGCCTGCGTCGCAAAGCGCGGATCGGGCGCAAGATCGGTGCGACCGATGGCGCTTAGCAGCTCGCCCCAGAACTTGTCGGTCATGCACATGATGAACAGCCAACCATCCGAGGTCGGAAAGGTTTGCACCGGCGCCACCGAAAAATGCGCGCTGCGCGGCTGACGCGTCGAGGGGTGACCCTCGTTGAGGTACCAGGTCGCGGCATAGCCGAGCTGATGCAGGGCGACGTCAAGCAGGGAGATGTCGACGTCGCAGCCCCTGCCGGTCGAACGCGCCTGGACCACGGCGGAGAGCAGCCCGACCGCGGCGGTGAGCCCGGTCGTGTGGTCGATGATCGAAGGCGCGCCGAACCGCGACGGCGGACCATCGGGCTCGCCGGTCAGATGCATCAGTCCGGATTCGGCCTGCATCAGATAGTCATAGCCCGGCCAGGACGCACGCTCATTGTCGCGGCCATAGGCCGAGATATGAACGCAGACCAGCTTGGAGTTGACGCCGGCAAGCGTCTTGTAGTCGAGGCCCATCCTGGCCGACAGGTCGCCGCGCAAATTGTTCACCAGCGCATCTGCGGTCGCAATCAGTCTGCGGAGCGCCGCCTTGCCCTCGGTCGAGCGCAAATCGATCGCAACGCTCTTCTTGTTGATGTTGAAGGCCTGGTAATATTCGCTGTCGTTCGCCCCAAGAAAATAGGGCCCGGTCTTGCGCGCGGGATCGCCGCCGATCGCGGCATTCTCGATCTTGATGACCTCGGCGCCGAGATCCGCGAGCAGCATCGTGCCATAAGGCGCCGCACCGAACTGCTCGACCGACACGATGCGCACGCCCTGAAGCGGTTTCATGTTGCGGGATTCCTCTTGATGAACTGCCTGGAAATGATGATGCGCTGCATCTCGTTGGTGCCCTCGCCGATGCAGGTCAACGGCGCATCGCGATACAGCCGCTCGATGTCGAACTCCTTGGAATAGCCATAGGCGCCGTGGATGCGCATGCCTTCGATCGAATTTTCCAGCGCGGCTTCGCTGGCGAAATATTTCGCCATGCCTGCTTCCATGTCGCAGCGTTCGCCGCGGTCGAAGGCTTGCGCTGCGTCGAGCGTGAGCAGCCGTGCAGCGCGGGCCCGCGTCGCCATTTCACCGAGCTTGAGCTGGATCGCCTGATGCTCGCAGATCGGCTTGCCAAAGGTCTTGCGGACCTGCGCGTATTCCGCGGCAAGCTTCAGCGCGCCCTCGGCAATGCCGACCCCACGCGCGGCGACATTGATGCGGCCGAGCTCCAGCCCGCCCGCGACCTGGAAGAAGCCGCGGCCCTCGACGCCGCCGACCAGATGATCCGCCGGCACGCGGTAGTTCTCGAACACCAGCTCCGCAGTGTCGATCGCCTTGTAGCCGAGCTTCGGCAGCTTGCGGCCGACCGAAAACCCATCCTGTTTCGGCGCGATGAAGAGGCTCATGCCGTTATAACGCGGCTGCGCGTCCGGATCGGTCTTGACCAGCAGCGCGACGCACGAGCCTTCGGCGCCGTTCGTGATCCAGGTCTTGGTGCCGTTGATGACGTAATGATCGCCGTCGCGCTTCGCCGTCATGCGAACGCCCTGCAAATCGGTGCCGGCATCCGGTTCGGTCAAGGCAAGCCCACCGCGAATCTCGCCGGCCGCGAGCTTCGGCAACCATTTCGTTTTCTGCTGCGGCGTGCCGAACTTCTCGATCGCCAGAGCCAGCATCAGATGCGAATTGACGATGCCGGTGATCGACATCCACACCGACGAGATACTCATCACGATTTTGGCGTACGTCGAAGCCGAAAGTCCGAGCCCGCCATAGTCCGGCGCAATCGTCGCGCCGAACAGGCCCAGCTCCTTCATCTGATCGACGATCTCGTGCGGGTAGCGGTCGGCGTGATCGAACTGCTTCACGACGGGTTTGAGTTCGCGCGTCACCCAGCGATCGATCATGTCCAGGATCTGGTCGTCATCCTCCGCATTCGCGGGCCCTATCGGCAGCGCTTGCGTCATCAGGTTATCCCAAAATTTGTACGGACAAATTGCCTTTTCTCACGAAAAACTGCCTGCGGTTGGTGACATGGTCAAGTCAACTTCACCACTTGTTGTCTGGACGAAGTTGAACGAGGCGTGCGTTTCCGTGAGACAGCTTCGAACGCGATCACCGGCCCGACGACTATCCGGCTACCGGTGGAAATTGCAGCGGACACCCGCGCCGGTTGCAGAATCGCAATCGCGCCCCCATAGTCGATTGGTCCCGCTGATCCCGTCCGATTTCCCCTGACCATTGCAACTTTCAGCGCTCGCGATTGCGTCACCCCGGCTTACCCCTCGCAAGATCAAGCGGGGCAAAAAATGTAGAAAATGGCCAATAAGCACCTTCAACCCTCGCCCGCTTTGATGCTCAAGGTCGAGAGCGCGTTCCTCGCCTACGGCTATAGCCGGCTGACCATGGAAATGCTGGCCGGGGCCTGCAATTTCTCGCGACGGGCACTCTATTTCTACTTCCGCAGCAAGTCGGATGCCTTTCGCGCGGCGATCCGATTTCGCAGCGAGCTTGCGCTGACCGCGGGCTTTGAGGCTGGACGCAAACGCCGGTCAAGGAGCGGCGACGCGCTCGATGTTCTGGCCGCGATCATCGACGTCCGCTATGGCGACACCCACCGCCTCGCCAATGCTTCGCCGCATGTCGTCGAGCTGAACGCGGAAACGGTCACGCGGTGCAACGATATCGTCAGGGATGTCGCGCTTTATTTCGAGGCCGAGCTCGCCAAATTCATCGTCGAGCTGCAAGGTGGCGGACTGGTGAAGCTTCGCAAGGGCGTGAAGGCCGGACGATTGGCGCAAGCGCTCGCCGACGGCGCCCATGGCGTCGATCATCGCCTTCCGGCAGCGCCACAGCGCGAACTGGCCGCGCGTTACCGCGAGATGTGCAGCTATGTGTTGTTTGGCGCTGCGGTGCCGGTCACGAGCAAACGAAAGAAGCTGCAGAAAAGCGTGGGTTGAACCAAAGCCGTTCCTTACGCCACCGCACGCGCCCGCTTCTTCTCGGGGGCACCATCGAGAAAACCGATCAACCGCTGTCGGATCATCACCTCGGCTTGGGCCATGATGCGATCGATCAATTGCTTCACGGTCGGAACGTCGTTGATCAAGCCAACCACCATGCCGCAGCTCCAGACGCCCGCGTCCATGTCGCCGTCGATCATGACCTTCGGATAGACGCCGGCCACCTGATCAAGAATGTCCTCGATCTTCAGCGACCTGCCCTTCTCGCGCTCGATCTCGATCAGGCGCTCGACGCTCCTGTTGGTCAGCACGCGCTCGGTATTACGCAGCGCACGCATCACAAGCCGCGTATCGAGCTCGGTCGCGGCGACGATGGCCTTCTTGACGTTCTCGTGCACGGGCGCTTCCCTGGTCGCGATAAAGCGCGTGCCCATGTTGATACCATCGGCGCCGAGCGCGAGCGCAGCGACGAGGCTACGCGCATCGGCCATGCCTCCCGAGGCGACGAACGGGATGCTCAACTCCTCTGCTGCGCGCGGCAGCAGGATCATGTTCGGCATGTCATCCTCGCCGGGATGACCGCCGCATTCGAATCCGTCGACGCTCACGGCGTCGCAGCCGATTTTCTCGGCCTTGAGCGAGTGGCGAACCGAGGTGCACTTGTGAATCACCTTGATGCCCGCCGCCTTCAGCACCGGCATGTACTGCTCGGGGCTGCGGCCGGCGGTCTCGACGATCTTGACGCCGCCCTCGCGGATTGCGGCGATATACTCCGGATAAGGCGGCGAGCTCAGCATCGGCAGGAAGGTGAGATTGACGCCGAACGGCTTGTCCGTCATGTCGCGGCAGCGCGCGACCTCTCTCGTGAGCAGCTCCGGCGTCTTTTGCGTGAGACCCGTGATGATGCCAAGCCCGCCCGCGTTCGACACGGCCGCGGCCAGTTCCGCAAAGCCGACGTAATGCATGCCGCCCTGGATGATCGGGTGCTCGATGCCGAACAATTCGGTGATCGCTGTTTTCACGGAAAACCTCCTGCGTCCTGGTATGCCTGGGATCGATGGATGATTGCGGCACGTCGCGTTCACCACTTCTCGCCGAAGGGGCGAATTTCGAGCTCGAAGGTCCAGGCGCTCTTCGGCTGCTGGTAGAGCTGCCAGTAGGATTCCGCGACGGAAGCGGGCGGCATCAACAGGTTGGGGTCATCGAGGGCATTGGGCCCGAGCGCCTCCAGCCGCCGCTGACGCACCCATTCGGTGTCGACGCCGGAATCGATGATGAGGTGCGCGACATGGATGTTCTTCGGCCCGAGCTCGCGCGCCGCCGCCTGCGCTACGGCACGCAAGCCGAATTTCGCGCTGGCGAAGGCCGCATAGCCGATGCCGCCGCGAAGCGACGCTGTCGCACCCGTGAAGAAGATGTTGCCCTTGCCGCGCGGCAGCATCAGCCTGGCCGCCTCGCGCCCGGCGAGGAATCCCGAATAGCACGCCATCTCCCAGACCTTGCGGAACACGCGTTCGGTCGTGTCCAGGATCGGAAAATTGACGTTGGCGCCGACGTTGAAGATGCACACTTCCAGGGGCGCGTGCTTGTCGGCATCGCCAAGGACCGAGATGATCTCCTCTTCCTTGCGCGCATCGAGCGAGCGCGCGTGGATTTCACCGCCCGCTCCCTCGATCGCCTTCACCAGAGGCTCGAGCTTGGCGCCATTGCGTCGGCCGGCAAAGACCGCAAAGCCTTCGGCGGCGAACTTCTTTGCGATCTCGCTCCCGATAAAGTCACCCGCGCCGATCACGGCGGCCGTTGCGTTTCTCCTGGGCAAATCCGTCTCCGTCGTTGAAACCGCGCCTGATCGAGCGCGGTGATTTTTCCGGCTGTTTTCAGTGACTGGGCAAACATCAAAAGTTCTATTTTAGAACTTGTCAAGCACGATTCGGATGCCGTCACCCGGAGGTCAGCAAAAGGTGATGGCGCTGTTGGCAACCGCGGCTACGACGCAAGGAGATTCCTATTTACAACCATCCATCGTCGTCTTATCAATTCGGTACTAAAAAAGAACTTATACGGAGTAGCGATGACCGGGCGCGGTGGCGTAGCGATCCTTGTCGGTGCCGGCGACGCGATCGGGGCAGCGGTGGCGCGCCGCTTCGCAAAGGGCGGCTATGCCGTCTGCATCTGCCGCCGCGATGCCGCCAAGTCCCAAGCCCTGCTCGATGAGCTGAAAGCCGAGGGTCACGAAATCCACGCCATCAGCGTCGATGCGCGCCAGGAGAAGGAGGTCCAGGACCTCCTCGCCCGCGTCGAGAAGGAGATCGGGCCGATCGAAGTCTGCCTGTTCAATGCCGGATCCAACGTCAACAAGCCGCTGATCGAGACCACGGAAAAGCTGTTCTTCAAGGCCTGGGAGCTCGCCTGCTACGCGGGCTTCCTGGTCGGCCGCGAAACCGCGCGCGTCATGGTCCCGCGCGGCCGCGGCACGATCCTCTTTACGGGCGCCACAGCAAGCCTCCGCGGCGGCAAGGGCTTTGCCGCTTTCGCTGCGGCGAAATTCGGGTTGCGGGCCCTCGCTCAGGCCATGGCGCGCGAGCTTGGACCAAAGAACATTCATGTCGTTCATCTGATCATCGATGCCGCCGTCGACAGCGACGCCATTCGCGCCCGGCTGAAGGCCGCAAGCGGCATCGAGGCCAGGGACATTCTCCCCGATACGCTGACCAGGACGAGCTCGATTGCGGAAGCCTATTGGTTCGCGCATCAGCAGTCGAAAGACGGCTGGACTCACGAGCTCGATCTTCGGCCCGCCGCGGAGAAGTGGTGAGATGAGCGACGCTCCCGACCTGACGTTGTGGGGTGTGGGCACCAGCCGCACGATCCGGGCCCATTGGGCCATGTATGAATTGAATCTGCCCTACAGGACCAAGCCGATCGGCCCCCGCACCGGCGAGACCAAGACGCCGGAGTACACCAGGCTCAATCCGCGCCAGAAGGTGCCCCTGCTGCAGGACGGCGATTTCTGCATCGGCGAGAGTGCCGCGATCGTCGCCTATCTGTCGCGGACCTATGCAAGTCCGGGGTGCACGCTGATTCCGCAAGAGCAGCGCAACTACGCCGCCTGGCTCGAATGGTGCTTCTTCATCGTGACCGAGCTGGACTCGACGAGCCTTTATGTGATGCGCCGGCACAGCGCCGATGCGCTGGGCCCGATCTACGGCATCGCGCCCGACGTCGTCGCCAAGGCCGGCGAATATTTTCGCGAGCAACTCCGGCATGTGGAAGCGGCCCTGCGCGATGGCCGCACCTATTTGATGGGCGACCGGTTCACCAGCGCCGACATCCTGCTCACGACCTGCCTCGACTGGGCGATCGCCTATGGCGTTGGGATCTGCGACAACGCGCATCCCTATCGTGAGCGCATTCACGATCGGCCGGCGTACAAGCTCGGCCTGGAAGCCAACCGGCCGCTGGCACCGATCACGCCTGCGCCAGCAAAGACTTGACCCTACAACGCCATTGCGAGCCAACGGGTCGCGCGAATGCGCGCCCGATGACAGGCTCCGCGAAGCAATCCATTCCTTCCAAGACGAAGGTCTGGATTGCTTCGTCGCTGTCGCTCCTCGCAATGACGGATTTGATCGAGGCGCCATCGCACGACTCAGCTTGCCAGCCGGACGGCCTTGTCCTCGACCATCTGGTTGATCGCGCCCTCGTCATAGCCGAGCTCGATCAGCACCTGCCGCGAATGCTCGCCGATCCGCGGAGCCGGCCCTGCGATAACAGCTTCGTTCAGCTCGAAGCGCGCGGCAGGCTTCGGCTGCCGCACTTTTCCGACGGTAGGCTGATCGATCTCCGCGATGAGGCCGCGCGCCACGACCTGCTCGTTATGGATGATCTCCGAGCGGCGCAGGATCGGCGCACAAGGCACATCCGCGGCGTCCAGCCGCTCCAGCCATTCGGCTGTGGTGTGCCGGGCGATATAGTCCTGCATCTTGTTGATGCGGGCCCTGGCATTGACGCTGCGCGCGCCCGGCGTTGCAAAACGCTCATCCTTGGCGAGCTCGGGATCGCCGGTGGCGCGGCAGAATCCCTGCCACTCGGAATCCGAGATCGTGCCGCAGGTGAGATAGCCGTCGCTGGTCTTGAACACGAGATCGGGCCGGTCGTTCGGATCGGCCGCGTTGGCTTCGGCGCCCACGACGGTGTATTGCATCATGCCTTCCGGCCAGAGATAGGAGATCATCGTATCGAGCATCGCGACCTGGATGTGATCACCCTGCCCGGTCTTCTCTCTCGCATAGAGCGCCGCCGCCACTGCCTGCGCGGTCATGACCGCCGTGGTCTTGTCGCAGACGATGGTGCGGATCATCTGCGGCCGGTTGGTCACCGGCTGCGACTGAATGTCGGCAAAGCCCGACAGGCCCTGGATGATCGGATCGTAGACCCGCTTCTTGACGTAGGGACCGGTTTCGCCGACGCCGGAGATCGAGACATAGATCAGCCGCGGATAGCGGCGGCGCAATTGCTCGACGCCGAGCCCCAACCGCTCCATGGTGCCGGGGCGGAAATTCTGCACCAGCACGTCCGCTTTTGCGACCAGCTTCGCCATAACTTCGCGCCCGGCATCGCTCTTGACATCGATGGCGAGCGAGCGCTTGCCGCGGTTGGAGGAGATGAACAGCGCCGAGAACTCGCCCTTCTTGTCGATCGATGCACGGCTGCGGCGGGTGATATCGCCCGAGATCGGCTCGATCTTCAGCACGTTGGCGCCCTGGTCCGCCAGAAACATGGTCGCGAACGGACCGGACACGACGCCCGTCAGATCGAGCACGCTGACGCCGTGGAGTGGACCGGGCATAACGCTCTCCTTCTTGATCGTGCCGACGCAAGACTGTCTTGTCAGCCGTCCTGAGCGGGTGAAAGCCGCGAGCTCCGCCCGACCATCACATTCCCCTATAGTTCTAAAAATGTACTGTCAATTCCCATTGTCGCGATCGAGCCTCGGTGCGCTGTCGATTCTGACATAGTTGTTGTTTCATCGTAAGTACCTAATTAGAATGCTGTCGGCCGCCGCAGGGGTGGGCGGCAAGTGGAGAGCGGAATGAAGTGGGATGCCCTCGAAGAAGAGCCGTGCTCGGTAGCGCGGACGATCGGCGTGATCGGCGACCGCTGGACGCTTCTGATCCTTCGCGAATGTTTCCTGCGCACCCGACGCTTCGAAGGATTTCAATCGGCGCTCGGCATCACGCGCCACCTGCTGGCGGAACGGCTGAAGAAGCTGGTCAGGACCGGCATCCTGCGCCGCATTCCCTATCAGGAATCGCCGAAGCGCCATGAATACATCCTCACCCAGAAGGGGCTCGACCTCTATCCGATCATGATGGCGATCGTGCATTGGGGCGATACGCACATGGTCGACGAGCGCGGGCGGCCGCTGCTGCATGAACACAAGAAGTGCGGCAAGCTGTTCAATCCCGTGATGGTCTGCTCCGAATGCGGCGAGCCGCTTTCGGCCAAGGAGGTGGTGACCCATCCGGGTCCCGGCGCCCGCCCGTCCGCCGCCAGGCGCGCCACGGAGCGCAATGCCAAGGGAAACATCAAGGGAAACATCAAGGGAGCTTCGCGCACCGGCGCGGCCTGAGCCCGAGCCATCGACACCGGCATGGCGATTCGATGAGTTCATAGTGCTTCCTTACCGTCGTTCTGGGGCGCGCGGAAAGCGCGAGCCCGGAATTCCATGATCACAGGCCGTCGTGATGCGTAGGTCGGATCGACGATCGTTTTCAAACCAGGCTGCTGGGGCTATGGATTCCGGGCTCGGCCCTTGCGGGCTGCCCCGGAATGACGACGTGATGGATTCGCCCGGGGCGCATCGCTGTGAGGGATCCGCGAATGGCAAATGGCAAATGGGGAGTGGCAAATGGGGGACGACAGACGCGTCGTTCGCGCGCCCCTATTCGCCATTCGCCACTCGCTATTCGCCCGGCCTTGTTGTTGCTTGCACTGACAACGACCCACGCCGTCGCCGGAGAGCTCGCGCTCGCGCCGGCGAACATGGCCCGCATCGGGTCCGTCGATGAACGTTTCCAGTCCTACAACATCGAGATGGCGGAGGTGACGGGCGGGCCGTTCTGGAAGCCTTATGGCGCGCCAGCAGACGCGCCCGATAGCGCAGTTGTTTCGGAGCGTAGGCCGAAAGACCTCGGCAATGCGCGCTTGCGAAAATTGGCCGCGGCGCTGTCGCCGGCCTTTGTGCGTGTCAGCGGAACCCACGCGAACACCACCACCTTTGCGGACACGGACGATGCGCCGTCAGCGCCTCCAGCCGGCTTCAAGGCCGTTTTGACGCGCCGTCAATGGCAGGGCGTCGTCGACTTTTCGCGCGCGGTCGGTGCGCCGATCGTGACCTCGCTTGCGATTTCCGCTGGTGCGCGCGATGCGCGCGGCGTCTGGAAGCCCGACGAAGCGAGAGGCCTGTTTGCCGCGACCCGTGCGATGGGCGGCAACATCGCAGCGACCGAGCTCATGAATGAGCCGGACCTTCCCGCCATCGGCGGAGCACCCGATCATTACGATGCCGAAGGGTTCGGTCGGGACTTTGCAGTCTTCCGCAACTTCATGAAACGCGAGGCGCCCGGCGTAAGGTTGCTCGGCCCCGGGACGGTCAGCGGCCCATCGACAGCCGCCAACCGGTTCGGCGCGTCGGCGCGGGGCGTCGATGCCGTCTCCTATCACTTCTATGGCGCGGTATCGAAGCGCTGCGGCGGAACGCAAATGCCGGACGCAGCCCTCTCCGAAGCCTGGCTGTCGCGAACCGATCAGGCTGCTGCCTTCTATCGCAGGCTCCGCGATCGCTACGCGCCGGGAAAGCCGATCTGGCTCACGGAGACGGCGGAGGCCGCCTGCGGCGGAGACCCCTGGAGCGCCACGTTCCTCGATACCTTCCGCTATCTCGATCAGCTCGGGCGACTGGCCAGGGCCGGCGTCCGGATCGTGATGCACAACACGCTGGCGGCCTCCGACTACGGCCTGCTCGACGAAGACTCGTTCATGCCAAGGCCGGACTATTGGGGCGCGCTGCTCTGGCGGCAACTCATGGGGACCACCGTGCTGGATTCCGGCGTGGCGATCCAGCCAGGCCTTCACGTCTATGCGCATTGCGAGCGGCAGGTTTCGGGCGGCGTGACGTTGCTGGTCATCAACAATGACCGCAACGCGGCGCAAATGCTGGTCCTGCCCCAAGCTTCGGAGCGCTACACGCTGGATGCAGCCAACTTGCAAGATACCGCCGTTCGCCTGAACGGCACCACGCTGGCGCTTGACGATACAGGCGAACTCCCGAGCCTCTCCGGCGTCAAAACGGCCGCCGGTGCGCTTACCTTCGCGCCGGCAACGATCACCTTTCTCGCCAATCCTAGCGCGGCCAACCGCGCCTGTCGGTAGGCAGGGCGTGATTCAGCAAATATCAAATGCCGAGCAAGACTCGCACAGACGGTCGAAAATGACTCAAAGCGACACGCGCGGGTCGGACCATTTCACACAACCATCAGGTCCTTTCCGACGATGATCTCGCCCTTGAAGTACTTCGCCACGGGCTCGCGCCAGGTGTCGTCGGCGATGCTGTCGATCGCCGGCGTGAGATGCGACAGGACCAGCGTCTTGACGCCCGCTTCCTGCGCGATGCGGCCGACGTCCTCCGACGGCGTGTGATCGGCCTTCATATGCGCCATGAACGCGTCGAACTTGACCGGCCGGCCCTTGGCGATCGCGTCCTTCAAGTATTTCTCCAAAGCCGGCACGTACATGGTCTCATGCACGAGCACGTCGGCGCCTTTTGCCATCACCGCAACAGCCTCCAGCGGCGCTGTGTCGCCGGAAAATGCGATCGAGCGGTCCTTGAAATCGAAACGATAGGCGAGCGCCGGCTTCACCGGCGGATGCTCAACGACGATCGAAGAGACCTTGACGTTGTCGTCCTGCATCACCGGGCCGGCGCCGGAGATTTCCTGCACACCGACCGTAGTGAGCGGCTTCATGTGGAAGTCCTCAGCCCAGAAATCGACAGTCTGCTTGTAGGCGCGCATGAAGTCATCGGTCATCTGCTTGAGCGGCGGCGGACCGAAGGCGCGAATGTCGAGTGGCAGACCCTGGACCCAGCCGACGATCAGCAGCGGCCCGTATTCGATATTGTGGTCGGGGTGATGGTGGGTGATGAAAATTGACTTGAGTGCACCGAACGGGATGCCGGTGCGCGCGTACTGATCGGTGACCCCCATGCCGCAATCGAGCACATAGGCCGAGCCGTTGCTGAGCATCACATGCGAAGTCATTTGCCGCGAGCGGCCGGGTACCGGGCCGGCGGCGGTGCCGAGCAGCACCAGTTTGGTCCCTTTGGCGCCTTTCAGTGCGGCCTGGGCCTGTTGTGGCGTCCAGCGCGTTCCAGCTGTCTGCGCGATTGCCGGGAGGGCGGCGAAGGTGGGCGTGGCGGCAAGCCCGGCAAGGACATGACGGCGCGAAAGCCCAAGCAGGCGCGAAGTGTCGGTCACGGTCTCTCTCCCTGGAGGCGGATGTTTGCTGTTTCTTTTGCTTGATTGGTCGAGGTTGCACGATATCGGCCGGGCAAATCAGAGTACAATTCGCTCGTTATGTCGACTCGCGGGCCCATCGCGTCGCTTACGACCGCACAGCAGCGGCGTCGCTTTTTGGAGCAGAGCGCAGATCGGCTTCGAGGCGTCACGCGATCGGGCTTATGAGTGACCTGTTCGGAGTCACCCCGAAGAAAAGCCGCATGGCGCCCGGCTCAGCATGAGCCGGGCGCCATGCACTCAGGCGTTGCCGTAGTTCACCTCGTGCGAAATCTCCTTGTTGGTCTGGTCGGGGAGCAGCAGGGCCGAGCAGATGCTGATCGCCGCGCAGACACAGACGTAGATGCCGATCGGGAACGCGGACTTATAGGTCGCGAACAGCCAGGTCGAGATGAACGGCGCCGGTCCGCCGGCAATGATCGAGGCGAGCTGATAGCCGATCGAGGCGCCGCTGTAGCGCAGCCGCGGCGTAAACGCCTCCGCGATGAGCGCGGCTTCCGGGCCGTACATCGTCATCACCGGAATGAACGAGAGCGCTATGGCGAGGAAAATGAGCACCGGCTCCTTGGTATCGAGCATCGCGAAATAGACGAACGTGAACGCGGCAACGAACACGCAGCCGGCGATGTAGACCTTCCTGCGGCCGATGCGATCCGACAATGCGCCGGCAATCGGGGCCGTGATGAAGCCGAGAGCGGTCATGGCGACCAGTCCGGTGAGCAGCAGATTGCGGGAGGCTCCCACCACCAGCGTGCCGTAGGTCAGCACGAAGGCGTTGAAAATGTATCCGGGAGCCTGCTCGGCCATCCGCACCGTCGCGCTGAGGATGACCTCGCGCGGCTGACGCTTGAGCACTTCGAGCACCGGGGCGCGCTCGACCTTCTTCTCGGCGAGGAGGCGCTGGAACACCGGGGTCTCGAGGATGCCGAGGCGAATCCATAGCCCGACCGCAACCATGATAATGCTCATGAGGAAGGGGATGCGCCAGCCCCAGCTCAGGAACTGATCGCCGGAGTACCAGCTGAAGAACAGCACCGCGATGTTGGCAAGGAACAGTCCGGCCGGCGCGCCGAATTGCGGCCATGAGGTGAGGAAGCCACGGTTCTTGTTGGTCTTGGCCCACTCCATCGCCAGCAGTACCGAGCCGCCCCATTCGCCGCCGACACCGATGCCCTGGATCAAGCGTAGCACGGTGAGGATGACAGCCCCCCAGATGCCGATGGAGGCATAGCCCGGCACCAGCCCGACCGCAGCGGTCGAAATCCCGGTCATCAGCAAGGTGACGATGAGGGTCGCCTTGCGGCCGACGCGGTCGCCATAATGGCCGAAGATCAAAGCTCCGACCGGCCGCGCCGCGAAGCCGATGAAGTACACGCCGAACGCCTGCAGCGTGCCGATCCAGGGGTCGGAGCCAGGGAAGTAGACCTTGTTGAAGACCAGTCCGGTGACCGTGCTGTAGATGAGGAAGTCGTACCATTCGATGGTGGTTCCGACCGTGCTCGCGATCACGGCGCGGCGTAGGGCCGACTGGTGCTCGACCTCCGATATTGGCTCAACGGCGATTGTCGTCGCAGTCATGATGGTGCCTCCCTGTTTATCGTTCTATGACGTTTCCCCGTAGTTTCTTGCTGCTTGTCGTGTCATGCGAGCATTCCCTGGCGAGCGGGAATGCGACGGAACAATGAACCAATTCCGCGTTTGGGGCTAGGTCTTTGATTGCAAGTGCACCGCAAGCGCGGATGCGACACTGAGCTGCCAGACAAAAAGAGGGATTGCCGCCGCTTGCGCACGGCAATGCTGCAACGCCGCGAACTTTTGTCCTTGCCTTGGGCGCAGGCGCCCACGAAGCGGCTGTCGGGGCCGCCGGTGTTTGCAAAAACTCTGTGTGGCGCTGCGAGACTAGCTCTCTTCGAGCACTTCGCCGGTGGATTGGTTCACGAAGTGCAGGCTGGCACACGCCGGGCAGACGATCACCTTGTACAGAGTGCCACCGTCGTCGTGCCGCCGGCCTTCACAATCCACCCATTGAACCTTCAGCGCCTTGACCGGGCATCGAAACAGAATGAGGGGCATTCGAGCTCCAACAGGTTGAGCGGCCGCTAACTCAGCCGCTTCTTCTTCGTGAATACGACGTCGGACTCAGGCAGCGCCGGAGCGACGAACTGCGACTTGCGAATTCCGTGTAGGGCTCTGCTCCCGAGGCGCCATGTGTTGAGGTGCCACGCGTTGAGGTGCCATGTCTTTAGGTGCCATGTGTTTCCTCCTTGCTTTTTGGTGATTCCGGAGACTTTCTCCAGCTCCGTCCTCACGGATGGAATCGTTGGCAGCCGAACGTGGTGACTTTGCGACGACCATCCCTTTTTTGCGAAGCGAAGCTGCGCAGGCCCGCAGTTCCGCCTTCAAGCTGAGGTGAGCCTGATGTGCTCACGCCAGACATGAGGAGACTAATCGCGGAACAGCGCCTCGGGTTCGCGGCGACCACATCTTTGGATGGAACGCCGTACGTGTCGCCGAAGGTTCCGTCGCCGTACTGGACGATCGGGCTATCGCATCGGCGAGATCCGCTCACCCGGAACCTCGAGGTGAACCCGCGCATCGAGGTCAACTTCGTCGACCCGTTCGCAAGCTAGAACGTCGCCTTCAGCCCTGCATAGAAGGCCCGCGGGCTCGCCGGGCTGAGCGAGCGTGGGTCGGTGAACGCCGCGCCGCCATTGGCGAAGTCGGGAAGCTTGGCGATGTCGAAGAAGGTACCGTAGGTCGCATAGCGGTTGTCGAAGAGATTATTGATCCGGCCGTAGATCTGGACCGTCTTGCTGATCTGATAGGAGGCGTGAACGTTGAAGACCGTATAGGACGGCAGCTTCGGCGCCTGGTTGGATTCATCGCCCACGAGATATTGGCTGCTCACATAGATGGCGTCGGCGCCGACCTTGAACGCGTCGGTGATCGAATAGTCGAATCCTGCCTTGACGCGGTGGCGGGGAATGGCCGGGATCTGGTCGCCGGGCACCACCCGGATATTGCCGTCGGCATCGGCAAACGGGCTGTTGGAGCCGAGCAGCAGCGCGTCGAGGAAGCGCGCATCGATGAAGCTGTAGCCGATGTGAACATCGAACGAGGAGGATTTGAGGCTCGCTTCGGCCTCGAT
>Ga0134128_10003264_pt1 | contig 19821 bp, 14 predicted proteins | sample KB31754_FD_96462 | JGI IMG/M metagenome (GOLD analysis project Ga0134128, IMG submission 96462) | Terrestrial soil microbial communities with excess Nitrogen fertilizer from Kellogg Biological Station, Michigan, USA - KB3-175-4 | ecosystem: Environmental > Terrestrial > Soil > Unclassified ...
GTCAGGACTTCTCACACCCGGCCCGCCGACCTGGTCGTTGTCGACACCAAGACCGGGCAGCTTCAGGCGGTCACGGGGCTCAACGGCTCCTGGCTGACCGACCTGCCCTTCGACGTCCATCACCTCACCTATCGGACCGCCGACGGCCGCGCGGAGATCGAAGGCTGGTACCTGGCGCCGCGCGTCGGCAGCGCACCGTATCCCACGGTGCTGCACATCCACGGGGGCCCGTTCGCCGCCCACGGCGAGATCTTCAATGTCGACAACCTGATGCTGGCCGCCGCCGGCTACGGCGTCCTGATGGTCAACTTCCGCGGCAGCTCCGGCTACGGCGACGCCCACGCGGAAATGCTCAAAAGCGACTGGGGCAGCTACGACCTCGCCGATGTGCTCCAGGCGGTCGATGTGGCCGTCGAGCGGGGCTTGGCGGACAGCACCCGGGTCGCCTCCTTCGGGCTCTCCAGCGGCGGCTGGCTAACCGCCTGGCTGCTCACCCACAGCGACCGATTCCGGGCTGGCATCGCCGAGTGCCTCGTGTCGGACTGGACCGGCATGCTCGGCTCCGACCTTGCCGCGCTGGGCGTCGCCAGCATGGGCGCCATCCCGGGCCACGGCCCGGAATCCATGGAGCCGTACGCGAGGATGTCGCCTGCCACCTACGCCGCCAGCTGCTCGGCGCCGCTGCTCATCCTGGAGCACGAAGATGACCTGCGGTGCCCGGTCTCCCAGGGCGACCTGCTCTACAACGAGCTGAAGCTGGCCGGGAAGGTCACCGAGATGGTCCGCCTCCCAGGCGTCCCGCACGAGCCGTTCGGCGCCGGCCTTGCCCTGCGTGTTCAGCGGGCCGAGGCGATCCTCGACTGGATGGACCGCTGGCTAAAGCCGGCCGATCTCTGAGTGACCCGCGCGGTCAGATTCCCTCGATGACGCGCTGGCGCTGGGTGTCGTACTCGGACTGAGTCAAGATCCCCTTGCTGAGCAGATCCTCCAGCTTGGCCAGCCGGTCTTCCACCGAGCCGCCAGCCGGCCCCGCACCTGCGGCCGCCACCCCGGCACCGCCAACCTGGCCGAGCGTGCCGTCAGCGGCCCGCTTCACGACCTGAGCCATCGCGGCCGCCCTGATCCGGTGCAACTGCTTCTTCGCGGCCATCTGCTCAACCGCATCGCCTGAGGTCAGCGCCTGGGTGAGCCGCTGTATCTCGGTCTGGTCGACCTGGTACTGCTGGCCGTCGGGCCCGGTGATGTGGGTAGCATCGCCGACGATCGCGCCGATCGCCCCGGCGAGGCCCTCAAGCCCCTGCGACAGGCTGGCCATCGCATCCCGCGTCTCGCCGAACCCGGCGCCCAGCCGGGCGCCACCGGACCCGGAAGCACCAAGCCCGGCCGCCGCACCGTAGGTGCCGAACGTGATGTTGAACGATGACCCGCCCCCGGCGCCCAGCCCGCTCAGCCGGCCGAACGAAGGCCCGCTGGCGGCGCCCGGCCGGTCGAACGCCGCCGAAGCCTCAGCGATCTGGTCGGCCACGGTCATGGTGCTCATCAGCGGGTCGCCGCCGGGCGCGTTCGGGTCGAACCTGATCTCGTTCAGCGCCGAGACCTCCACCCTGACCGTCGAACCCACCGAGTACGGCTGCGGGCTCCGGTGCTTCACCTCGCGCTGGATCAGCGCGCCATTCCTGTTGCGGGCGCTGATCACGTAGTGATGCTCGTGGCGTCCGGGCCGGACATCGACGATCGTTCCCTGCGTGGCTGACCACTGATGCTTGTCCTTGTGCCCGACCATGTAAATCCTCCCCGATCACGCGGTCTTCGTCTGGCTGGCGGCAGTCAGGCCAAGCTCGTCGATGGACGTTTCCCGCATCTTGAACTTCTGCACCTTACCGGTGACGGTCATCGGGAAGTCGCCACAGAACCGGATATAGCGCGGGATCTTGAAGTGCGCGATCTTGCCCTGGCAGTACGCCCTGACCGCGTCCTCGGTGAGCTCCTGACCTGGCCTCAGCTTGATCCAGGCACACAGCTCCTCGCCGTACTTCTCATCCGGCACGCCGATGACCTGAACATCCTCGATCGCCGGATGGCCGTAGAGGAACTCCTCGACCTCGCGCGGGTAGACGTTCTCGCCGCCCCTGATCACCATGTCCTTGATCCGGCCGACGATGTTCAGGTACCCGGCCTCGTCCATGACCGCCAGGTCGCCGGTGTGCATCCACCGGGCCGAGTCGATCGCGTCCGCGGTCTTCTCCGGCTCGTCCCAGTAGCCCAGCATCACCGAGTAGCCGCGCGTGCATAGCTCTCCCGGCGCACCGCGCCCAAGGACCCGCCCCGTCTCCGGATCGATGACCTTAACTTCGACGTGCGGATGCACCCGGCCGACCGTGGAGACCCGCCGCTCCATGTCATCGTCGGCGGTGGTCTGGGTCGACACCGGCGAGGTCTCGGTCATGCCGTAGCAGATCGTCACCTCGGTCATGTGCATCTCGCTGACCACGCGCTTCATCACCTCGACCGGGCATGGCGAGCCCGCCATGATGCCGGTGCGCAGCGTGGACAGGTCGTAATCCGCGAAGTCGGGCAGCGCCAGTTCGGCGATGAACATCGTCGGGACCCCGTACAGCGACGTGCACCGCTCGGCCTGGACGGTCGCGAGCGTCTGCGCCGGATCGAATCCCGGCGCCGGGATCACGATGGCTGCCCCGTGAGTGGTGCAGGCAAGGTTCCCGAGCACCATTCCGAAGCAGTGGTAGAACGGCACCGGAATGCACACCCGGTCCCGCTCGGAATAGCCGCATCCGGCGCCGATGAAGAGCCCGTTATTCAAGATGTTGTGGTGCGACAGTGTCGCCCCCTTGGGGAACCCGGTCGTTCCGCTCGTGTACTGGATATTGATCGGGTCATCGAACGACAGCCCGGCCTCCCGCTCGGCCAGCGCCGCACCGCCGTCGTCGGCGACTCCAAACAGCGCCTCCCAGGCCGGCATGCCCAGGTACACCACCGACTCGAGCGCGGGCAGGTCCCCGCGGACCTCCTCGACCATCGCCTGGTAGTCGCTGGTCTTGAACCTCTCCGCGCTGACCAGCATCTTCACCCCGGACTGGCGCAGCGCGTAGCTGAGCTCATGGCTGCGGTACGCGGGGTTGAGGTTGACCAGGATGACGCCGGCCTTGGCCGTGGCGTACTGCAGCTGCACCCACTCGGCGCAGTTCGGCGCCCAGATCCCGACCCGGTCACCGGCCCCCAGCCCGGCCGCGATCAGCCCGCGCGCGAGCGTGTCGGTATCGGCGTCGAACTGGGCGTAGGTCCAGCGCCGCCCGGTCGGCGCGTCTACCAGCACCTCGGCGTCACCGAATCGCGCCGCCACCCGGCGCAGGTTCGCGCCGATCGTCTCGCCCAGCAATTCGGCGCCCGACGCGCCGTGGCTGTAGGACAAGGCTGCTTGGAAAGCCATGACCAGATCCCTTCCCCCAGGTGAAGGCAGAACAAGACCAATCGTGCCCGCTTTACCGCCCGGTGGGAAGCTCGGGTCGGCTCGGCTAAGTACCCGACCACTCAAACGGAGGACTATCGTAATAACTGCAGATTCATTGGACTTGGCCGGAGCGTCACGTGCACCTGTGGGTGGTCTGGCTTATCGCGGCAGCCGTACTGGGCGTCGCCGAACTGCTCACCACCACGCTCGCGCTCGCTCTCGTAGCCGTCGGCGCGCTCGCCGCCGCGCTGGCCAGCGCTCTCGGCGCCAGCGGCGGCATCCAGATCGCGGTGTTCATCGCCGTCTCGCTCGTCGGCATCGTGGCGATCAGGCCGTTCGCGCTCAAGCGACTGCAACGCCGTCCCACCCTGCGTACCGGTACCGCCGCGCTCGTCGGCAAGACCGGCTACGTGCTCGCCGAGGTCAGTCCGCACGGAGGCCGCATCAGGATCGGCGGCGAGGAGTGGTCGGCCCGCCCTTACGACGAGATGTCGGTCATCCCGTCCGGCTCAACCGTCGATGTCCTGCAAATCACAGGCGCAACCGCTCTGGTCCATCCAAGGGAGTAAGAGATGACACCAGCAACCGTGGCCATCATCGTGGTGGCCGTTATCGTGGTCATTCTCGTGCTCGTGTTCATCAGCCGTTCCATCTGGCTGGTCCCGCCCTCGCGGGCGAGGAACGTCGAGCGGCTGGGCCAGTTCCACAAGACCATGGAACCCGGCCTGCACTTCGTCCTGCCCGTGATCGACAAGGTCAAGGACCTGATCGATCTGCGCGAGCAGGTCGTCTCGTTCACCGGCCAGCGGGTGATCACCGAGGACAACGTGGTGGTGTCGATCGATACCGTGCTGTTCTTCCAGGTCACCGATCCCCGCGCGGCCGACTACGAGATCGTCAACTACATCGAGGCGATCGAGCAATTGGCCGCGACCATGCTGCGCAGCGTGATCGGCAGCATGGACCTGGAGCAGACGCTGACCTCCCGCGACAAGATCAACACGCTGCTGCGCGGCGTCCTCGACGACGCCTCGGGCAAGTGGGGCATTCGCGTTACCCGGGTGGAGATCCGCTCGATCGACCCGCCCCAGACGATCAAGGACGCGATGGAGAAGCAGCTCAAGGCCGAGCGCGAGAAGCGAGCCGCGATCCTGCACGCCGAGGGCCTGCAGCAGTCCCAGATCCTCACCGCCGAAGGCGACAAGCGCGGGGCGATCCTGCGGGCCGAGGGCCAGAAGCAGGCGGCGATCCTCCGGTCCGAGGGCGAGGCGCAGGCGATTGCCACGGTGTTCCGGTCGATCCACGACGGCGACCCGGACCCCAAGCTCCTGGCCTACCAGTACCTGCAGACGCTGCCGCAACTCGCCAAGGGCGACGGCAACACGGTCTGGATGATCCCGAGCGAGCTCACCGGCGCGCTGAAGATGCTCAGTTCCGCGTTCGGGTCATCGGGCGGCGAGAAGGGTCCCGAGCCAGAACCAGTCGGCATTCCAATTCCTATGCAGAAAAATTTGCGGGAGCCTCTTCCAATGCCGCCAGGCCCGGTCCCCGGGGCACTGACTCAGGGCGCTGCGATGCCGCCGCTACCTCCAGGAGCCCGGCCCGCTCTGTCGGACACCGTGGTCCCCGCCGACGGCCGGTCAGACCCGGATCGCTAGGCCAAAAGTCAGCAGCAGCCCGAACCCGAGCTGGAATCGTCCAGTCTGCCCGAGCACGGCGATCAGGTCCCGCCCGACCGCGCCCTGCAGCACCTGCCGGGCAGGCAGAATCGCCAGCGGCACGGCCAGGATCGTCAGCGCCGCCAGCGGTGCGCTCGTCGCGATCACGATCGCCCCGAGGTACGGCAGCAGGACGCACAGCGTGTAGAGCGCCCTGGTGCGCCGGTCCCCGATCTTGACGGCCAGGGTGCGCTTGCCCGACGCCTCGTCGGTCGGAATGTCACGCAGGTTGTTGATCACCAGCAGCCCGCAGGCGATCAGGCCGACCGGCACCGCCGCGGCGAGCGCTAGCCAGGACAGCCGCTCCATCTGGACGTACGCGGTGCCGAGCACGGCGCCGAGCCCGAAGAACACGAACACGGACACCTCGCCGAGCCCCCGGTAGCCGTAAGGACGACTGCCCCCGGTATAGAACCACGCCGCCGCGATCGCCGCCGACCCTCCCGCGAGCAGCCACCACGACACCACGATCGCCAGCACCAGGCCCGCCACGCCAGCGACGAAGAAGCTCAGCCAGGCCGCGGCCAGCACCGTCCCGGGCGTCGCCAGCCCGGAACCGACGAGCCGGATCGGCCCGACCCGCTGCTCATCGGTGCCCTTGATCCCGTCGCTGTAGTCATTGGCGTAGTTGACGCCAATCTGCAACGCGAGCGCGACCACGAGAGCGAGCCCGGCCCGCCAGGCGATGAAGTCGTCGTACTGCGCCGCCACCCCAGAACCGACGGCCACGGGAACGACCGCGGCGGGCAGCGTCCTGCATCGGGCCCCAGCCACCCAGTACTTAGCCGCCGTCACGATTCCGCCCTATCCCCACCCGAGTCAAGGCTCACAGACTAGCCGGGCCAGCCTAGGACGGCTTAGCTGGCTCCGCCGTTGAAGGCAGGCAGGGCGTGGGCGGCGGCTGAGAAGACCATGGCGATCTGGGCGGTGTCCAGGTGCTTTCCGCGGGTGGCCTTGGATTGCTTTCTGAAGTAGCTGCCGATGTGACCGCCGTCGAAGACGTCGACGCCTTTCAGCCGCATGATCACCCAGGACAGCTTCGGGCCGTACACGACCATGGCCGGGCGCACCCTGACCTTATGGCCGAGTTCGGCGCCGATCAGCGCGGCCGCTTGCTCGGCCTCGTATCGGGCATGGTCAAGCTTATCGACCACGTTTTTCGGGCCGTGGAAGAGCTTGCCGTCGATCGCCCGCACCGGCAGGCGCTTGTCCATTTTCTGGGAGTCAAGCGTGAAGATGCCGCCTGGCCCGATCACCACGTGGTCGATGACCGACCCCGAGTCAGGGATCGTCCTGGCGTTCAGTGCCAGGTAGCCGGCCGCCTTCAGTACCTTCAGGCGCCGTGCGGTGGTCCGCTGGGCCGATGTCACCCGGACCGAGGTGGGCGTGATCACGGTCGTCTTGGACCGGTAGATCAGGTCGACCGCCAGGTAGATCGCCACGGCGGTCACGCCGTACCGCCAGTCCTTCCACATGCTGATCGCGATGTAGACGACCAGGGCGATGAGCACCCGGCTGACCCAGACCTTGAGCCTCGGGTCCTTGCGCAGGTGCGGACTGATCAGCGGCCGGCTGGTGACGGGAAGATTGAGCTTGGAGCCCTTGGTCTGCTTCGGCGGACGCCGGACCCGTGCCCTGACCGGCGGCTTGGCTTTGATGACATTGTCTTCGGTGTCTTCGTCGTCCGTACCGTCGGCGGCGACGTGCGCAATGCCCCGGCCGAACCACGAGCGCCAATCCTGCCGCTCGTCGCCGGCTGGACTGGGGCCCTCGGTGCTTGGGCTCGTGGTCGTGTCCTCAACCTCAGCGTCCACAAACTGAGCGTAACCGATGAGGCGTGACCCGAACATGACGGCAGCGCCGGCAATCCATGGTCAAGAGGTCTATCTAGACGATAGTTAACATTGAGGCTACTGTTCAGTGGCGTGGCCCAGATACATGACCTGACAGTGCTCGAACTCGCCGCCGCGATCCGCCAGGGTGAGCTGTCGCCAGTCGAGATCACCGACCATTACCTCGACCGGATCGACCGGCTGAACGAGCAGACCGGCGCGTTCTATACGGTGACCGCCGATCTGGCCAAAGAGCAGGCCGCCGCGGCCGAGAAGGCCGTCGCCGAAAGCCGAAAGGCCGGCGGCGATGCCACCGAACTGCCCCCGCTGACCGGCGTGCCGATCCCGATCAAGGACCTGAACCTGGTCGAGGGCGTCCGGGCTACGTTCGGTTCGGCGCTGCTGGCTGACAACATCGCCACCGAGGACGACTTCGTCGTCGCCGAGCTGCGTAAGGCCGGGATCGTGATCACCGGCAAGACCGCGACGCCCGAGTTCGGCCTGCCGTGCTACACCGAGACCAAGATCGGGCCGCCCGCGCGCACGCCCTGGGACCTGTCCAGGTCGGCCGGCGGCTCGAGCGGCGGTGCCGGCGCCGCGGTCGCGGCAGGACTGGCCCCGGCCGCTCAGGGCAGCGACGGCGGCGGGTCCATCCGCATTCCGGCGAGCGTCTGCGGGCTGTTCGGCATCAAGCCGAGCCGCGGCCGGATCTCCGGCGGTCCGCTCATGCCCGACCTGATGGGGCTGTCCACCGACGGCCCGCTGGCTCGCACCGTCGCCGACGCGGCCCTGCTGCTCGATGCGATGGCCTGTTACTACCCGGGCGACCTGTACATGGTGCCTGCGCCGCCGGAAGGCGAGAGCTTCCTCGGCTACGCGAAGCGGGAGCCGGGCAAGCTGCGGATCGGCCGCTCGATGAAGAACGTCGTGCCCGGTGCGCAGGTGCACGACGACTGCGTCGCCGCCTACGAGGACGCGAGCGCGCTGCTGGCCAGCCTCGGCCACGAAGTCGAAGACGTCGAGCTGCCGTTCGGCGACGACGCCGTGCCGATGTTCGAATACCTGTGGTACACGATGGCCACGCTGGCCCCGATCGCTCCCGAGCAGGAGGACCAGCTGCTGCCGCTGACCAGGTACCTGCGCGGTCGCGGGCTCAAGGTCAGCGCCAGCGAGCTGATCTTCGCCGAGGCCTATCTGCAGGCCGTCACCAGGAACGCGCTGACCGTCCTGAATCAGTACGACGCCTTCCTCAGCCCGACGCTCGCCTCGCCGCCGGTGCCGGTCGGCTATTTCGACGAGGTCGATCCAGCCGAGAACTTTGAACGGCAGAAGCGATTCACGCCGTACACCGCGTTGTACAACATCTCGGGCCAGCCGGCGGTGAACTTGCCGTTGTATTGGAACTCCGATGGGCTGCCGATCGGCGTTATGCTCTCCGGCCGGATCGGTGATGAGGCTACGCTGATCTCGTTGTCGGCTCAGGTCGAGGCCGCGAGGCCGTGGCGAGACCGGCATCCGGCGATCTGGTAGTTCGCACGCCTCCGCCGGATTGCGCCGCCCGCCGTCGCGTTCACCTGACGCCGGGGGGACAGCGTGAAGCCGGAGGTATCTTGTCGTGCTCAACCAACCGCTTTGGCGGCTGGTCAGGCAGGTCGCCAATGTGATCGCGGCGACCGTGGCGGTCCTGGTCGTCCTCGTGCTGTGCGCGGCCGGGTTTCATCAGCTGCCCGCGCTCGGCCGGGCGCTTGACCCAGGTCATGGTGCGTGGCTGTCCGCGGCCGGCGGACAGCTGCCAACCACCCAGAAGCTGACCTTGCCTGGCCTCAACCGTGCCGCCGCCGTCTCCTTCGACAGCCACGGCGTCGCGAGCATCGACGCGGCCAGCGAGACCGACGCCGTGCTCGCGCTCGGCTATCTGCACGCCAGCCTGAGGCTGACCCAGATGGATACCGAGCGGCGGATGGCCGAGGGCGCGCTGGCCCAGCTTGACGGCCCGTCGGCGGTGCCGTCGGATGAGTTCGAGCTGCGGCTGGGCCTGATGCGGACGGCGGAGCGGGAATGGGCCGGACTGCCCAAGACCGGCGCCGCCGCGCAGCTCCTGGTCAGTTACGCCCAGGGCGTCAATGACTACCTCGCCCAGGTGCGGCGGTCCGGCCGCTGGCCGGCGAAGTACTCGCTGGCAGGCGTCTATCCGTCGGATTGGACACCGGTGGACAGCCTCGCTATTCAGGGCGCGCTCACCCAGGAGCTCGACTTCACCACGACGCCGCTCGATAACGCCGTCCTCGCCCGCTCGCTCGGCTTGGGCCGGACGGCCGGCTGGTTCGCGGGTGCCCAGCCCAGCCAGCCGGCTCCGTACGACCCCGGCCCCTACCACCTCCAGGGAATCGTGCCGGTCGGCACCTCAATGACGACGGCCGTGCCGCAGCACAAGCACAACAAGCGCGCCGTCAAGAAGCAGCCGCACTCGCACCGGGTGCCTGGCGGGCCGGGAACCCCGGTACTTCCGTCGGCCGCGGTCGCCAGTGCCGCGTCGAGCGTGCTCGGCCAGACCAGCGTGCTGCCGGACGGCCAGCTCCAGCGCTACCCGGGCGGCGATGCCTGGGTCGCCAACGGCCAGAAGGTGTTCGGCGGCGGCGCGATGCTGGCCGGTGACCCGCTCCTGGCCAGGACGCTGCCTTCGGCCTGGTTCGAGGTCGCGCTGTCGGCACCGGGATATAACGTATCCGGCGTCGGGATCCCCGGCCTGCCCGGCGTGCTGATCGGCCACAACCAGGCGATCGCCTGGTCGCTGTCGGGCGCCGGCAGCCAGTCGGCGCTGTACTACGCCGAGAAGACCGCAAGCTCACGGCCCGGTGAGTACTTCTGGCACGGCCGGTGGCGGACGATGCACCGGCTCAGCTACACGATCGCGGTCCGCGGCCAGGCTCCGCGCCAGCTGACCGTCGAGGAGACCGTGCACGGACCCGTGCTCGCCGATACCGCCGGGCAGGCGATCTCGGTCGACTGGATGGGCAACGTCCCTTCGCCGGACGTGACGGTCCTGCAGCAGATCGGCGTCGCCCGCAATTTCAAGCAGTTCACTGAGGCTCTGGCCGGCTGGAGAGCGCCGGCCGGGACGTTCGCCTACGCCGACCGGCACGGCAACATCGGGGCGATCGCGGCCGGCTATTACCCGGTCATCGGTCACGGCGCGCCGTGGCTGCCGCTGGACGGCACCGGCTCCGACGACGTGGCCGGCGTTATTCCCTATCGGGCCGTTCCGCAGGCCTATGATCCGCGCAGCCACCTGATCGTCGCCGCCGGCCAGCGACCGGTCACCGCCGCCTATCCGTACTCCCTGCGCACCGGCTCGTTCGATCCCGGTTACCGGGCCGGCCGCGAGTTGGCGTTTCTCACCCGCCGCTCGCACCTGAAGGTCTCCGATTACGCCGCCCTGCAGACGAGCGAGGTCGACGAACTGGCCGAGCACCTCGTGCCGCGCGTGCGGGCCATGCTGGCCCGCGCCCCGCTCACGCCGCTGCAGCAGCAGGCGGCCGGCCTGCTCAAGGGCTGGGACTACTCGATGGACCAGAATTCGGCCGCCGCCGCGGTCTGGGGGATGTTGTGGAGCGATTACCTGACCGCGACGTTCGCGCCGTGGTGGCAGTCAGCTCAGGTGCCGACGAGCCTGGATCCCGCCGGCCTGGCGGTCACGCCCAGCCAGCTCAGCCTGGACAGCAAGCTGGAGCACTGGACGCTGGCCGATCAGGCCAACCCCGCGTTCAGCCCGCCCGGCCATCCGGCGGGAACGGCGGCCTCGGTGCTGCGATCCGCCTTCGCGACCGCGGTCGCTTCGCTGCACGCCAAGCTGGGCGGCAGCCCGGCCAGCTGGACCTGGGGCAAGCTTCAGGCAAGCAAGATTCCGGCGCTGCTGTCAGCCACCGGTCTCGGCTACGGGCCGGTACCGTCCGGCGGTGACCCGTGGACCGTCAACACGGCTACCGCGGCGCTGACCCGGGAGCACGACTCCCCGGAGCCCCCCGCATTGCCGGTGACAACGGCGGGCCCGAGCTGGCGCATGATCGTCCGCTGGAGCGGGCGGCCAGGCAAGCGCCACGTCGTAGCGACCGGGATCTACCCGGGCGGGCAGGCCGAGAACCCGGCCTCGCCCTGGTACCAGAACCTGATCGCCGACTGGTCGGCCGGCAGCTACCTGACCCTTCCGTCGGCCGGGCTGCCCTCTTCGCAGCGACCGGTCGGCCGCGAGGGATCACCAGGTCAGGCACCAGAGCGGACAGCCGGCCAGATCCGATGGGAGTTGGTGCCATGACCAGGCAGCTCAGCCGGTCAGAGTTCGTCCGGCTCGGCAAGCGCGGGTCGTACCGGCTCGGGGCCATGGCCGCGCAAGGCATCGCCGGACCATCCCTGCCGCGGCCGTTCAGGCCGTCATTCGGTCGGACATCGCACGGTGGTCCGCTGATCGGGTGGATCTGCGCTGGACTGGCTGGCACGGTGATGATCGCCTGGGGGGCGATAGAAGCCATTTGGTATGTTTCTCTAATAATTGGGGTTATCGCCGGAATAGTGGCGCGCTTCGGGCAATGGCCGTTGCGGGTGATGGCGCCGGCCGTCGTGGTGATGTGCGCGGCCGGATGGGGCGCCGCGCTGATCGTGCCGGCCGTGCGGGGCCTTCCGGTCGGTGCGACCGCACGGACGATCGCCGGCGTGGCCGGCCTGCCCGCGCTGGTGGTGGTCGGGATCGGGATCACGCTCGCGGTCAGCGTGCTGCAGGGACTAGTCGGGCTGTGGCTCGGCCGGGCGCTGACCCCGTATCCGCCGCGCAACCTGCCGCTGCCACGCTTCCGCGACTAGAGACCATCGCAGGGCCACTCCCGCCCGCCCCCGCATCGTCGGCGATCTGCCAAACCTCTAGTTCGGCCCGCTCTTCCCGGGTTAGGGACGTCTTTTACCGGGTCCGGACGTCTTTTACCGGGTTAGGTACTGCCGGATCGGTCTAAACCGGGCAAATTTCTGCCGTAACCCGGTAAAAGAGCGCGTAACCCGGTAAGAGTGGTCCGAAGGGCTTTAGGGACCGGATCCGGGACGCGCGGCCTAGGCGGTCCTAGCGGCCGGGGGTGGGGCCACGGAGGCCGCGGCTTCGAGGGGGGCGCGGTCGCCCTTGCCGACCTCACGGGTGGTGGCAAGACTGGCCGCGAGCGCTCCGGCGCAGGTCAGGAACGCGCCGAGGATCTGAAGCAGCGTCGGCCGCTCGCCGATGATCAGCGCGGCCAGCCCGAGCGAGGCGGCGGGCTGCAGGAGCAGCATGAGCGAGGAAACCACGCTCGGCAGCTTCGGCATCGACGAGACGATCAGCAGCCAGCCCGCGACCTGGCTGACCAGGCCGAGTACGCTCAGCCAGCCGATGGCCGGCCACAGCGGGTGCAATCCGAGCCCGCCGAAGGCCAGGCCGATGAGGCCGGCGGTGAGCGTCGCGCCGGCGGTGGAATCGGCGACCGGGGTGGCCACGTGCGGCGAGGCCCCCGAGGACTGGCGCAGCATCATCAGGAATGCCGCGTAGGCAAAGGACATCGCGAGGCCGTAGACGATGCCGGGGAGCGGGTGCTGGCCGGCGACCGGCTTGCCGACCAGGCCGGACACCAGCACCACGCCGATCATGACGACCGGCAGCGCGAACAGCACGGCCCGGCTCAGCCGTTCCTTCCAGATCAGCCAGCTCATCCCGGCGATGATCAGCACCTGAAGGTTGCCGAGAACGGTGGCCACTCCGGCGCCGATATCGGCGATCGCGTGGGTCCACAAGATCAGGTCGACCGCGAGGAACACGCCACCGGAGGCGGCCATGAGCCGGCGCCGCAGCGGCACGGGTCCGTGCTTGCGGCGCTCGATCATCGCGAGCACCACGAGAACGGGCAGCGCGATCAGCGACCGGTAGAACGCCGTGGCCACCGGGCTCGCGGCGGACAGCACCACCAGCACGGGCGAGGCGGAGATCGTGGCCGAGCCGAGGCCGGCCAGCAGCAGCGGCTGTCTGCTCAGCAGTCCGCGAAGCCCATGCGGGCCGCCGGCGCCGGAATGAGATCGGCTGCCGGCGGTACCCGCTTCGGTAATGACCGTAGGGCTGTACGGTGCTGTCATGGTGATCAGCATACGTCCCGTACGTGGGCATTCGCAGTCTGGGTCCGGTTAGGGGCAGATGAACGGCGGGATGCGGCTTTCGGGCGTTCGGGGAATCAAATGCGCGTCAGCTGGGTGGTTGCCGAGTCGGCCGCGACGGCGAGCCGCAATCATAGGGAGATGACCGATGCCGAGCTGATCAGACGAGCGGAAGCGGCCGGGATCTCAGCCAGCTACCTGGACTGGCGCCGTCAGCGCGTCCGTGTTCCGCAGCGAACGCTGGCGGCGATCCTCGACGCGCTCGGCGTGCGGGCCGGGGCCGACGACGCGATCTCGGGCAGCGCGCACCTAGACGAGCACTACGCGACCGCGCCGGTGCTGCCGGCCCTTCCGGAGAGCCGAAGCTGGGGCTTCACCATCGGCCTGTACTCAGTCCGGTCCAGGAAATCGTGGGGCCACGGCGATCTGCGTGATCTCGCGGACTTCGCGGCCTGGTCGGCGCGCGAGCTGGGCGCCGGTTTCGTTCTGGTGAACCCGCTGCACGCGGCCGAGCCCGCGCCGCCGCTGAGCAACTCCCCGTATCTGCCCATGACCAGGCGCTACGTCAGCCCGCTCTACCTGCGGATCGAGGACATCGCAGAGTTCTCCCGGCTGAGCCCGGCCCAGCGGCAGGAAGTCGACAAGCTCGCCGCGCCGCTGCTGGCCGCCAGCCAGACCCCAGAGTTGATCGACCGCAACCGGGTCTGGGCGGCGAAGTACCGCGCGCTCAAGCTGATCTGGTCGGCCGGGAGGACCGCCGAACGCGAGGACAGCTTCACCGACTTCGTCCGCCGCGAGGGATCCGCGCTGGCCGACTGGGCGAACTGGTGTGCGCTGGCCGAGTTGCACGGCGCCGACTCCCGCCGCTGGCCGGCCGAGCTGGCCGAGCCGGGAAGAGCCCGGCCCGCGACCGGAGTCAGGCAGGTCGCCAAACGGGCGCAGTTCCACGCCTGGCTGCAGTGGCTAGCCGATGAGCAGCTGGCCAGGGCGCAGCAGGTGGCGCTGACGGCCGGGATGCCGATCGGGCTGATCACCGACTTGGCGGTCGGCGTTCACCCAGGCGGGGCCGATGCCTGGGCGCACCGGGACCTGCTGGTACGTGGCATGTCGGTGGGCGCGCCGCCGGACGGCTTCAACCAGCGTGGCCAGGACTGGGCCCAGCCTCCGTGGAATCCGCACCAGCTAGTGAGAACCGGCGGCAAGCCGGTCGCCGATCTGCTGAACGCGTCGTTCCGCCACGCGGGCGGGCTGCGGGTCGACCATGTGATGGGCCTGATGCGGCTGTGGTGGATTCCCGAGGGCTGTTCACCGGCCGACGGCGCCTATGTCAAGTACGACCACCGGATGATGGTCGGCACGCTCGCGGCCGAAGCGGCCAACGCCCGCGCGCTGGCGATCGGCGAGGATCTCGGCACGGTCGACGAATGGATCAGGCGTTACCTGTCCAGCCAGCACATTCTCGGTACCGAGATGGCCTGGTTCGCGCGGCTGCCGGACGGGACGCCGAAGCCGCCGGCCAGCTGGCGGAAGCAGGTCATGGCCACGGTCGGCACCCATGATGTTCCGCCCATAGCCGGGTTTGCCGCTGGCGATCAGGTGACCGTCCGCGCTCAGCTTGGGCTACTTCTTAACCCCGAGGAGGAGAAAATTTCCGCGGAGCTTGGCCTCGCGCAATGGCGGGACGCCCTGGCGGCCGAGCATCTCCTGCCTCGCCCCGGCGAGCCTTCAGCCCGGGACCTGATCCTCGCGATGTACGGTCACCTGGCGCTGACCCCGGCTCAGCTGATCGGGGTCGCGCTTACCGATGCGGTCGGTGATCGCCGTACCCAGAACATCCCAGGCACCAGCGATGAGTACCCGAACTGGCGCATCCCGCTCTGCGACGGCGAGGGCAAGCCGATGCTGCTCGAAGATCTGCCCGGCTGTGAGCTGGTCCGGGATGTGGCGGCGGCGGCGACGGCCAAGGACGCGGATCAGTGAGCGCTGGCGCGCGGCTAGCTGTCGGTTTCGATCGCTTGCGCCTGCTGGCCGTCGCGCTCGCGGCAGCGCAGGGCCCGGGCGACATCGTCGCGGCCCTCTGAGAGCAGTCGGCGCAGCGGCGCCGGCGGATCGAGTTCCTCGATGTACCGGGCGGCCGCGTCCAGCGCCTCCGCGCTGATCACCGTGGACGGGTAGCCTCGTACGGCGAAGAACCCTCCCAGGGTTTGCGGCCATCGCTGCCACACGTCACCGACCACGTCGAAGAACTTGTCGAAGTAGCGTCCGACCAGTTCGTCCTGGTCGGGGAAGGCGAAGCCGACGAGCACCGCGCGGACCGTCGCGTCCGGCAGATCGCCGGAGAGCATGCGCTCCCAGGCGGCCTGTTTCGCTGCCGCTTCGGGGATGGCGGCCAGGCAGGTCTGGGCGTACCGGTCGCCGGCATCGGTACGGTCCCGTTCGTGCTCGGCCTCGATCGCGGCCTCGCCGGCCGCGCCCCGGCTGACGAGGCGACCCAACAGGTGCCAGCGCAGCTCGGTGTCGACGACCAGGCCAGGAACCGTCTGCTCGCCGGACAGCAGGCCAGCGAGCAGGTCGAGGTCATCGGCCGAGATCGCGACCGAGACGAAGGCGCGAGCGAACGCGAGCTGCCGGTCAGACCCCGGCTCGGCCTCCAGCATCAGGCTCCGCAGCCCCGTCGCGAGCTGAGCCAGGCCCGCCGCCCGCCAGCTCGGATCGGCGTACTTGCGCACGGCCATCGTCGCCTGGCCGAGCGCGACCTGATGCACGTTGGTGTTCTCTGTGGTCCGCACGGCCGCGAGCGCGAGCGTCACGAAGTCCCGCGCCGCCATCTCAGCGTCCCGGCACATGTCCCACGCTGCCGACAGGCACAGCGCAACCGGCATCGGGTCGGCGAAGTCACCGATCGAGTTGACCGCCGTGCGCAGTGAATGCGGATCGAGCCGGACCTTCGCGAACGTCAGGTCCTCGTCGTTGAGTAGCACCAGGTCAGGGCGAGCCGAGCCGACCAGCTCAGGAACCTCGGTGCGCTCTGCGTTCACCTCGATCTCGATCCGCCGGTGCAGCAGCAGCGCGCCGGTGTCGTCGTCCCGGTTGTACAGACCGATCGCCAGGCGGTGCGGCCTGATCACCGGGTGGCTGTCGGGCGCGTACTGCAGTACGGCGAACTCGGTGAACGTGCCGTCTGCGCCGGTGGCGTAATGCGGCCGCAACGTGTTCACGCCCGCGGTCTCGAACCAGGCTTTCGACCAGTCGTGCAGCTGCCGGCCGGACGCCTGCTCAAGCGCGTCGAGCAGATCGGCGAGCGTGGCGTTGGCCCAGGCATGACGATCGAAGTAGGCGCGCATCCCGGCGAAAAAGTTCTCCCGGCCGACGAACGCGACCAGCTGCTTGAGCACGGCCGCGCCCTTGGCGTAGGTAATGCCATCGAAGAACACCTCGACCGAAGCGAGGTCCACGATGTCGGCCACGATCGGATGCGTGGATGGAAGCTGATCCTGGCGGCACGCCCAGGGCTTCATGAACTGGCTGAACGTGGCCCAGGCGTGCGGCCAGCGGGTCGCCTCGGCCAGCGCGGCGTTGCTCGCCCAAGTGGCGAAGGACTCGCTCAGCCACAGGTCGTCCCACCAGGTCATGGTCACCAGGTCGCCGAACCACATGTGGGCGAGCTCGTGCAGCAGCGTCTCGGCTCTGGACTCGCGGCCGGCGTCGGTGACGCGCGACCGGAAGATGAGGTCTTCGGAGACGGTCACAGCGCCGGCGTTCTCCATCGCCCCGGCGTTGAACTGGGGCACGAAGATCTGGTCGTACTTGGCGAAGGGGTACTTCCGGTCGAAGGCGGCGTGGAAGTAGTCGAGCCCCTGCCCGGTGAACTCGAAGATCTCCTCGGCGTCGGGGTCCAGGTAGCTCGCCAGCGACCGCCGGCAGGCCAGGCCAAGCGGGATACCGCCATGCTCGGCTCGCAGCACGTGGTAAGGGCCGGCCAAGATGGCGGTGAAGTAGGTCGAGATCGGCGGGGTCGGCGGGAAGTGCCAGGCGACCACGCCGTCGGTGCCCGTCGGCGGCGCGGCCTGGTCCGGGGCCTGCGCGGCCTGGTCAGGGGCCTGCGCGGCCTGGTCAGGGGCCTCGTTCGAGATGACCTCCCAGCCGGCCGGACAGCGCACGGTGAACTCGAAGGTGGCCTTCAGATCGGGCTGGTCGAAGCAGGCCCAGACCTGGTGGGCGTACGCGGTCTCCATGTTGGAGTACAGGTAGACGCGGTCGTCGGCCGGGTCGGTGAACCGGTGCAGGCCGTTTCCGTCATCGGAGTAGGCGCACTGTGCTTCGATCGTCAGCTCGTTGCTGCCAGCCAGCTCTGGCAGGCTCACGCGGAGACCGTCGAACGCATCGGCGGGCAGTTCCCATCCGTTCAGCGTGATCCGCGAGACCTCGATCGCGTCCAGGTCGATGAACGATGAGGCGCCCGGTCTGACGCACCCGAATCGGATCGTGGTCAGCGACCCGAAGCTGGTGGTGCTGCCGTGCAGGTCAAGCTCGATCCGATACGACTCGAGCCTGAGCAGCCGAGCCCGCTCGGTTGCTTCTGCGCGAGTCAGGTTGCTCGTCACCGTCACGCTCCTGGGGCTAGGGCCGCGTCCTCGCAGGCATGATGTCACGCCCAAACTACGGAATGCCCGATCGGTGCGGCGAGTTGTCTTTGTTCGGTGCGCCGAGCCCCTGATTGTTGCGCCGAGCCTCCCTGAGTTAGGAGACCGAATGACGGAGCAGGAACCCACCCAGGTTGATTTCTGGTTCGACCCGCTGTGTCCCTGGGCGTGGATCACCTCGCGCTGGATGCTCGAAGTTGAAAAGGTACGCCCGGTCGAAACTCGCTGGCACGTGATGAGCCTGGCGGTGCTCAACGAGAACAAGGACGACCTTCCTGAGGGCTACAAGGAGGCGATGGCCAGGGCCTGGGGTCCAGTCAGGCTCTGCGTCGCGGCCGAGCAGAAGCACGGTGAGCAGTATGTGCTTCCGCTGTACACGGCGATCGGACGCCGATTCCACGACGAGAAGGCCGAGCGCGATCGCAGCACCTTCGAGGCGGCGATCGCGGAGGTCGGCCTGCCCGCCGATCTGATCGACGCGATGGAGTCCACGGAGTACGACGAGGCCGTGCGGGCCTCGCACGCCGAAGGCATCGACCGGGTCGGGTACGAGGTCGGCACTCCCGTGCTCACGGTCAACGGTGCCTCGATCTTCGGGCCGGTGGTTTCGCCGATCCCCAGAGGTGAGGCGGCGGCCAAGCTCTGGGATGGCGTCTTGCTCGTGACCGGCACGGACGGCTTCTTTGAGCTGAAGCGCAGCCGGACCAGGGACCCGATCTTCGACTGAGTGCGGCTTCGGAGCTAGGGCTTCGGCAGCACGATCTTGATCGCCCAACTGCAGCCGGAGACGACCACGAGGGTGTGATCTCCGGGATCGCTGGTGTACCAGGACATGCCGCGTCCGTGATAGCCGCTGGCTGAGAACGCGACGTGGCTGTTCTGGTTACCGCTGCCAGCCTGGTAGCCGTGTTTCCTGGCTTGACCGGGTGGCACCTTGTGCTTGTGCTTCTTGGCTTGGCCCGGCGGCACCTTCTTGTGCTTCTTGTGGTGCTCGTGCTTCTTGGCCCGACCAGGCGGCACCTGCTTCTTGTGCTTCTTCTTGGCCTGGCCGGGAGGTTCCTTGCCGTTGCCGTTGCCGTTGCCGTTGCCGTTGCCGAGCCTTCGACCGTAGCCGTCGCCGCTGCCATTGCTGGCGGTGGCGTGATCGGCGCGCACGGTAAGGCCGCCGGGATGTCCTTGCGTGCACCTGAACTGCCAGGAGATTCCCCAGTCGCCGGGGCGGGTGATCCGGAATCTGTCGCCTCGCACCGGGCCGGCGCCATGGAATTGAGCGACCAGAAGGCCGAGGCCGTAGTGCACGGTACTATCCGGCCCGCCGTCGGCTGCGGGTCTCGGCTCGTAGACGATCGTCGTGCGATAGCGACCGTCGGCGGAGGAGTGGTCCGAAGACGTCCTCGTGCCGATCGCGCCGGGGGGCGGGCGCGTGCTGCCGCCGCCGCCGAGGGTCACCACCAGGACGATCATCGCCAGCACGAGGCTAAACCCAGCCCCGGCCATCGCGACCGCCATCGCCAGCCGCCACATCCGGCGCGGAGCAGTTAAGCGGACACTGGTGCCGATCCAAGCCAGAAATGAACGTCGTGCAGGGGAATGCCGCATGAGGCCTCCCATCGAAACCGGTTCATAATGAACCTGGACGACTGCCAGCACGATGACGCCGCCGCAATATCGATAATGCCCCGAAACGCTACGCACAACTGCAGCGAGTTCATCGCATAACGAGAGCGTTTTACCACGGATCGTCGGCCGATACAGAGCTTTGCTGACTCTGCTGCCTTACCGCCCAGCCCGGACCGCGTTAACGAGCAGGTCAGGGGTAGGCGAGAATGCGAACATGCGCCGCAACTATGTCAACGGCACTTGGACGCCGTCCGTCGAGGGTGGTGGCATCGATGTCGTGAATCCGGCTACCACCGCCGTCATCGACCGAGTCCCAGCCGGCCACGAGGCCGATGTCGACGTCGCCGTCCAGGCGGCCAGGACGGCCTTCGGGACGTGGTCGA
>Ga0134128_10003265_pt1 | contig 19820 bp, 17 predicted proteins | sample KB31754_FD_96462 | JGI IMG/M metagenome (GOLD analysis project Ga0134128, IMG submission 96462) | Terrestrial soil microbial communities with excess Nitrogen fertilizer from Kellogg Biological Station, Michigan, USA - KB3-175-4 | ecosystem: Environmental > Terrestrial > Soil > Unclassified ...
TCGACAAGACGCTATCGGACAACAAGATCGACGATACGAGCACGGTCGATGTCGAGGTCAACATCGCAACCGATGCCGATTCATACCTGAAGGCGATGCACGATGCGGGGACCAACCGCAGCGACGCCGATATGAAAGACTGGTTCGGCAAGGACGTTGCCCACACCGATACGGTCGGACACGGTAAGAATCAGAAGATCGTCATCTTCATCTTCTGCGGCGAGCACCTGAAGACCCGTCTGCTCGACGGCAATGCGGCGCGCACCATCGTTCACGAGCTCGTTCACGCGCAGCTCTACGCCATGTCGCTGCGCGGCCTGCCACCCGACAAGGAGCCTTACAAGGAAGACGACAACAAGAAGTTTGCCGAGGATCAGGGCCGCACCGGGCACGGCGACGAACATAACGCGGACTTCAACAAGATCGTCGAACGCCTGACCAAGCTGTTCGAGGAGGATCTGAAGAAGCAGGCGGAAAAGCCCAAAGTCACGGAAAAATCAAAGGGGAAAACCAAATCGGCGACGAGCAAACCGAAGAAGAAACCGCGTCGCGGCAAAGCGGCGACCGAGGAAGCGTCAGCTCCGTCGAACTCGGGAATTTCGATTGGTATCGGCGTGAATCTCGGCGAGCGGCGCGAGCGCCACGAACGGCGCGAACCCGCCCACGAACGGCAGAACAATAGCGGGTTCAAGTTCCGCTAGGCGCGCGGCAAGTTGCCTGTGTTACGGTGAGGCCTATTATTGGCGACGTTGCGCTTGCGGCGCGCCGCCGCGAATGTTCAGAGCATGGCTATAATCGGCGAGCGCTCGTTACGGAATTTTGCGACACGCGCCTCCGGCAGGCCAAAATTGTTGGCAAGCAGATGACGCGGCGCATTGATAAGCCATGCCGACAGCGAACTTTCCGAATAGACGCCGCTGTTAAGCACGCCAACCACCTCGGCCTGTTCGTTTCCGATATTCTGCACGGTGTGGCCGCAGCCTTGCGGGACATAGGCGCATTCGCCGGGACCGATCTCAGCCACCGCCATACGCTTGTCGTTGCCGAACAAAGTCATGCGTACGCGTCCCTTCACGACGTAGTGGAGTTCGCTGGCGTTCGGGTGCCAATGCGGCTCATGCAGCGCGCCTTGTTTCAACTGGAGGAACCATCCAGTCATCGTCGACGACACCGGATATTCAGCCGCCGACGCAACGTATAACGCGCCGCCGGACGAGCTTTCGCGCGGCTTTTGCTTCATCAACGAATAGCGATGGCTACGCGACGGATCGAGAACCTTGATGTCGCGCGCCTGCGAGCCGTCGAGCGCAATCACGTCGCCCTGATTGATGTAGGTTTCGGCTTTTGGAATGCTAGCGACGAACTCGGCGGACACGCCGAACGCCTGTTCAAGCGTTTTTGAATCGTAGCGACTCATCCAATCGCTGACGCCGAAGGTGCCATGATCGGAATAAAGCCCGTCGTCGAAAGCCAGCACGGCATGACATGGCTCGCTGCCGATAGTCTGAATGGCATGCGCGTGGCCCTTTGGAAAAAACCACAGATCACCCGGTCCGTAATTGGCAATTTCCGCTTCGCCTTCGGGGTCGACCACCGTGATCTGGCATTGGCCGCCCAGGATGTAGGCCCATTCAGCCGCATTGTGCCAATGCATCTCTCGTGAACCGCCCGAGTTCATGAACAAATGCGCCCCCGCGATATCAGTCGCGAGCGGGAACCGCGCGCTGGTAAAGTCGCGCGCCCAACCGCCGGAGGTTGCTTTGATCGGTCCACTGTCGAGCGGGAGCGTGAACTTGAGCGCATCGCCGCTCTTGCGCGGCACCGTTTGCATGAAGTTTGAAGCCGGTGCGACGTCATAGCCCACGGCGTGCCCATCATTTGCGAAGGAACGGGTAGCGGTCAGGCTGCCGGCGCCGAATGCGATTGCTCCAAGAAAAGCGCGTCGGTTTGTGTCAAACATGGTTTCTGCTTCCCTTTTTAAGGCGACGTTGCGTAGGCGTGCAGCCGGATCGACTAATGACCCGAAGCGGACATTCAGACTGTCAGAGCGGTCAATAAAGAACGCAGGTCGGATGTCTGCTCCAGCGACCAGAACGAGCTCAAAATGCTGTCTACGCGCTCCTTCGGCCAGCGCTTATCGACGTTTCCGCGAAATTTGCGCTCGACATCAGTTCGGCTCATCGGTGACCCTGCAAATCCCGGCATTTTCTCGACCTTGCTAGTGACGCGCCGGCCGTCGAACAGGATCGCAGTGATCGTTATGGGAGGCGCGCTTCCGCTCCGCTGCTCAAATGTCGCATCCTCCTTCACGGTGATCTTCTGCATGAGGGCGAGAATCTGCGGATCATGAAGTTTGTCAGACGCATAGCTGTCATTGTTCAAATCGCCGTCCGACATCGTGCGGGCTACGATATACGGCAGGCTATGATCGGCGGTGTCTCGGTTTCGCGGCGTCCATTTCTCCCGATCCTTCCCGGCCGACTGATAGCCTTTAGGAGTCGTGACGACCTCAATGGCCGCGATACGTTCGAGCTTGCCCACTTCCTTTGCTACCGCGATGCTCGCCACTACTGCGGTCTGGGCAAAGACGACCACCGGATAGGCTTTCATGCCGCATTCGTGGATCTTGAATCGATTGCCGCCGCCGCCGAAGGCCTCGACGTTGACATCGGCCGAACCGGAGACGAGCTGGAAAAAGCCTTTCCGGCCTTCAAATATCGGCGACGGCCCCGTGAGACCGGCGCGCGCCAACATCGTGGCGAAAACTGCGTTGCGCCCCGCTTCTGCGTCGGCAAGTCCTTTCCAGTCGGACAACGTTTGCGCGCGCGTCTGCCCCATCGGGATATGGTCGTTGACCGCGAGATTGACGGCATGCGTGAGCTTGTCCGTAGACAGCTTCATCAGTTTGCCGGCGGAAAGCGCGACAGCCGGAAGACTGAATACGGTCGCATCATCCCACCCGCGCGCCGACAAGTCGAAGGCGTCGATCAGTCGGCAATTGATCTCATAAGCGATTACGATGGCGGTGATCAGATCTGCGGCGCTGGACCGTTCGGATTCGGCGACAGCTAGACATGCGGCAATATTGTCGCTCGGATGACAGACGGCGCGACCGACGTATGCGTCGTTCAAGTCGTAATAGCGAACCCCGGCGCCATTCGCGAACGACGCAAGCTCGGGGCTAGTGCGCCGGTCGGTGCCGATTACGGTGGAAGAGCCGTCAGTGGTGGCCAACGCGATCTTGCGGCACGTGCGTACCGGCCTCTCATCCCAGGCCGCGATCGCGCAACCGATCGTGTCGATGACATGGGATTTGACTCGTTCAATTGTCGCGGCATCAAGATTTTCGTATCGCAAGCGATCGGCATAGGCAGCAATCCGCTCGGCCAAAAGAGGGGTGGCCTGATCCAGCGACGGCTTTGCCGGGGCAAGCTCCGCTCGCGCAACCGGCACGGCCAGCGGAAGTGCGACCGCGCCTGCAGCCATGCGGAGGAATTGCCGGCGTATCATGGGAGCGAGAAATCGTGCCACGGCTCATCTCGTTGTCGTGAAACTGAAGTTTGGCAAGAAGCCACTATCTGATTAGCCGTCTTCAGTTATTTCAGCTATGATCTAATAGACTCAATATCCATACCTTTTGGAGCATAGCTATGGAATTAAAGCATCTGCGCAATTTTCTCGCCGTCGCTGAAGAAGGACACATCACGGGGGCCGCCGAACGACTCGGGATGCAGCAGCCCCCGCTCAGTCGGCTGATTAAGGCGATGGAGCGGGAACTCGACGTTCAATTGTTTCGTCGGAAGGCCCGCGGCGTCGAACTGACTGACGCCGGGCGCGCGCTCCGCGACCACGGCCGCGAAATCTTGGCGGACGTTGACAGCGCTCTTGAAGTGACACGGCGGACTGCGCGAGGCGAGCAAGGCCGGATTAGAATCGGCATGACTCCGACCGGCCCATTTCATCCTTTGGTGCCGCGTACCATTCGCGCTTTTCGCGAAGCATTTCCAAATGTGTCGCTGTCGCTTGAGGAACGTCTCAGCAGCGACCTGATCGATTACCTCAATAGCGGTCGCATCGACGCCGCTTTTGCTTGGACGCCGCCCGCCGCAGGGCTCGCCACTCACCGGCTGCTGGATGACGAACTTGTGGTGGTGCTGCCCGCCGGTCACCCGCTCGCCAAGCTCGACGCCGCGATCCCGCTAAGTGCACTTTCCGAAGAAACGTTCATCATTTACGGGCGCAGGGATGGGTTTGGGCTGTTTGCAGCTACAATTGTCGCCTGCCGAGCAGTGGGCTTTAGTCCTCGCTTTGGGCTAGAGGCCCCGCGACTTGCGTCTGCGCTTAGTCTCGCGGCCGCTGGCTTCGGCATATTTTTCGTCCCAGCTTCGATCCAACGCGTTCAATTTGACGGCGTCACGTATCGCCGCCTCAAGGGCCCCTCTAGGCCCAAATCGACTTTGACTCTTGTGTCGCGTCGAGGCGAGCCTTCCGCGGTCGTTAAACGCTTCGTGGAAATGGTCAGAAAATCAGCAAAAGGATATTTCAGCTAATTCGGCCGCGATGACGCGCAGACTTGCAAGTGGGCTCAGGTCGGCGGGAGGGAACGTGCGTTGCGCCTACGCTGCGGTGCCGGCGCGCGTTCATCGCGCTCCTTCGGCTTTAACGAGCGCCAATTGCCGCTAGCGGCGCGCTCGGCGATCATCCGATGGATGTGCGCGACCAATTCACGCACCGCCGGCGCATGCGCGCGCACGCGGTTGACCCCGAGCTCCCAACTGATGGTGAGGCCGCTGATCGGCGCACCGACAAGCAGCCCGGCCTTAATATCGGCCTGCACTGCGCAATAAGGCGTAATAGTGTAGCCGATACCGCGTAGTACCAGATCGCGCGTCAGTGGCTGACCTTCAACTTCGAGAAAGGGAAGAAAGTCGAGGCCAAGACACGCGAGCGCTTCTTCCGTCACCAGGCGAAGTTGGTTGCGACGAGAAATCAGGATGATTGGGACCTCAGCAAGATATTTGATCGGCACCGGCGTTTTTAGGTCGAGCTTCGTCTCCGGCGCGCCGACCAGATACACATCTTCAGCGACCAGGGGCGTTACATCGAATTTGTCGAGCTTGCGAGAGCCACCAAACAAGATGGCGACGTCAAGCTGGCGCGATTGCAGCATGTCTTCGATCACATGCACGAAGGCTTCGTGCACCGTGAGCTGCACATTGGGAAAAGCTTTGTGGTAGGCGGCGATCAGTTCGCTCGACAGGACTGCGCGCATTGCGGTCGGCAGGCCAAGCGACACCGCGCCGGTCGGTTTCTCCAACGCGTTCGACATTGCAATGCGCGCTCGAGAGACTTCCGCCAAAATGCGTTCGGCATGCTCGCGCAATTGCTCGCCCGCTTCCGTCAGCGTGACGCCCCGGTGGTGGCGCAGGAACAGCTTGGCGCCGAATTCTTCTTCCATGAGCGCGATTTGGCGGGTCAACGCCGGCTGCGCGATATGCACGATGTCGGCGGCACCCTTCAGGCTGCCGGTCTCGGCCACGCTCAGGAAATTCGACAGCGCACGCAGGTTCATGGCGGGATACCAGCAGACAGCCTATACCGAGATTAGATCGTATGCATCAATAATATATATTTTTGGCAGAGCAGCACGACCGCTAATCTTTCCCGGAATCAGAAAAGGAGGAGCGATTTTGGCGGACAAACAGAAGCTGGTGCTGATCCCGGGCCTGGTTTGCGACGAGGCTGTCTGGGCGCATCAAACAGCGCACCTTGCCGACATCGCCGACATCACCGTGCCGCCAGTCACCGAAGGGGCTTCGATGGTGGAGATGGCGCGCATTGCGCTCGATGGCGCGCCGACAAAATTCGCGCTCGCCGGGTTCTCCATGGGCGGCTACATCGCCCTGGAATTGCTGCGACAGGTGCCCGATCGCATCACGCGGCTGGCGCTGCTCGATACCTCGGCCATCGCAGACACGCCGAAGAAGGCCGAGTGGCGCGCTGCCTCGATCTCCGCCTGCGAGCGCGGTGAGTTCGATAGGGTCATCGACGCCATGATGCCACTCTTGCTGCATAAGGATCAGCAGATCGGCCCGCTACCGCTTTTCGTACGCGAGATGGTCGGCCGCGTTGGCGCCGCCGCCTACCTGCGCCGCCATCGCGCTACCGGCATGCGCCAGGATGCTCGCGATCTCCTGCGAGCGGCCAAGCAGCCGGTGCGCGCGATCTGTGGCCGGCAGGACGCGCTCAACGGCGTGGCAGATCATGAGGAGATCGCAGCGCTCGCGCCGTGCGGCCGCTGCTCGATCATCGAGGACTGCGGGCACATGACCATCATTGAGCGGCCACAAGCGGCAACCGCATTGCTGCGCGACTGGCTCCTCTACGACTGAGGCAAATTGTGACCTATCGTCTGGCAGTGGATATCGGAGGTACCTTCGTCGACGCAGTCCTGTTCGATGTGCGTAACGGCGTATGGCGGCTGGAGAAAAGCTTTACCACGCCGGGCAACGCGGCGGCCGGCGTGAATGAGGCGATCAAGCGGCTTGGCATTAATGGTGGCGCGCTCGATTCATTCATTCACGGCACCACGCTCGGACTGAACACCGTACTCGAGCACAAAGGCGCGGTCACCGGCATCATCACAAATGCCGGTTTCGAGGACATTTTCGAGATGGGCCGCTACAACCGCGATCGCTCGCAGATGTATTCGCTGGAATACGACATGCGGCCGCCGCTGGTTTCCAAGCGCATGCGGCTTGGCGTGCCCTGCCGCATGAACGCTGCCGGCGAAGAACTGGTGCCGCTCGACGAAGTTGCAGTACGCCGTGCGGTGCGCGAACTCGTTGAGAAATGGAAGGTGGAGGCGGTCGCGGTCTGCTATCTGCACGCTTACCGCAACCCGGCACACGAGCAGCGCACGCGTGATCTCATCCGCGCCGAATGGCCGGCTCTGGCGGTATCGATCTCGAGTGACATCGTGCGCGAATACCGCGAGTATGAGCGCTCGGCCACCACCGTGGTTAATGCCTACATCCAGCCGATTTTCCGCCGTTATATCGGCTCCCTCGAGGGCACGCTTGCCGAGCAGGGGTTCAAGGGATCGTTCTACATCACGCGTTCGGGGGGCGGTGCCTTGCGCGCGCGCGACTCGGCGGCGACGCCGGTGCATACCATCTTCTCGGGACCGGCCGGCGGACTGATCGGCACGGCGCGTCTGAGCGAAATCATCGGTCGTGCCAACATCATCGCGGTCGATATCGGCGGCACTAGCACCGATGCCTGCGTGGTGCGCGACGGCGCGCCGACGCTAAAATACCAAGCGGAGCTGGAGAAGCTGCCGCTAATGATCCCGGCCTACAATATCTCCACCATCGGCGCCGGCGGCGGCAGCATTGCGCGCGTCGAGGGCGGCCTGCTCAAGGTCGGCCCGCAGTCGGCCGGTGCGGAGCCGGGGCCGATTTGCTACGGCCGCGGCGGCAAGCAGCCGACCTTCACCGACGCCGCGGTCGAACTTGGCTACATCGACCCTGACAATTTCCTCGGCGGCGAGGTGAAGCTCGATGCTGCGGCGGCGCGTGCCGGAATCGTCAAGCAGCTCGCCGACCCGCTTGGCTTGACGTCTGCAGAAGCGGCGCGCGGCGTGTTCGACGTCTTGCTTGCGCGCACGGTGAGCGCCATCCGAGAGATCACCGTGGAGGAGGGCTTCGACCCGCGCGAATTCAGTATGCTGGCCTATGGCGGAGCAGGACCCATGTTCGTGCCGCTGGTGGCGCGCGAAATGGACGTGCAAGAAGTGATTGTGCCGCAGGCGCCCGCGGGCTTCTCGGCCTGGGGCATGCTGATGACCGACCTGATGCAGGAATATTCCGAGACAACAGTTGGCCTGCTTTCGCATATCGGAATCGACATTCTGCGCGCTGTCGCGCAGCGATTGGGCCGTGAGGCGGGCGAGGATCTGGCGCGCGGCGGCTTTGCCGCGGCCGACAGCAGCATCGAATGGGCGGCTTCGCTACGCTATTTCGGGCAAGAGCACACGCTTGATACGCCGCTGGAGGAGAACGACGATATCGAGAGCCTCTGCCGCCGCTTCGATGCCTTGCACAAGCAGCGCTACGGCCATGTCATGACCGACCCGGTGCAGGTCGTGCATGCGCGCGCGCGCGGCATCGGCCGCACGCCGCGGCCGCGACTGCGCACGATCCCTCGTCGGAGCGGCGGGCCACCGAGCGCGCGCGCGACCCGCAAAGCATTCTGCTTCGCGCTGCGCTCGCTTGCCGATTTTGCCGTCTACGACCGAGACGGTCTATGCGACGGAGACGTCGTGCGAGGGCCGGCGATCGTCGAGGAGAAAACCACGACGCTGGTGTTCTTCTCCGACCAGCGCGCGAGCGTCGACAAATATGGCCATTTATTTATCACGCGGACGAAGCCGACATGAACAAGCGCAACGCCCCGGCCACCGATCCGGCGACAGCAGAAGTCATCCGCCACTATCTCGCCTCGGCCGCGACCGAGATGGAACGCACGCTGGTGCGCACCGCCTATTCGACGATCATCTACGAAATCAATGATTTCGGCGTATCGATCTTCGACCGCAATCTCAATCTTCTCGCAGATGCGACCGGTCTGCCGCTGTTCCTTGGCGCCAATGAATACGCCATTCGCCAGTTGCTCAAGAACTGCCAATGCGGGCCGTTGGAAGCCGGCGACGTGCTCTACATGAACGTGCCGTATTGGAGCGGAGCGCATACCAATGACGGCGTTCTCGTCTCGCCGGTTTTCGTCGACGGCACGATCGCCGCCTACACGGTGGTGCGCGCCCATTGGACTGACATGGGCGGCAAGGATCCAGGCTACATCCTTGATTCGACGACGGTGCACCAGGAAGGCGTCATGATCCCCGGCGAGAAGATCGTGCGTCGTGGTGAGCCGAACGAGGAATTGCTGCGCATTATCCGGGTGAATTCGCGCGCACCGGAAACGGTGATGGGCGACTTCAACGCCGAGGTGGCGTGCCTACGCACCGGCGTCACGCGGATCGGCGAGCTCTATCGGAAATACGGCACCGAGACGGTGGACTCCTCGATCGAGCGCATCTTGGTGGCGGGCGAGGAACAGGCGCGCGCGGCCGTGCGCGCGATGCCAGACGGTCAATGGGAAGCGGAAGATTGGATGGACAATGACGGGGTCAACGACGACCTTGTGCGCGTGCACGTGCGCGTCACCATCGAAGGCGACGCCATGACCATCGACTACTCCGGCTCGAGCCAGAAGGTGCAAGGACCGATCAATCTCAGCCTCGGCATGGCCCGTTCGGCTGCGCGGATCTGCTTCAAGAGCCTGACCACGCCGAACGAGCCTTCGAACGGCGGTCAGTTCAGGCCGCTTAAGATAGTGGCGCCGGAGGGCAACCTATTCAACGCGGCCTATCCGTCGCCGGTTTTCACCATCTGGGCAGGCGTCAGCGCGGTCGAGACGATCTACAAGGCGCTCGCGCAAGCGGTGCCGGACAAGATGTGGGCGGGCTCCGGCGGCGATCTCGGCGACCCAGGTTTCTACGGCAAGGAGCCGTATACGGGCCGTCAGATATGGCACCAGACCAATGCTGGCGTCGGCTGGGGCGCGCGCATCGATCGCGACGGCATTAATACAACGCAGCACGTCTCGATGTGTACGGTGAAGAACATTCCGGTCGAAGTCGTGGAGGCGCGGCTGCCGGTGATGGTTGATCGTGCCGGATTCCGTCAAGACTCCGGCGGGCCGGGCCGATTCCGCGGTGGGCTGGGATCGGTGCGCGATTATCGCTTCCTAGCGCCGTTCGGTGCGCTTACGATTTTAAAGAAGTCGCGCACGCCGGGTTGGGGTCTCGCCGGCGGTAAACCGGGTCCGTTGAACTTGAGCATCCTCATTCCAAACACCGATCGGCCGGACTGGCAGGAGCATTTCGACCGAGACATCGTCTCGTACGCCGACAACGCCTATCTCTACGATGACAAGCCAGAGAACGTACTCTACTGCGGCATGTTCCGCGGCGAGTTTGGGCCTGGCGACGTAATCTCCTATCTCGCCGACGGCGGTGGCGGCTATGGCGATCCCTTCACGCGCGATGCAGAACGCGTGCGTGATGATGTCATCGACGGCTATGTGAGCCTGGCCGCTGCCGAAAAGGAATACGGCGTCGTACTCACCGGCGATCTGGAAGTCGACTGGCCGGCGACCAAACGCCTGCGCGCCGCGCCGCGTCCGGCTTACAGCGAGCGGCCCATTCGTAAGCCGCCGCCAAAAAAGTTTAAACGCGGCTAGGGAGCGTAGCTGGAGGTTTGTGCCAATGCCGAAGAGCCAAAGCTAGAAGAACACGAAAAGAGTCGAAAGACACACACGGGAGGAACTCAATGCCCATGTCAAGTCGCATGCTGAAGGCGATCGCGATTTCGCTGTTCGCGCTCTTTGCCGGTGCGCCGGCAATTGCGCAGAACCAGCCAGTGGTAATCGGTGGGACGCTCGGATTGACCGGCCCATTTGCCGGTCCGTCGGTCGAATACAAAGCGGTCTATGACCTGTGGCTCGCCGACGTGAACAAGCGCGGCGGTCTGCTCGGCCGGCAGGTCAAGATGACAATCTACAACGACGAGGGTACGCCGACCATCGCGCAAGGCCTGTTTAACCGCCTCATCCAGCAGGATCGCGCCGATCTGCTGTTGGCGCCATTCTCTACCTTCGTCGGCGGCGCGATCGTGCCGATCGTGCTCTCGCACAAGAAGCTCCTGTTCAACGGCGGCTTCGTCGGCATCAATATCTTCGGCGCCGCCAAGGGCTCGATCATCGGCAGTTACACCTATCAGGAACCGGACTATACACGAGGTGTGTTCGAGTTGATCAAGACGCTGCCGCCGGACAAGCGGCCGAAGACGGTGGCGATCTTCACCGCGCAGAACCCGTTCCCCATCATCGTGCGTGACGGTTACAACGGCAAAGGCGGTGCTCTCAATTACGCCAAAGAAGCCGGCATAACCGTGGTGGTGAACGAGCAGTACCCGCCCAATACGACTGACTTCACCGGCCTAGTGCAGAAAGCGAAGGCCGCAAATGCCGAGCTTCTGCTACAGCTCGGCTTGCCCAACGACTCGCTGCAGGTGGCCCGTACCGTGCAGCAGCTCGGGTACAAGCCGAAGCTGTTCTGCACCTGCGGCTCGCAGGTCACCACGCTGCCGGCTTGGCCCAAGATGGGCGCCGCCGGCGATGCCGTAATCGGCACCACAATCTCCTGGCCGACACAGAACTTCCAGGGGCTCATGGAATTGCAGACCTTCTTCAAGGGACGCGGCTACGACACTATTCCGGCCTACGGGGTCGTGGCCTACGCCATCCTGCAGGTGCTCGAGCAGGCAGTGCAGGGCGCCCAGACGCTCGATGATGGCAAGCTCAAGGAGTACTTGATGACGCACGAGTTCCACACCGCGGCTGGCAATATCAAATACCAACCCGATGGAACGCCGGTCTTCAGCCAAGTCCTTCTGCAATATGTGAAGGGCAAGAACGAGGTGGTGTGGCCGATCGAGATGAAGACCGCGAGCCCCATCATCCCGCTGCCCTGACCGGACAGGCGCGATGGCCCAACCGCTTCTGACCGTCGATGCGCTCGTAAAGAAGTTCGGTGGGGTCGTCGCGCTGGACGGCATTTCCTTCGAGGTCGCGCCGAACACCATCACCGGTCTGATCGGCCCGAACGGCTCGGGCAAGACCACGGTGCTCAACATCATTAACGGCGTGTTCCGGCCGGACGGCGGTAGCGTGCGCTTGCTCGACGCCATTATATCCGGCCGGCGCCCGTCCGATCTCGCCTCGATCGGGGTCGCGCGCACCTTCCAGACCGCGCGCGTCTTCCGCACGCTGACTACGTTGCAGAACGTCTATATTCCGCTGCTGCATCACGGCACCGCCGCGCGCGCGGAGGCAGGTCGCCGCGCCGAGGATCTGCTAGCTTTTGTCGGCCTCGAACGCCTCGCCGCGCTTGCGGCGAGCGAACTTTCCGGCGGACAGCAACGGCTGCTCGAATTCGCCCGCGCGCTCGTCACCAAGCCCAGCCTCGTGCTGATGGATGAGCCGTTCGCAGGTGTGCATCCCGAGATCAAGAGCCGACTGATCGACTGCATCAAGGCGGCGGTCGCGCGCGACGGAACTTCCTTCATCGTGGTGAGTCACGAAGTTCCAGACCTGGTGGCGATGTCGGACGTGATGCTGTGCCTGGTCGGCGGGCGCGTCGCCTGTGCCGGGGCACCGGCGGTGGTGGTCCGGGACCCGAAGGTGGTCGAGGGCTATCTCGGCGGCGCCGAGGACGCGGCATGATCGTCAGCGCCGAACTGCGTATCGAGGATGTTATTGCTGGCTACGTGCCGGGCCACCCGATCCTGCGCGGAGTCAACATCATCGCCAAGCCCGGTCGCGTGACTGTGGTGCTCGGGCCCAACGGGGCGGGCAAGTCCACGATGTTGCGCACGGTCGCCGGCTATCTGACGGCCGAGAGCGGGCGCATTTCGTTGGGCGAGACTGAAATCACGCGGTTGCCCGGCTTTCGCCATATCGAGCATGGCATCGCCTTCCTGCCCCAGGGCCGCTCGACGTTCCCCGATCTCACTGTCGGCGAGAACGTCGAACTCGGCGGGTGGTCGCTGCGTGGCGACAAGTCTCGGCTGCGGCAGGCGATGGACAAAATCTTCGGGCGTTATCCGACGCTCGTGCCGCTCCGCGACAGGCCGGCCGGAAGCCTGAGCGGTGGTCAGCAGCGCACGGTGGAAATCGCGCGCCTCCTGATGGCTGATCCCAGCGTCCTGCTGATCGACGAGCCCTCGGTGGGCCTCGCGCCCAATATCGCGCGCCAAATCTATCGCGAGCTGGAGGCGTTTCGCGACGAGGGGCGTACGGTCTTGCTGGTAGATCAAGACGTGCGCGCTGCGATCCGCATTGCAGATTACGTTTACGTGCTCAATTCCGGGAATAATGACATCGAGGGAGATCGTTCGGCCTTCGAAGGCGATCTCGGCACCATGGTGCGGCGATGGCTCGGTGTATGACGCATTTGGACCGGGCGTTGCCATGCTGACAAGGGTGCTACAGCTCCTCGCCGACGGCGTTTTGCTCGGTCTCGTCTATGCCGTGGTCGGCCTGGGCTTGAGCCTGCTGCTCGGCATCATGGGCATCATCAACGTTGCGCACAGTGCCTTCATAATGCTCGGTGCTTTTTTCACGCTCGGCATGCTGGAATATTTCCACGTCGACCCGATCCTCTCGTTCGCGCTCGCCATACCGGTGTTCTTTGCGGTCGGTGCGATAGTATTCCGCGTCATCGTTGTGCGCATGGAGCGCGCCGAGCAGAACCAGGGCCTGGTGGCGATGTTCGGCCTCATGGTGCTGATCGAAAACGTCGGCACCATCTTCTGGACCACCAACACGCGCGTGGTCACCGTCGGTTACACCAACATCCGGCTCCATATCGCCGACCTCACCGTGCCAGCGGTGCGTGTCATCGCCGGCGCATTGGCGGTAGCGCTGATCACTGCATTCTGGGTTTTTCTTAACCGCACGCTGACCGGCCGCGCCATCCGCGCCATGGCGCAGAACCAGGACGCCGCGATCGCCATGGGCATCAACGTGACGCGGTTGTCGTTGATGATGTTCGGGCTGGGCATCGCCTCGGCGGGCGCCGCCGGCGTCGTGATCGCGATGGTGTTTCCCTTCGCGCCGCAAACACAAATCGAATGGCTTAGCTGGGCATTCCTGATTGTCATCTTGGGCGGTTTCGGTCGGGTCGAAAACACCCTTGCGGCTGGCCTTTTGACCGGACTAATCCAGACCATGGCCACGGCCTTGATGCCATTCGACTACGTCTATCTGCTGCTGTACGTCGCGCTTGCTACCGTGCTCGTGCTGCGTCGCGAAGGTTTGCGCGGCGCGGTGCGACGGACGATTTAGGTGGTACCCATGTTTTCGCTTTATTTCCTGCCCGCACATGCCTCCACGGCGAGAAAGCGCCGGCTTGGCGCTGTCGCGACAGCGGCCGGCGCGGCCCTTCTGACCAGCTACGGCATCTTTACGGGCGATCTCGAGCACCTCAACACGCTCGGCCTGGTCTTTATGTATGTTGTCATGACGCAGGCCTGGAATATCCTCGGCGGCTACGGTGGTTACTTTAATTTCGGTATCGTCACCTTCTTCGGCGTCGGCGCCTATACTTCCGCCCTGCTGTTTCATTTTTTCGGCCTGTCACCCTTCTTGACCGCGCCGCTCGCCGGACTTGCCTCCGCGCTACTGGCATTTCTCATCGGGATCCCGGCCTTGCGCCTGCGCGGCGCTTACTTCGCCGTCGTCACAATGATCGTAACTTTCGCGATGCAGATCCTTGCGCTCGATTTACCGTTCACGCAGGGAGCGCTCGGCGTATTTTTGACGCCGCTCGATCTTTCTCCGCGCGCCACCGAGCAATTGTTTTATTTCGTCTTTCTTGGCCTCGCCATCGCCATGACGGCGCTGATCTACGCCATCGAAAATTCCAATTTCGGCTGGGCGCTGGTGGCGATCCGCGAGGACGAAGACGCCGCCGAAATCATCGGCGTGCGCACGACATCGGTCAAATGGATTAGCAATGCGGTCGCCGGCTTCGCCACCGGGCTTGTCGGCGGCATTTTCGCGATGCGCATTCTCTATATTGAGCCGACTACAACGTTCTCGCTCGATATCTCTCTCAACGTGGTGTTGATGGCTGTGATCGGCGGTGCCGGCACCTGGCTCGGGCCGCTCGTCGGCACGCCGCTGGTGTTGCTGGTGGCTGAGGCGCTGCGCGTCACCGTCACCTCGGAAGTCAACCGCGTGATTTTCAGCCTCGTGGTGATCTTGATGGCGCTCTACATGCCACGGGGACTGATGGGCTTGTTCAATCGCGTGTGGCGCAAGCCTTAAGCGCTATTCGAGGCCGGCCCGGCGCGCCGCCACCCGTGCGATCGCCGACCAGTCCTTGTCGCCGTCGCCGTGCGCCAGCGCGTCGAGATAATTGTCGCGCAGCACGCTGGCGAAGGGCAGGGGTACGTTGACCGCTTCGCCCGCCTTGAGCGCGAGCTTGGCGTCCTTGAGACCGAGCTTGAGGTCGAACCCCGGCGGCTCGAATTGCCCATTCCCGATGAGGTTGGCGTAGATGCGGTAGACTGGCACATCGAAGATCGAGCCCACCACGACGCCGAGTACGGTATTCGGGTCGATCTTATAGGCGCGCGCGAGCGCGGCGGCTTCGCCCATGGCCTCGAGCACGCAGGCTACCATCAGGTTGCCGGCAATCTTAGCAACGTTGGAATTGCGCGGATCGGGACCAAGCTGCCAGGTTTTGCGCCCCATGGCGTCGAACAGAGGTTGCACCTTGGCGATCACCGCCGGGTCCCCGGCTGCCAGGATGTTGAGGTTACGCTCAGCCGCCATTTCTGGCCGGCCATAAACGGTTGCCGATAGGTAGGCGATGCCCCTAGTGGCGTGCGCCTCGGCCAAATCCTCGGCGCAATCGAGCGAGGCGGTCGCCATGTTGACGTGGATGCGCGCCTGGCCGGCGGCCAGTATATCGCCGTCGATAAAGGTTGCCCGCATGGCGTCGTCGTTCGGCAGCATGGAAATCACGGCGTCGCCCGAGAACGCCTCGCGCGCACTGCCGGCAATCTCGGCGCCGTCGTGCTTGATCTCGTCGAGCGCGGTTTTCGACAGGTCCCAGGCGAGCACGCGGTGTCCAGCCTTCATGAGATTGCGCGACATCGCCTTGCCCATGCGGCCAACGCCAATGAATCCGACTCGCATGTTACCCCTCATTGCAACCGATCGCCGCTGCGCTTTGCGCGTGCGGGTCGTCCTGGTGATGGATGGTCAAATCATACGCCGCTGTCCGGGCAAGGCCAGTGCTTTGCCCATCGAATTTCAGCATATAGACAATCAACCGATGATATCGCTGTTGCGCCGTTCAGTTTCGCCGTCGAGAAATTTGGCAGGCCCGATGCGCTTGCGCGAAACCTTTAGGTCAAACACGTCGAATCGATTGTAATAGCCGACGACGTCATGGAATTGCTTTGGCTCGACGCATTGCGCGACGTCGATGTCCTGGTAGAGCAAGCCTTCGCTCTCGCTGAGGATGTCGCTAATGACCTCGCCGGACGGCCCAAGCACCATCGACACCGCCTGCGGGCTGTTCTCCAGCGTCTCCATGCCGTCGCGGTCGATGCCGCGCACGGCCTCGAGCGTCCCTTTGTCGAGAAAGCCGGAGGAAACGACGTTGAATACCTTGCCCTCAAACGAATGCGCGCCGGCGCGGATGCGAATGGCGGCGGCGAGATCATAGCGGCCTGGCTCGTTGGCCGGCCGCGTCGGCCAGACCGGCGGGTAGGACGAGATGTGCACCTGTTCGCCTTGCGCGATCAGCGCATAGCGGGCCAGGGGATTGGTATTTTCGCCACAAATCAGCATGCCGAGCTTGCCGCCTGGCGTATCAATCACCCGCAGCCCCGCTCCGTCGCCGTTTGACCAGATCAATTTTTCATAGAACGTCGGCACGAGCTTCCGGTGGTGGTTAAGCAGCACGCCGTCCGGGCCGATCAGCAGATTGGAATTCCACAGGCAGCCGACCGAGACGAGCGAGCGTTCGCTCACCCCGATGGAAACAATCATGGCGTACTCGCGCGCGGCCTCGCACAGCGCGGCGACTTCCGGCCCCGAAATCTCGATCGAATTCGCGGCTAAGCGCTTAAAAAAATCGTGATTCTTGATCGGCGCCTGCACCGAGGCCCAAATTGGAAACCCCGGCACGAAAGATTCGGGAAACGCAATCAACTGTGCGCCATTGCGCGCGGCTTCCGCAATCAGCGAGCAAGCTCTCTGCACCGTCGCGGGCGCATCCAGGAAGACCGGTGCGACGTGCGCAGCGCACGCCTTGAATTTAGGATACATGACTGCTGTCATGGAAAAATACGGAGCGGCGGCGTGTCGTCACACCACCGCTCCTAGCCCATCTTACACGGGCATCGTGGAAAGATTGTGCCGCAGCGGCATATTCTTCAGGAGCTCTTCCTTCGGAATCCGCTTCTGCACTTCCAGCTTCCCATTCTGCACGCGGCTGATGTAACAGTCGATGATGCCGACGTGATCTTCCTTGCGAATAAGCTTGTCCCCCTGCGGGTGCGCGAGCGAATTCTTCATCTGCATACCTTCCAGTGCCTGAATCACGCCCTCGACGTCCTTGCGCGTTTTGTAGCCCGAGGCCTCGACTGCTTGCTTGATGGCAAAGATATCTTCCCAGGCCTGCCAGCCGTGGCTCTTGTCCATAACGCGCCTGCCGCCGATTTCCCGCGCGTTGACCTCGTCGATCCCGATCAGCTTGATGAACTCCTTGTGGAACTCGTCGTTCTTGGCCTTGAGCATGCGCGGGAAGTTCTCGAAGAAATAGACACCTTCGGCTGCACCTTGGATATCATCTGGCGCGATCGACTCGATGCTGGCCGACGACGAATACATCTTCATCTTTTTGTCGAGGCCCATGTTCTTCGCCTGGGTGTAGAAGGCAACCGAAAGCGAGCCGATAAAGGCCGGCAGCAAAACCTCGGATTCCCCAGGAATCTGCGACAGATAGGGCACGAAGTCCTTGGCATCGAGCGGAATCGGAATGCTGTTGAGGACCCTGCCGCCGGACTTCTCGATGTAGTGCTTGGATTCCTGGTTGGTGCTCTGGCCCCATGCATAGTCGGCATAGATAATCGTCCACTTCTTGCCGAAGTTCTCGACGCACCATGGCAGGCTCGCCGCCGCGATCGAATAGGTGTCGGTGCCCGTGCGGAAAGAGAAGCGCGTGCCCTTGGCGCCGGTGGCTTCGGTCGCCTCGCCGGTCGAAAAGTAGATCGTCTTGAGCTCGGAGGCGATCGGGATCGCCGCCAGCATCACGCCGGAATGGACCGAGCCGACGATGAATTCGGCGTTGAGTCGCTGCACCAGATTGCGGAGTTTGCGCGCACCGCTCGCCGGATTCGACTCGGTATCCTCGGTTGCCAGCTCGACCTTGCGGCCGGCGATGCCGCCACCTTTGTTGATAATTTCGACCGCGGCTTTGGCTGCCTTATCGTGCCAGAGGCCCCACGACGAAATGACCCCAGTGAGGTCGCAATGATGCCCGATCACAATCGGGCCGGAGGCCTGCGCATAGGCGTCCTTCATCAACGTCAGATTGGCCGTGCCGAGCGCGCCGCCCGCCAAGGCGACTTCCAGAAAACTGCGGCGGGATAGCTTCTTTGCCATGTTCGTTCTCCCTGTGCGTTCCAAAGTTAGTGGGACAGTCCGAGATAGCGGTGCACAATTTCGGGCTGTGACTTTAGTTCATGCGAGGCACCGGAATGAACGATGGTGCCTTTCTCCATTAGAAAGACGTGCGGACAGAGCTTCGGCGCGCTTTCTACGTTTTGTTCGACCAGCAGGATGGAGACGCCGCTCTGATTGATGCGGTGGATTTCGCGTCGGATCTGCGAGACGAGACGCGGCATAATGCCTTCGGTCGGCTCGTCCAGAATGATTAGCTTCGGGCGCATCATGAGGCAGCGCGCGATTGCCAGCATTTGCTGCTCGCCGCCAGACAGCGTGCTGCCCGACTGCTTGAGACGCTCTTTGAGCCGTGGAAAGCAGGTCAGCACGTAATCTTCGCGTTCGCTGTCGCGCTTGCCCGGCAGTCCGATATTGAGGTTTTCCAGAACCGACAGCGTGGGAAAAATGCCGCGGCCTTGCGGCACGTAGCCAATGCCTTTGCGGGGAATGAGGTGCGGCTGGCACTTCGCTAGATCGTCACCGTCGAATTCAATTACGCCAGCGCTGCGTCCGACTAGCCCCATGATGCTGCGCAAAGTCGTGGTCTTGCCGACGCCATTGCGGCCGAGCAAAGCAACGGATTCGCCTTGTTTAAGTTCGAGGGTGACACCCTGCAAAATATGCAGCTTGCCAATGTGAACATGGACGTCACGGAGGCTAAGCACTGATCGCCTCCTCGACGTAGTCTTCGTCCTCTGGACGACCCAGATAGGCCTCACGCACGGCCTCGTTCTGCGAAATATCTTTGGCGTTGCCGGAGGCAAGGATTGCACCCTGCGCCATCACGGTGATGGCCTCGGCAATCCCGAACACGACTGGCATGTCGTGCTCGATGATGACGATGTCGATGGTGCGAGCCATGTCGCGGATCTTGGTGACCGCGCGGTCGGTTTCGGCCGGACTCATGCCGCAGGTCGGCTCGTCGAGCAGCAGCAATTGAGGGTCGGAAATCAACGCCATGCCAATTTCGAGCAAGGCCACGTCGCCGTAGGACAATGTGCCGGCTGGACGCTTGGATAGCGCGATTAGGCCGACCTGTTCGAGCGTCCGCTCGACGCGCTCGCGCGCTGCGCGGTCGCTGTCGGCGTCGCGTAGCGGATGCAGGAAACGCTTGGAACCTTCATTAGTGATCCAGAGGTTTTCCGCGACGCTTAGTTGAGGGAAGACACTTTTGACCTGCAGGGTCCGTTTGATACCGAGGCGGCTGATCTCGTGGGCGGGCAGGTCGGTGATGTCACGGCCGCGGAAGAAAATTTGGCCGTCATCGGGGCCCAGCAGTCCAGAAATCAGATTGAACAGGGTGGTCTTACCGGCGCCGTTCGGGCCGATGATGGCATGGAGTTGCCGGCTCGGCAGCGACAGACTGAGATTGTCAACCGCGGTTAGGCCGCCGAAGCGCCGCGTCAAATTGCGGGTTTCGAGAACCGGCACTGTCATGGTTCAGCCCGCAA
>Ga0134128_10003266_pt1 | contig 19818 bp, 21 predicted proteins | sample KB31754_FD_96462 | JGI IMG/M metagenome (GOLD analysis project Ga0134128, IMG submission 96462) | Terrestrial soil microbial communities with excess Nitrogen fertilizer from Kellogg Biological Station, Michigan, USA - KB3-175-4 | ecosystem: Environmental > Terrestrial > Soil > Unclassified ...
GGCGGCCTCGTCGCGCGCGGCGCCGCGGCGCCGATCAAGTTCAAGACGCAATCGGCCGAGATCGATTATGTGACGCCCTCGCTGCAGATCGAGGCGCGGCTCAGCTTGCCGCAAACCATCTTCGGCGCCGATTTCGCCTTCCTCAAATCGATCGCGCAGGCAACGCCGAAGCTCACGATCCCGTCGCCCAGCGTGCTGCATCGCCGCGCGATCGCCGCGCTGGGCAATGCGGCGCTTTACCGCGATCTGGATGCTTTCTGGCGCGATCTCACCGCCGTCTATGCGCAGGAGGTCACGCAACTGGGCACGCTCGGCTGCACCTATCTCCAGATCGACGACACCAGTTTCGCGACGCTCTGCGATCCGGCGCAGCGCGAAGGCCTCAGCAAGATCGGCGCCGATGGCGCGCATATCCACGAGACCTATATCCGCGTCTTCAATGCATCGGTGAAGGCGCGGCCTGCCGGCATGACCCTCGTCACGCATACCTGCCGCGGCAACCATCGCTCCGCCTGGTTCGCCTCCGGCGGCTACGATTTCATCGCCGACGCGCTTTTCAACAAGCTCGATGTCGACGGCTTTTTCCTCGAATATGACGACGAGCGCTCGGGCGATTTCGCACCTTTGCGCTTCCTGCCAAAAGGCAAGATTGCCGTGCTCGGCCTCGTCTCGAGCAAGCAGCGCGCGCTCGAAGCCAAAGATGAAATCAAGCGGCGCCTTGAAGAGGCGGCGCGCTTCGCGCCGCTGGAGCAGTTGGCTCTCTCGCCGCAATGCGGCTTCTCCTCGACGCTCGACGGCAATGAGCTCAGCGAGGCGGAGCAATTTGCCAAGCTCCGCCTCGTTGCCGAGGTCGCGCGCGAGGTGTGGGCCTAATCCAGCATCGCCATTGCGAGCGAAGCGAAGCAATCCAGTGGTTGAAGCAGACTGGATTGCTTCGGCGCTACGCTTCTCGCAAAGACGGCGAAGCTTTATCGCATCGCCTCGATCGCAGCCGCCTGCAGCTTTATTTGCAACGCGGCGGCACGGAGGTAATCGCGCCGGGCGGTGTCGTCGAGCGCGGCGAGATTGCCTTCCGCTTGTTCCTCGGCGAGCGCGGCTTCGTCGATCACGAGCCCGCCCGGAGTGTGGTCGAGGCTCGCCTGCTTGGTGGGATGCAGAATCAGCTTCTGCACCCGCCAATTCAGTACTTCGGCGACCAGGACCACGTTCTCGCTCGGGCAGGCGATGCCGTGAACCCAGCCGAATTGCTTGAGCTGCTTGCCGGACTTGCCGAACATGCCGACGATCTTGCCGTCGAGCGTCATCTTATAAACGCGGCCGGGGAAAGCGTCGGCCGTGAAGAGGTATTGATGCGGCGGCGGCGAGATGCAGATCGCCCAGGGCGCGCCCGGCTTCAACAGCGGCGGGACGCTTGCCGCCATCGGGTCGGCGGGCTTGTTGCCGATGATCTCATATGCATCCGGCGGCACCGGCACGTCGATCGTCATCTGGCGCAGGAAGGTACCGTTGCTGTCGAAGACCTGGATGCGGCGGTTGCTGCGATCCGAGACATAGACATTGTCATGCGCATCGACGCCGATGCCGTGCGCCGTGTTGAACTGGCCGGGCTCGGAGCCGCGATCGCCCCAGGATTTCACCCAGAATCCATCCTTATCGATCTTCGCGACGCGCGAATTGATATAGCCGTCGCTGATATAGGCGTTGTTCTTCGAATCGAAGGCGACATCGGTCGGCTGGCGGAACTGATTGTCGACCGCGGGCAGTGGCGGATTCACGCGCTTCAAGGGTCCGGTGCCGTCGTCCGACGCTTCCATCTTGCGGCCGAACACCATGTCGACGAGGCCGTTGGGGCGGAACTTTACCACCATGTTCGAGCCCTTATCGACCGTCCAGATATTGTCGTGACGGTCGGCCTTCACGCCATGCGCGAAGGACCAGGCATAGAGATTCTTGCCGATCTCCCGCATGAATTTGCCGTCGGGATTGAATTCCAAGAGCTGCGCCGCCGTCTCGGCGAAGGCCGGCCCGGCGCTCGAGCCGCCGCGCGAGAAGACGAAGACGTGGCCCTTGGAATCGACGGTCACCGCCGACGCCTCGCCGAGATACATGTTCACCGGCAGCTTCAGGAAATCGGGAATGGACTCGAAAGCGAGCTCGGGCGGATGCTGCATCACCGGCGCGGCTTGCGCCGGAGCGGCGGCCGGCGGGGCTTGAGGCGCGGTTTGTTGCGCGACGGCTACCGCTGGCGCGGCAAGCGAAAAGAGACAAAGAGCGAGCCAGTGCTTCAAATGATCCTCCCTAAAACTTGCGTCGGCGCCATCGCCGTGATTTCAGCAAAGCCATTGTGGCGGCGCAGGTCGATAGCAGGCAAGCGCGTCGCAAAAGGAAACGGCGCGGATCGCTCCGCGCCGTTCGTGGATCAGGCCATCTTTTGATTAGGCTTGGGCTTGCTGCGGCCGGCGGCGGCGATGGCGATGCGGCCGCTTATGCCGCGGCGGTGCCGCACTCTCGGCCGGCCCGTGGCCGCCGCCCGGACGGTGCATCGGCCGATCGCCCGGCTTGTGCCCGGGATGCTGCTGCGGCGCTTGGCGCTGCCGCTGTTGCGCGGGAACCTGTTGATCGCGTGGCGTCTGATCACGTCCATGCTGATCGCGCGAATGTTGGCGCGGGCGCTGGTGATGCGGCTTGGCGGCATGGGCATGCGGTTGAGCCGGCACCGGACGCGGCGCAAGACCGTGGAAAGCATGATCTTGGACCACCGTCAGCGATTTGCGCGTCAGCCTCTCGACGTCGCGCAGCAGCGGCTTCTCCGAGGCGTCGCAGAAACTCAACGCGATGCCGTCGCGCCCGGCCCGCGCGGTACGGCCGATGCGATGCACATAGGTCTCCGGCACGTTCGGGATCTCGAAATTGATCACATGGGTGATGCCGTCGACATCGATGCCGCGCGCGGCGATATCCGTCGCGACCAGGACGCGAGTATTGCCGTCGCGGAAATCGTTGAGGGCGCGTTGGCGCGCATTCTGCGACTTGTTGCCGTGGATTGCCTGCACCTCGATACCGATGCGGGCAACGTGCTTAGCGACGCGGTCGGCGCCGTGCTTCGTGCGGGTGAAGACCAGCGCGCGCTCGATCGCCTTGTCCTTCAGCAAATCGGCGAGCAACGCGTGCTTGTTGCCGGCGTCGACGAAGAAGACGCGCTGATCGATGCGCTCGACCGTGGTCGCCGGCGGCGTCACCTCGATGCGCACCGGCTCCTTGAGGATGCCGCCGGCGAGCCGCTCGACTTCGGCCGGCATGGTCGCCGAGAAGAACAGCGTCTGCCGTTCTTTCGGCACGGCCGCGACAATGCGCTTCACATCGTGGATGAAGCCCATATCGAGCATGCGGTCGGCTTCGTCGAGGACGAGGATCGACACGTCGCGCAGATCGGCATGGCGCTGATTCATCAGATCGAGCAGCCGGCCCGGCGTCGCGACCAGGACATCGAGGCCGCGCGCGAGATTCTCGACCTGCGGCTGCTGGCCGACGCCGCCGAAGATCACGGCGCTGCGCAAGCCGAGATGGCGGCCATAAGAGCGGAAATTCTCGACGATCTGCACCGCCAGCTCGCGCGTTGGCGTGAGGATCAGCGCGCGGACGGCGCCGCGCTTGCGCGGTACCGGGTTGGCGCTGAGGCGCTGCAGGATCGGCAGCGCGAAAGCGGCGGTCTTGCCGGTGCCGGTCTGGGCAATGCCCAGCAAATCGCGGCCTTCGAGAAGATAAGGGATGGCCTGCGCCTGGATCGGCGTGGGCTCGGTGTAATTCTCGGCGCGAACCGCGCGGAGCAACGGCTCGGCGAGGCCGAGATCATCAAACGAAATAGTCACTGATAGTCTTTCTTCAAAACGAGCAAACGAATCCGAGGCACGCGGCCGAAACGGGCCGTTTGCGGTGATGGCCTGCCCCGTGCGCGACGGGGTGCCTTTGTCTATCTGGGATCAGCTCGAAATGAGTCGCGTCTTGCTTGGGAACATGATGAGCACGTTCGACGCGTCTCGCGCAATCGCGAGTGAAGATAGTGCGGCAAACATGGCGGTTGCGCCGCGCGAAGTCAAGCCGCGCGACGTCGCATGGTAAACGCCGGAAGCGGATCAGACTTTCTCGTTCTGCAACCCGTCGGGCGGCGTCATCCCGGCTTTTTCATAGAGCCAGTTGCGCGATTGGAGGGCCAGCCGGCGCGCGCGTTTCTCCAGCGTTTGATCGACCAGCTTGCCATTGAACTTGACCGCCTTGCCATTGACGAAGACGGCGTCGACGCAGCTCGTATCGGCCGCGCCGACGATCGCGCCCGCCGGATCGTTGACCGGGAAATAATTGAGGCTGCTCATGCGCAGCAGCACAATATCGGCGAGCTTGCCGGGCGAGAGCGTGCCGACCTTGCCATCGAGCTCGACGGTGGGCGCGCCGGCCGTCGTCGCCATCTCCAGGATCTTGCGGATGGGAATCTGGTTTGCGCCGTTGAATTGCTGCGCCGGGCCGGGCGGCTGCGCATTCGGGTCTTGCGGATTGGCGGCGGCATAGCGCGCGGAGCCGAGCGTTGCCTTCATCACCGCGAACATATCGCCCGGGCCGAAGGCTTCGGTGTCGGGGCTGAGGCTCGGCGTGATGCCGTGGCTCAAGAGGCGCATCGTCGCCGGCGTCGGGCCGTGCCACGCCGTGTGCCATTCCTCGCCCGCCGGCGAGATCGAGGTGGAGCAGCCGGCATCCTTCAGCGCGGAGATCTCCTCATCGGTCGCGGTCACGAGATGCACCCAGGTGATGTCGGGGCCGAGCAGCTTTGCTTTCGCCATCTCGATGATCGGCCCGTTGCCGCCGACATGCAGCGTCGAGTGCAGTTTGAGATCGCGCGCCGTGGCGAGGTCCTTCGCCACTTGCTCCGGTACCGCGAAACTCGGGCCGCGCCCGGCCATCTGCATGGTGACGAGGCCGCTATTGCTCGAGAAATGCTGCTTGCGCACGCGGCGGATATCGTCAGGCAGATCGCGCGTGCTCTTCTGAATCCAGAGCGCTGGATTGGGAGTCTGCGGCCAGCCCATCGCGAAGACCGAGCGCCCGCCGGCATCGCGCAGCGCCTGCACATTGGCGTCGGCATGCTGCGGCGAGTTCATGATATGCGACCAGTCGAGCATGGTCGTGACGCCGCCATTGAGGGCGGTGAGCCGGCCGAGCAGCACGCCGGCATAGACATCCTCCGGCCGGTAATTCATGCCGAACTTGCCGAACATGTCCTGGAGGTAACGCAGGAACGGCCAATCGAAGGCGAGCTGGCGCACTTGCGACTGCCAGCTGTGGCGATGGCTGTCGATGAAGCCGGGAATGACGAGCGCGTCGCTGGCATCGACGATGCCGGCATCGCTGGCTTTGAGATTCTTGCCGACCGCAGCGATCTTGCCGTTGTCGATGAGTACATCGCCGCGCAGATCGCCGAGCGCCGCATCCATCGTCAGGATGTAGCCGCCGCGAATGAGGATGCGCGGCCGGTTCGGCGCCGTGGCAGCTTCGGCTGAACGCGGCGCCGCCGCGACGGCGGTGGCAGCGGCCGCGCCGCTCAATGCGGATAAGCGCAGGAAATCGCGTCGATCAATCGTCATGGCATCCCCCCAGTGAGCTGCGGCTTTTGCCGCTTCGCTCACATTATAAACCGCGCGCCGAGGGCGCGTGAGTCCGAAGAAAAGGGGATCGCCGTTGCCGGCGCGGCGCGCTTCAGGCCGCTTTCGCTTCCTTGTCGGGATCCAGATGCCGGAGGCGCGGCGCGACCTCGTCCATGAACAGCTTCATCGAGCGCGCGAGCTTCTCGGGCGTCGCATAGTCGCGGCCGCCATGGAACATCAGCGTGCCGAAGCCGCCGCTTGCCGCATAGAAATCGAGGATGCGCTTGGTGACGGTGTCGGGGCTGCCGATGAAGATGTTGCCGGTATCGACGAGGTAGTCATAGGTGATGTCCTCGAGCGTGCCGCCCGGCGGCACGCGCTCGATCTGGTGATGCGGCGTGTTCTTGATCTCCCAGCGGATCGTCTCTTCATAAGAGGCGCGCATATCCTCGCGCGCGACCGCATCGGTCTCGGCGACATAGATGACGCGCGTCGCGTGGAGATCGGCGCGACGCTGCGTCCGGCCGGCGGCGCGCTGCGCGGCAACGAAGGTATCGCCGAGCATCTTCAAGCGGGGCACCGGGATGAAATCGCCGGTCAGCGGCAAGATGCCGAATTTGCCGGCGAGCTCGGCTGAGGACGGCGAGCGGCTCAGCGCGATGCCAACGGGCGGATGCGGCTTCTGCACACAATCGGGCTTCGCCACCATGCCCTTGCCGACCCAGAACGGGCCGTCGTGATCGACCGGCTCCTTGCTGTTCCACAATTTGAGGATCAGCTCGATCGACGTGTGCATCATCTCGCGCGTCTTGTCGAAATCGAGACCGCGCTGCTCCATCTGCGTGCGATAAAAGCCGAAGCCGATGCCGAGCTGGTAGCGGCCATGGGTCAGCTGATCGCAGGCATTGGCCTCGATCACGACCTGCAGCGGATGGTAATAGGCGACGGGTCGCACTGCGGAGCCGAGGCGGATCTGGCTCGTCCGGCCCGCCGCCTTGCAGATGATGAGCTCGGCGGGCGATTGATGCTCGCTGATCCAGGCGACACGGAAGCCAAGCTTGTCGGCCGCCGCGATTTCGTCGATATCGCGATCCCAGGCGTCGCTCAAAGCTCGCTGCGGCCGGCGCGCATTCGAAAAGATGCCGAATTCCATGGACGACGCTTCCTCGAATGATTCTGACCGATAAACCTAATTGGGCGGCGCGCGGTGGGCAAGCGCGCGGCAAGCGGGTCAGGGAAGCGTGAGCGGTTTGCCGGCGAGGTCCTCGGCGCGCTCGATCTTCACCAGCACGGCGAAGCCCTTCTTCTCCGGGTCGCGGTCCTTCTCGGGCTGAATCAAGCGTTGCCAAACCTGGTCATAGACCGGCCCCGATTTATAGACGGTCGCGGTGCCGTAGAAGCGGGCGACGCCGCCATTCGGCAGCGCGCCGCTCTCGCGCAGCTGCGGCTTGCGGAAGAAGAAGGTGAGCTTGGTGCCTTCGACGATCGACGCATTGGTCGAGCCGCGGCCGCGCTCCCAAAGCGAGATGTGCTCGTCGTCATAGACCTGGGTGCTGCCGCGCGGCGAGACCTGCGCATAGCCGTTCGGCTGGACCGAGCCGACGAGGATCACATTCGCCGGAAAGGCAGTGTCGATATGCTCGCGCAGGCTTGCCGGAATCTTCGCCATCTCTTGTCCCCCTTATGTGTGCGCCGAAGCATGACGAAAACGCGCTTGCCGGGCAAGCCGGCGCGCCTGAAGATGCGGACAAATCAACGGGAGGAATCATGGCCGAGCCGCATCGCATCGACGTCCATCATCACATCCTGCCGAAGCGCTGGCTCGCGGAAGAATCCGAGCGCATGGCCGGCCGGGCGATGGATTTCAACATGGTCGCGCAATGGACGCCGGCGATGTCGCTGGAAGCGATGGACAAGAACGGCATCGCTACCACGATCACGTCGATCTCGACCGTGATCGTCCGGCCCAACGAGCCCGACCGCGCCCATGGCCTGGCGCGCGAGTGCAACGAATTCGCCGCGCGGCTGAAGCAGGATCATCCGAAGCGCTTCGGCATGTTCGCGCTGCTGCCGCTGCCGCATGTCGATCTCTGCCTCAAAGAGATCGAATACGCCGCCGAGGTGCTGAAATGCGATGGCTTCAAGCTGCAGACGAGCTACGAGACGCAATGGCCGGGCGATCCCGCTTTCGCGCCGGTCTTCGACGAGCTCAACCGGCGCAAGGCGACGGTCTTCTTTCACCCGACAGTGCCGGGCTGCTGCACCAATCTCTTGCCGGACCTCAACCCGCCGCTGATCGAATACCCCTTCGATACGACGCGCGCGATCATGAGCCTTGTTTTCGGTGGCACGGTGCAGCGCTGCCCCGATATGAAGCTGATCTTCGCGCATGGCGGAGGGACGATTCCGATGCTGGCGCATCGCGTCTCCAATCTCGTGCGCGCACGCAAGGACCTCGCGGCGCGGATGCCCGACGGCGCGATCGCCGAATTCCGGAAGCTCTATTTCGACATCGTCTCCGCGACCAACCCGCCCGGCATGGCGGCGCTGATGAAGCTGACCACCGCCGCGCAACTCCTCTTCGGCACGGATGTGCCTTATGTGCGGGCCGAGACGACAGTGACCGATCTCGCCACGCTTGGCTTGAGCGCAGCCGATATCCGCCTTATCGAAAGCGAGAATGCCAAGCGCATCATGCCGAGTTTGCGGTAGCGAGTGGCGCTGCAAATCGCGCTTGCAGCGCTGCGGGCCGACGCACGGCAGAAGCTGAAGCGGAACTACACTCCTCCTCGTGTGTTGACGGGCTGGACTTCCACGTTCTTGCCCAGAGGTGAGTCATGGCTCGACCAGGTTTAGCCGCTATCGCCACCGGCATTCTTCTGGCCGGCGTGTCCTTTGCCGCCGTTGCGCAAACGCAGTATCAGGGACCACCCTCGCAAACGTTGATGCCGCCGCCGCCACCCCCGCCGCAAAGCCAGGCGTTGGCGCCCGCAGATGAAGGCTTCGTCGCGCGGGCCAATGTGCAAGTCGTCAACAACAGCCCGGTGCCGCAGACTATCGCCGGAACCGGCGTTGCGCCGTTCGAGCTGATGCCGCATCAGCAGGCGCAACTCGATATGCAAGCGGCGCCGCCGCCCGCGCCGACAGCGCCGGGCAGCAGCGTGCCGGTGCGTTTCGAATACTCGGTCGGGCGGGGCGCCGGCCCGCAATGCCACGGCACGATCGAGATGAGCCTCGATACGCGCGGCGGCCCCGCCAATCGCTACGCGGTGACGAATTGCGTCGCGCATTCGACCGGCACCAATGGCGCCGATTGCAATATCGCGGTCAGCGCGCAGAGCGCGATGTGCCAGGGCGGCTTGGCTTTCTCGGCGCGGTAAGCGTCAGCGGCGCAAAGTTCATGGCGGCTGCCGGCTCGTCCGGCGGCCGCCTTTGTTGATTTTGATCCCTATATTCCGCGCGTATGAGCCGACCGCGCCCCGCCGCCCAGCAGATCGCGCTTTTTGCCTCGGAGCCCGAGCTTCCGCCGGGCTTTGTCTATCGCGACGACTTCATCACGGCGGCGGACGAGCGAGGCTTGGCCGAGCAGCTTCAAGGATTGCCGTTCAAGCCTTTTGAGTTTCACGGCTATCTCGGCAACCGCCGCATCGTCTCCTTCGGCTGGCACTACGACTATGGCGCCCGCGCCGTGCAGCGTGCGGCGCCCATCCCGTCCTTTCTGCTGTCGCTGCGCGCGCACGCAGCGCGCTTTGCCGGCCTCGCGCCGGAAAGTCTCGAACATGTCCTCGTCACCGAATACGCCGCAGGGGCCGGCATCGGTTGGCACCGCGACAAAGCAGAATTCGCGGACGTCATCGCGGTGTCGCTGTCGGCGGCGTGCATGCTGCGCTTTCGCCGCAAGAACGGCGCAGGCTGGGAGCGCGCCGCGCGGCGCGTCGCGCCGCGCTCGGTCTACCTCCTGCGCGGCCCGGCGCGAAGCGCGTGGGAACACAGCATTCCGGCGCTCGACCGGCTGCGCTACTCGGTGACCTTCCGCAGCCTCGTTGACAAGGCGGGAACCTGACCGCTTGTCCCGCGTTAAAGCGCCGAAGCGGCGGATATGGTGCCGGAGGAAAACTCCGGACGGTTGCAGAAGCCTCTGAAACACCGCCGCACCACGAGCCCGGGCCCTGCGCCCGTTCAGAGGTCGAGCCGCATGCTGCGCTGGTCGTTGCTAGCCACTGTGATGTTCGGATTGACCGGTATCAATGTCGCGCCGGCATCCGCTATGACGATGTGTCCCGATGGCTCCTATGTCGCCGGCGGCGCGTGCAAACAGGCGCCGGACGGCTCCTACATTTCGGGCGACGGCCGAGCGCAGATGGCGCCGAACGGAAAATACACCAGCGGCGCCCCGGTGCTGACGCCGAAAGGCGATTACATCAGCGGCCGTGGCCGGATGACGAACTGTCCCGATGGCACCTACGTCATGGGCAAGTGCAAGCTCGCGCCCAACGGAAAATATATCGGCGAATAAAATCCGGCGCGCGGATTGGCGCTCGCGCAAGTATGCTACGTCTCAAAAGGAAGTTGCCGGTGCCGGCGCTCAGTGCAGGCCGAGTAATTCCTGGTAGGCGGCGCCGTAGAGCGTCGCGATGCCGAGATGATAGAGACAAATTGCACCGATCATCCCGAGACCGGCATATTCGACGCGCAATGGCTGCGACAGCGCATCGAGGGAGCGGTCGATCTCCGCGTCCGAGATGGCTCGCGAATGATTCTCCTGCGTCATAGCCCGCCGCACGCTCTTGATCTCGTTCTCGAGAAGCAACGCGGCGCGCCGCTGCGTGCAGGCGCCGGCCAGCGTCGACGCACGTAAGCTGGCGAAGACGAGGCCGATCAGCGCGACGGTGATCGTCTCAGTGCGGTCTTGGAGATTGGCGAAAACAAAAAGCGTGACGGCGATGTAGAAGGCTTGCGCTGCGGCGTGTCCCACCACCGGCCAAAGCCTGGCCCAACCTTCGCCGCGCGTTGCCGCATCGGCTCTCAGGGTATCGGGTGCATGGGCGAGGCCCGTCATTCCCGCATCGTGACAAGCGATTGCGTCGGAAGTCCGACCCTTTCGCTGCTTCATGAAGGCAAAACGCCGTTGAAATGGCGCACCCCAAGCTGTTCATCGCTCAGCCAGAGTTGCCGGGCTGCCTACGCTTATGCTGATAGAATATTGCCGCGCGCGGCCGAGTGGGGATGAAAGCCCATATCTTGCTTAAAATTTACACGCTTTGATCTCGCTTAAAATTTATCGGCTCGCGGCAAATCGCAGGTCGCGGGCCGGCGGAACCTGCGATAGGGTCTAGGGTGCTGATCTCGATTCTTCCGGAGTGACGGTCGACATGCGTTCTTTGGCCAAAACGTTCCTTGTTTTGTGTGTCTCAGCGTCGACGCTCGCGCTCGCCGGATGCACCGCGTTCGAGCAGAAATCCGCCTGCGCCTTGGGCGAGGGCGGACCGGCGAGCACCGTCAATCTCACTGCCGTCGATTGCGGCCAGGTGAAGGAAGCCTTCGCCGCCGTTCAGCGGGCGCAGCAAGCGGCCGCGGCTCAAGCGGCCGCTGCGGAGCGGCAGAAGGCGGTGGAGAAATATCGCTCCGATGTCGCGGCGCAGATGCGCGAGGACGAGAGCAAAGGATTTAAAGCGACGAGCCTCGAGAATTTCAAGCTCAACGGCCAGGATCTGGCGCATCACGATGCCAAGGTCGCGGTGCAGGGCGTTTACGTCAAAACCAATCGCGGCGAGTTTTTGATGCCATCGTCGCTCGCCACCTCGCAAGTCGACGTCACGCGCACGCCCGACGAAGGCGTGAACCTGATCTCGCGCAGCGCCAGCCGCTCGGCGAAGCGCGCTTTCGCGCAATGCCAGAAAGACTCGGTCAAATCGAAGCTCGGTTGCCCGATGACGATCCTCGGCGAGGCGGTGCTCTGCGAGCGCACCACGATCTTCGGCATGGCCCAGGCGCCGTGCATTGCTGTCGACGACAACTGGTTTATCCCGCCGCCGGGCTGATTCGTCGCTGACCGCTCAATTGCCGCGCAACAGACGGCGAGCCGCTTCGTGGTCGCGCGCGCCGCCGTCGTGCAGCTGCTGACGGCGCTCCTCATTGATCCATTTGGTGAGCCCTTCGCGATAGCCCTCGCTCGCTTGGAGGCGGCGGTACCAGTCGGCATAGCGCGGCCGCTCGCCCCATAAGATTGGGCCCAAGCCCAGCATGTCCATGCGCGTGAGATAAGGCGCGAGGGCAATGTCGGCGAGCGTGAGCTCCTCGCCGACGAGCCAGGCGCTGGTCTCGAGCTGTTGCTCGATATGGCCGCAAAGTCGGTCCATCCGCTTGAGCGCCTCCGCCACGGTCGGAGCGGCGATGCCCATCTCGAAAATCTCGCGTCGGCGCATGCGCTTGTCCGCGACTTGCAGACCTTGAAGATAGGCTTCCAATTCCTTCGGCGTGTGCATGCTCCGCATGACATTCGCGGTCGAGAGTGCCCAGGTCAGCGTGCCGACGACCGGATGGATGGAGTCATCGACCTGCACCATCCAGCCGCGCATCCGGGCGCGGCCCAACGCATCGGGCGGACTGAGCGGCGGATCGGGAAACACCTCGTCGAGGTATTCGATGATGACGGTGGACTCGCGCACGACCTCGCCGTCGTGGATCAAGGTCGGGACCACCGCGTCCGGATTGAGCTTCAGATATTCAGGCCGCTGCACCTCGGCCTGGCGCAAATTCAGCACATGCGATTTCCATTCGAGGCGTTTCGCGCCGAGCGCGATGCGCGCCTTGGCCGAGCAGGTCGACATGCCATTGTGATAAAGCTCGAGCATCGGATGTTCCTTCCCGCGGACACGCTGCATTCGAGCGGCGGCAACCACGAAGCGCAATTTCCTTGTCGGAATGGCGCCATAACAGCGGCGTTATGAGCATGCGGAAGCCGCCGCCCGCGACCACAGCCTCCCGTGTCCGCCGCCTTCGCCAGAAGCAAACTTGTCGGCGCGAACCGCGACTGTGTAATGTCGGTCTCGCGGAACCGGCTTTTCGACGACAGCTTCCTGAATGAGGGGACGATGATGGTGGCGCGTGGATTCTTGCGTTCGGCTGCTTTTGCCCTTGCCGGCGCGACAGTGCTGGGCGCATCCGCGCAGGCGCAATCGCCCCAAGTGACCTTGGCGTTGCCCTCGGTCAACGTTTCGTTCACGGCGCTTTATCTCGCCGAGGATTTGCATCTTTGGGCCGATCAGGGTCTCGACGTCAAAACCGTCGTCATTCCGGGCGTCGGCACCAACAACGCCGTCATCAACGGCTCGGTACAATTCGCCATCGGCTCGTCCGACGCGCTCACGCGTGCCTTCACGCACGGCCAGCACCTGCAGGCGATCGGCGCCGGCGTCAAAAAGACCATGGAATGGGTGATGATCCGAAAGGAGATCGCCGACGCCGCGCATTACGATCCGAACGCGCCGCTCGCCGAGCGCGCGAAAATCCTGAAAGGCCGGACCATCGCGATCACCGGCGTCGGCTCGCTGCCCGACGCGGTGCTGCGCTCGGTCGCGGCCGAAGCCGGCATCGGCGCAGGCGATATCGTCACGCCGACGATGCTCCCGCCCGAGATCATGGCGGCCTGGAAGACGAAGCGGATCGAGGGGTTCTCGAACGCGATGCCTTACGCGCAGCAGGTGATGGCCGACGGCTCGGGCGTGATGATCTCCGATCCGACGAAGGGCGAGCCGACCAAATTCTTCCCGATCGCGGCCTCGATCGTGACGGTGCGCGCCGATTATTGCCCGGCCCATGCCGAGCTCTGCACCAAGTTCATGAACGGCATGATCGCCGGCATGAAGATCGTGGTCAGCGACCGCGAGAAGACCATGTCCGAGATGAAGAAGCGCTTTCCCGCTTATGACGATACCGTCCTTGGCATGGCCTACGACGCGCTAAAGGATGCGGAGAATCTTCCGCCGCGCGTCGATCCGAAAGCGATCGAGAACGGCGATCGCATGAACATCGCGGCCGGATTCTTGAAGCCCGACGAGAAGCTCAAGGACTATCAGCCGCTGATCGACGACAGCTACATCAAATAGCGTGAAGCGCGGCGGTCGCGCGATTGCAAATGAATCAGCGCGACGACCTGATGGATCGCGACCTAGCCCGCGGTATTCATCCAAGGCTTGGGCGACACCGCTGCGCGACGCCTCGTGCTGCAACGCCGTTACATCGAGGATATCGGTTCCGTCCTCGCCCTGGCCGCGATGCAGCACGCCTCTGACGGCGCGGAAGAAATCGTGCGTTTTCGCTTCATTGATCCGCTCGCAACCGGGATGTCGATTTGGATGCCGGTAGGACGACAATCAGGGTGACAGCCGTCAGAATTGCCTGCATATCGCCTGACTTGCGAGGGGCAGAAAACCCTGTTTCCACAATCGCTTAGTTTTTCAAAGCGCGCCCAGGTCTTGATACCCCAACCTGCTTCGACGGGTTTTCCTTTGACTCGGGCCGACATAGAGGAAACACTTAAACGGTTTTATTAACCAAGAAACCAAGTTCCGATGGGGCGCACTTTTCCAGGGAGTGGAGTATGACCCAGTTTGCGCAGAATGTGGTGCTGCTGCATGGCGCCGAGAAAGACGGCAACAGCGGGTCGATCGAAAGCGACACCGCACGTGAGGCAGAGCTCGGGGCGCAAACAGAATCGCCGCCCGGGGCGTCGCCGACCGAAGTCGATCTCGACGAGCTCATGGCCAAATTGAAGGCTCTGGCGGCGAAGGCCCAGCAGCTGCCCATGCGCAGGAGCAACAAGCAGCGCGCCGTCATGGCCACGGCGATCGCGCTCTCGATCACCTCCGGCGCCGTGACCGGGCAGCATCTCGTTCCCGGTCATACGCGTGCGGCTGCCACGCCGAGCAAGAGTTTTGCCGATCCGGCAGCGAACGTCACGGGGCCGATCGGGAACAGCAGTCGTCGCACAGCCGGCGGTCCGGCCGGCAGCGCTCCCTAATGCCCGTTCAGCAGATAGGCTCGCGCCTCGCCGCGTTGTGCGATTCAGCGAACTCTGATCGCAGCGTGGTAACGGAAAGTGCGACTACTTGAGCGGACGCAAATTCGCGAATAGTCCAACATCCTGGCTCGGAAGATTTATCATCTCCGCGCAAAATTGAGCCCTGCTTTCCACCGCGCCATAGATTTGCAGTTCGTTCGTGTCGGTTGTCACGACGACGAACCGAGCGTTAGGCGTCGACGTCTTCAGATCCGAGATTTTCCATGTTGGCCTCTGATCTTGCAAAATTTTGATATGGCCATTGACGAATTTAGCGACGGCATCGCCCGGCAAGAAACCGACCGGCGCAGACTCCAGAGTTATCGAACCGACAACCGCTCCGCTCTGCGATAGAACTTGAACGAAATCCATATCGAACCTTACGTTCGGAGCACCGATCCAAAGCGTTCCAACACTTGGGATCGATTGCGTGTCGCCCAGCGCCATATCACGGGGCACCGCCAACTCACACTTACGGTCGCTCATGACCAATGTTTTGGTATCAGCCTTGGCGCTGACGGTTTTGCTGTCCGCTTGTCCCGAAGATTGTGCGGAGGTTGAACCCGTCGATGCGATCGCAAGCGACATCAACAGCGCCATGACGCGCAAGACCTGCCCGGCGAGAGTTCTTCCCGAGTATTTTCCCATTTGGTTCCACCCCTTCGCGTTCACATCGTCCGTCTTCGCGCCCATGCAGGCAACAAAGCGCGTTCAGCTCAATCGCCCCATGTCGGCAGCCGGGGCCTGCGAGGTGCTGCTGCATCAGGGCATCTACGTGGAAGGGGGCGTAGAGCGCTTAGCTTAGCACTAGCGCTGGGCATTAATCCGCGCTTCGGCGGGAGCTTTTCTCACATCTACAGCATCACGCGAAGCTGCGCGGCCGCCATGAGTGAAACCCCGGCGACAAACGAAACCGCGATGAGGACCCGTGCGATTTTATCACGCGCGCCTGCGACCTTGTCGCGCGCGCCCATTGTGCCTGCACTCATAACTCGCCTGACGTCTGATCAACCCCGCGCAAAGGCGCCGGGTTCCTCATCCGCACTAAACAACAACAGGGTAAATGTCCGCTTAACGAGTGCGGAGATTGCTACTTGGGTGAGGGTTGCGGCTGATGGCCCGGTACGAGCCCTGGCGGTCGTCAGATGTGCTCAAGTTCATCAGCCACAGATGAGATGCGCCTTGAGGTAAAGGGGAAAAGGGGCGACCCCCGATGAAAGGAGTCGCCCCGGCATCCTGGACTGGTTAGACGAGCTTTTTCTAGAACTGCAGCGGCGTGTTGAAGTTGAAGTTCTGCACCTGCTGCACGGTCAGGGTCGCGGGGCCGAAGCAGCCTGCGATCGAGCCATTGGTGGAATTGCCTTTGCCGACGAACAGCTGTCCCTGCGCGGTGACGTTGTAGGTTCCGCCGTTCGGCACCTGCACATAAAAGTTGAAGGCATGGGCGCTGAGCGTGCTCTGGATTTGCTCGAACAGCGTCGTTCCGGCCGCGATTCCCCCGGCGGCCGCGAGTTGCTGGAGCGCGGTGCTGCTGATCTGGATGAAGCGCTGGTCATAGATCACGCAGCTCGCGACACCACTGGCAGGATCGACGCAAGTTGCGCCGCTATCCGTCGCATTAGCGACGTCGCCGGTGGTGCTCGGGGCGATTTGAATCGGACCCCTCAGCGCCGTCCCGGGCGCGGCCGAAATATTGACCTGCATTTGGATGCCGACGTCTTCGGTCGAATTGCCGGAGATCGACAGCTTATTGTCGGTATAGAGGCCCGTCACCGCTGAAGGCGTGATCACCAGCGCGGTGCCGCTGCCGCTTGCGACCTGGATCTGGATTGGCGTGGTGCTGATCGGAAATACCGTGCCGGCGCTGCCCGAGGTCTGCCCGCCGGTCTGCACGCCGGTGCCGCTGTCGATGATGCAATTCTGATTGCTGACCGTGCCCGCAAAGTTGCCGCTGCTCGCCGCGAGAGCCGCAATCGGCACCAGCGCCAGCGCCGTCGAGATGAAAAGCCGAGTTTTGAACAGATCCATAAAACACTCTCCCCTATGTGAACCAACGAAACGCTCGTCTCCAGCGACGCAAGGGGAGTGCGCGGCGACAGCCGATTTATCGGATTGATCTATTTTGATGGATCGATCCCCCGACCGATCGAGCAAGTTGCCCGTTTCCCCTCAATTCGCTGAGGCCAAGACTTGGCCATAGCATTGCGGCTTTTTTGAGATTAGCCTTCTCATCAACGCAAACTGTGTCGCGATCTCGGCGAAAATTTTTTCATCGGAGTTGATGAGGGCGGTTGAAACACAACCGTTGCTTTCATCGAATCTGTATTTCTTCGCGGCGCTGTTTCGACACGACGCGTCGCTGCGCCGGTCGACTAAGGCCGCAGTAGGCGATCGATGCACCGAAGCGCGGCGGGCAGGTGGCGGGACTTTTTCCTTACGATTTCCCGGCAGAGAGCTTGTGAGCCTCGTCCTCGCGATGCGCTTCGACTTCTTCGGGCTCCTGATTATCCAGCTGTGTCAACTCATCGCGGGCGCGCCCTTCAGCGCGCAATAGCTCATCTAATTTCGCGTGCATCGCTTGCGTATCGCGATGTTCGGCGCGCTGAATGAAAAGCGTCATGATCCACGTCGCAAGTGTAGCGACCCCATGCCAATCCAGTGATCGGGGGCTGAAGAATAGCCATGCACCGGCATAGGCGCCCACGATGAGGAAGGCTATCGGTCGAGATGTAGCCATTCCGATAAAGGTCAGCACCTGCTGGACGCGGCGCATCACGTCGGCTCCAATCCTCTCAGTTGGCGCGGGCAGAGAGTGGCCGCGCGAATTCAGTCGAGGACGCTCCGCCTCGGCCTCAGCAAGAAGAAAAGCAAAGCCAGGAGGGCGGCGATCTCCCAGCTGCGAAACAGCAGGGGCTGAGCTTGCGTCATCGCTAGTGCTTGCGCTGCGGTAGTCGCTCGGGGTGACGGATTTCGACGGCGCCGGTTTCCAAATCTTCGGCGACTTCCCGTAAATCCTCGGCCAATTTCTCCAGGGAGACAGCGGCTTCTTCGTTGGTGATGCGATCGACTAGCCGTTGCGCAACGTCGGCTTGGGAGCGGTAGTGTCGGGGGTTCTGCATCTGCCAGAAACCCAACCGGAATGGAATAGGTTCAATACGCCGGGCGGCTTGCGCGGCGGCGCGCAACGGCGAGCCTCCCCTCGCTTAAGCCATCTCGTCATCGCACCTGCGACCTTGGCGCGGGCGAAAGAAGTGCAAAAACCGCTTGCTACGAGGAGAAGCGCTGGGCTTGGCGTGCGGGCTCACGCGCGAAGCGGCGCGGAGCCGGGCGTGCTCAGCTGCGCCAGCGCAACACCCTATCTTGCACCGGATTGACGAAGTCGCGGCCCTCGCGCGTGGCGCGCGCGTATTCGGTCTTCAAGCGATAGTACCAGCGCGCCTGCGTGTCGGCATCGTCGATGAACGCCAGCAGCGGATCGAATTTCAACCCCTCGCTCTGCTTGACGAGCACGGTGCGATCCTGATTCATGAAGGCGCGCACATAGGGCCGCAGCAGCGGCTTCAACAGCGAGAGAACCGGCGTCGTCCAATAGATCGCGTGATTGATCTCGGTCTCTTGCGCGCCGAGCGGCGTGACCGCGGTGAAGTTCACGACCTCGTGCCTGCCGGCGGTGGTGTGCTCGATACGAATGCCCGGCAGGCGAAAGCTGATCTCGGTCTCGGGCGCGCCCCCCAAAATCTTGTAGCCTTTCGAATTGCTCGACGGCGCGTGGCGCACCATCGTGAAGCCGTAGGGGCTTGCGGCGAAGGCCTTGCTCTTTTCATGGACCGAGCGCGCGCTGCGCCACCACCACGAGCGATGGACGAACGGCCCGTGCGTCGGATCCGTGTGCCCGAGCACCGCCGGGTCGATGCTGCACGGCAAGGTGACCGTCTCGAACATGTCGGGACTGCGGCCATCGAAGCCGAGCGGCAGCGTCGGCGGTGGCGGCGCGCGCCCCGCGTCCTTGCCGAAGAAGACCCAGACATTGCCGCTCTCTTCACGCGCGGGATAAGCCTGCACCGGCACCGTCGAAAGATCGAAGCGCTGATCCGACGTCAGCGAAGGTATCGCCGTGCAGGCGCCGCTCGGCGCGAAGCGCCAGCCGTGATAGCAGCATTCGATCTCGCTGCCATCGAAGCGGCCGTAGCTCAGGGGAACGCCGCGATGCGGGCAGATGTTGCGCAAAGCGAACACCTTGCCGTCATCGGCGCGGCCCAACAGCACCGGCTCACCGAGCAGCGTCTTCCCCAGCGTCTTACCGCGCTTCAGCCGCGCGCCGGGGACGGCGTAGTACCACATCTCCCGCAGCGGTGCGCTGCTGTCATCGGGATCAACGGTCAATTTTGCTGATCCTCTTTTTTGTAGCCGGCTCCTCCCATGAGCTTCACGCAGCGGTCGATATTGGAGGGCCGGCCGGGCACGCTGATCCCACCGCCACAGGTGATCTCTTGTCCGGTCTTTTCGTTGCGAAGTTTGACGGTGTCGTTGCATCCAGCGACAACAAGGACGAGCAACATGAGCACGCGATAACGCATTCCTTCACCACCTCCGCCACAATGTCAGATGCTCCGGCTGTCCGCTCTGTACGCCGATTTTACCTGGAAATATCCCCGAGTATTGGCGGACCCTGCGAGATTCGAACTCACGACCTCTGCCTTCGGAGGGCAGCGGACATACTTTTACGGTGTCATACCTAGCCGGATGCTGTAGGATTTCTCGTGAATTGGTGCCGTATCGTGTATGACGGCGCCGCACCGAACCGGATACCATCTGCTTACCCGCTGCTTACCCGACTACATGCCCAAAATCAACAAGCGCTTTTGCGACGCCGCTGCCCCGAAACCGGGCAAGTCCGAGACCGTCTACTTCGACGAGAAGCTGGCAGGCTTCGGCCTGCGCGTGAAGGCGAGCGGCGCGAAGTCCTTCCTGATTCAGTATCGCAACGCGCGTGGCGAAAGCCGCCGGCTTACGCTGGGCAGCAAATTGACCGCGGAACAGGCGCGGCGAGAGGCGCGGCTAAAGCTCGCTGACGTTGAGCGTGGGAAGGATCCCGCCAAGGAACTCGACGAAGCGCGCGCCGCC
>Ga0134128_10003268_pt1 | contig 19809 bp, 23 predicted proteins | sample KB31754_FD_96462 | JGI IMG/M metagenome (GOLD analysis project Ga0134128, IMG submission 96462) | Terrestrial soil microbial communities with excess Nitrogen fertilizer from Kellogg Biological Station, Michigan, USA - KB3-175-4 | ecosystem: Environmental > Terrestrial > Soil > Unclassified ...
ATCATCAATACAGGTGATGGTCGGATTTCTAACACCACGTTCGATACCGCTTATATAAGTGCGGTGCAACCTGCAACGCACCGCCAGATCTTCTTGTGAGAAGGCAAGCTCTTGCCTTCTTTGCCTGATTACCAGGCCCAACTTCCGTAAACTGAACTTAATCGCCGATTTCTTCTTACTGCCACCAGTCATCAGCCGCGCCGCCAAGGTAGGGATTCCCGCCGGACCTGGAAGCTTCGACTTCTTCTGGTCGATCATCTGCAGCCTGGCGTCTATTAGTCTAACGCCCTATACCCAACAAAACTAGCTAGTCTGGCTGGAATTTAAGCAACCGTGTCGGGTATACCCCATTTGGCAATGTCACCAATATCGGAACTTTTGTCCTTAAACTGCCTTGCCAGCCAGCAGCAGCTCAATGCTCTGTTTCAAGCGCCAGCCCAAGTCTGCGGATTCAGAGGCGGCGGCAATTTCGAAAAAATTGGAGCCGCCCAAGGCACCGACGGCGATTTGCATAGCCTGATGGAGTATGCCGGATGGATCGTCGGCACGCACAGCGCCGATGGTAATAAAAGGCACGTTCTTGTGCCGCTCAGAGCCGCGCACAAGGCGCAGAAAATCGAACATGCGTCCCTGCGCGAATTCCAATTCGCAAACGACGACGTCAAACTCGCTTTCGTCGAGCAGCCGGCGCGCTTCCTTCATTTGTTGGCTCAGGTGCACGTCATAGCCGTTCAAAGAATGGCATACCGTCTGATAAGTGGCATCACTGCCGGCAAGCAAAATACGCACCGGTTTTTCCGGACCAGCTGAGACACCGAGAAAAAGCTGGGCCAGCCCTATATCCAATGCCACGGCCAGCCTGTTCATCACATCTAGGGTAGCGTTGCCCTGTCCGCGTTCGATGTCGCTTAAATAGGTGCGGTTCAACCCGGCGCGGGTGGAGAGCTCCTCCTGGGAGTAACTGTGCTTCAGGCGCAATTCCTGAATCCGCTGTCCGAAGCGTTTCTGCAGTGCTTGATCGGGCGTCTGCGGACGTCCTTTCAGGGATTGTTTCTGCGCATGTTGCTGACTGGTCAAGCCCAACCGCCTTCCTGTTCAGGAAGCGATGCAGCATCAGGCGAATAAGCCCGTAGACGACGCATAGAAGCGCTGCGCTCGCTTCCCTAGTGTCAATCAGTCTACAGAATTTGCAACCTTTTGTCTGTCCCTCATTCGGATGACAACAGCAAGAAAAGCAAAGTCCGCGCCGCGAAGCGGATTTGGCAATGCATACCCGAAGCGACATCCATTATGGGTGGCCGACAAAGATAGTGATACCAAATGTGGTGCCGGCGTGTCAGACCCGGCGGGCTTAGGACTGCCGTTACAAGCTGAGATCGCGCGGCGGCTTGGCACCGATTTTCGCTTTGGCGCCGTTCATGTTCTCAACATAGCCCTGATTGGCGGGATCCAGATGGCTGGCGGCAGTGAACTCGGCCACAGCTTCTTCCAGATAATTTCGCTTCTGATAGATCACGCCCAGGTTGTTATGAACTTGCGCATTGTCGGGCTGCAGCTTGAGACAAATTTTGTATTCTTTGAGCGCCAAATCCAGACGACCTTCATCCATCATCAAGTTAGCCAAATTGTAGTGCGCCGGAAAATAGCGATAGTTGTACTCCAGCGACTGCCTGTATTCCGCCTCCGCCAGATCTCTGTTGCTGTGCTTGCGATAGAGCATGCCGAGCGCGATGTGAGCAGCGAGCATATCGGGCTTGCGCTCGAGCAAAGCAAGATAACGCCTGGCTGCTGCTGCGTCATAACCGGCAAGCTGGTAGACGAGTCCTTTCTCGTACCAGGCTTCCCACATCTGCGGATTGAGCACCAGAGCGCGATTGACATAATTCAATGCCGATTGGAAATCACCGCTCTCCGCGAATGCCTGCGCCTTTTTGTAGAAATAGCGAGGATCGTTTATCGATTCACTGGGTTGCTTTCCCGACTGCTTGGTCGAAGGGATCAAGGTCGCTTCTTTGCGCTCGGAAGGTCCCCACTCGTCATTGGCGCCATCAACGTTGTCGCTGGCAGCATCGCCTTCGATAGCCGATTGCGCCTCGCGGTCTTCCAACTTCACCGCGGTAGGCGCCCCAGGCGGCGCGTCGGCAGGCGCTGCCTCCGGAGCGGCTTCCATGTCCTTCTTCACGCGGCCCATAAGCTCCTGGTACATCGTCCGTGCCGGAAGACCAGTGTTTACCTCTTCCTTCGTGTCGTACTGAAGAGGACTCCAGGCCAAACTCGGACCTACGGCAATGCTTCCCGCCAGGCACAGTGCAGCGCAGGCAGCGGGCATCCAGCGGCGGCGCAACGAGAACATTGAATATGTGGCAGCGTTAAACACGGAAACGACCTCTGCTATAAACCGTGACAAGTTTACGGCAGCGGTCCTGATTCCTGACTCCCAGTTTCGCTGGATTGACTATATATAATTACGCCTCGCTCGGGTCGGTTTTGGCGAACTGATGGTCCAAAATCAAAGTTACGGGTCCGTCATTCACCAGGCTGACGTCCATGTGGGCACCGAATACCCCTTTCTCTACCTTGATGCCCAAGCCGCTTGCCACCGAGCCAAAATGCTCGTAAAGGCGCTGTCCCGCCGACGGCTCGGCGGCGCGAATAAAGCTCGGCCTGCGCCCCTTTTTCCATTGCGCGGCGAGGGTAAACTGCGAAATCAAAAGAATCTCGCCGCCCACCTCGGTGAGCGATCTGTTCATTTTGCCCTGATCATCGGCAAAGATGCGCAGCTCGACTGTCTTGCGGGCTAAGAAATCGCCGTCCTGCTCCGTGTCGCCGTGCTCAGCGCACAGCAAGACCACAAGCCCCAAGCCTATGCTGCCTGTTATCTGCCCGTCGACGGTTACAGATGCGCGGGAAACTCTTTGTAATACTGCCTTCACTTGGTCATGCGTGTCTGTGGCGTCATTGCACAGCTGTTGAACGACAATTTATCTGGTTATGGAGAACACCCGACGAATTATGCTACCATTCATTTTGGTGAGGAAGCGCGTTGTACTAGCGCTGTCATAAATGCCGCGGGGTGGAGCAGTCCGGTAGCTCGTTGGGCTCATAACCCAAAGGTCGACAGTTCAAATCTGTCCCCCGCAACCAATTAAAAGCCTAGAAAGGCCGGCAGTTTCGAGAGATCTGCCGGTTTTTTATTGGGGTAGGCAAAAAGTGCGCGCCTAGCGCAATGCCTAGCGCAAATTGGATCAGAATAGTTGAGCGTCGGGAATGACTATCAACAGAGTTTGTCTTTGGCTGGGGCGTGCCGACTCCGCTGTGACGCTTTACACTGGATTCGCTTTGGTATCAAATGCGGTGGCATTCCCGGCATTTTGTCCGATTATGGCGTTTTCGTCCTCACCTGGGAGCCAAAGACCCGCCAGCTACGTCACATTGCCTAATTGGGGATTTTCAGGTACCCTAAGCATAGGAAAGGGAGTTCAGCCATGAGTAGCGATGTTCTCGACCACAAGGAGCCAAACATCCAGATGCTGGATGAAGATCAGGCTGCCAAATTTTTCGAGAAGCTCGTCAATTCTTACCTCGGCATAAGTGTTGAGGAATTTTATGACCGCTACCGCAAAGGCGAGTACAAGGACGCCTGCAATAATCCGCGACTTCTGAAAGTCCTTATGATGATTCCGAAAGCAGCGCGCATCGGTGACGACAAATAAGGGACACGAAGCTCTACAGGGCTATCTGGAACAACTGCAGAAAATCGTAAGCTGCGTTGCTCAAGATGTTTGCTTTGCATACCCGAATAACAAAGGTCGGCAAGCGCTTGCTTGGTCAGAAGGGGCCGTTAAGTTAAAGCGAGAAGGCGGAACCGCGCTCTTCATTGATATCGGTCAAGAAGTGGACGACCCGATTCCAGAGAACAAGCCAGCTGTTACCACCCGCTATTACATCTATTCGATACTCGATGCAGATTTCAAAGATCTGATCGGGTTTCATTATCATCCCGAGCTGGACGACGACCCAGTAATGTATCCGCACATTCATGTCTATGCGGACGCTGATGAGAGATTTGCGCTGTTCAATCTGCACAAACGGCACATTCCCTCCGGTCGCGTTGCGTTAGAAGACGTGATCGAATGGCTCGTCGTCGAGTTGCAGGTGAAGGCAATACGTGAAGACTGGCAAAAAATCTTGGCTGAAACCCGCCAAAGATTCAAAGAAACTCGTACATGGGCCTGACCCGGAACTGTTAAAGGTCTAGTGGAACAGAGCAGTTGCGGCATCTCCGAGCAGTCCCAACAGCGCCAGTATGCTGAGCCCCTTTAGCCAAAGAGGAGCGGCTGGACGGTTAGCATCTGCCGGCTCGCCGACCGCAACACCTGGACCGATTGCACTATCTATGGCGGCTGTTATGCCTGACACTATTGAATCGCAGGCAGTGAAATTGGCGCCCTCGACTTTCGGGCAGAAGTCGAGCTGAATGATTGAGCTGCCAGTCGGGCTCCGTGTGATTTGGACTTCCAATGCCACGAATCGTTGCAGCCGCTCCTTGCGGGTATGAATATGTCCGCGTGCGTCAGCTTCGAAATGCGTGTGCTCATCGGTGAAGCGGAGATTGGCCGTTATTCGACCAGCGACGGTATCAGCGGTTGCTACTTGCCACTTGTCGCCGAAGTTGTACGATGTTTCCGCGAGGAAGTCGCGGATTTTTGCAAAGGCGATCTTAGCTGGAACGTTGTACTCACGCGGCACCGGATGCAAGAAGTTGGATCGTTCCACGCGAACTCGATGAAACAATGGACGGGCGGCCCAGATCGCCAGCACGAGCCCCGGGAAAAAGCCAGCGTTTGGGTTGTGCACGAGTTCGCTGATGAACGCACCAGAAAACAGGAAGACGAAGAGTCCGATTCCGATGGATATTCCGATCATATTTTTACTCCGTATATTGGTCTGTGACTGCGGGGATTGGGCGCGCGCTCAGTCGCCATAGTCTGGCGGCGTGCCATCAGATCGCCCGCGAGTTTGACCGGGCTTGCGACTGTTGGTTCTATCTTTGGATTCGTTTCTTGGATTAGTTTTGGATTGTTGGCGATTGCTGCGTTCAAAGCGCGCCGAGTTTCTCGGCGGGTTGCCGCTTTGCTCGCGGTGGCTGTGCTCCGGTTCGTTCGTGTTCGCCGCTTGTGCACGCGCTATATCGCCGCGCCGGAGGATGAAGTCGCTGACTTTGTGGCGCTCGCGCTCCGGTGGGTCGTATGCGAGTGCTTGCTCGTATGCAATCGGCGATGTGAGAGGAAGTTTTAGCGGTTTAGTGTCAGCGGTGAATACGATTACTTCATTCTTCAGGCTGATTAACTCGTCCGGCGTTATCAGCGCTCGCCCCTGAATGATCTCGTGCACGCGGCCACTATCGTTGACTGTTGCTTCCTCGATGGTGGTGCGTCCGATTGCCTCGCTCAGGTCGCGTGCTTCGGTAAAAGTCTTCTGCTTGAAGTAGACCTGTGTGGCAGGCATGTCTATGATAATTTGCGCTTCGCGCCTGCTATAGACTTGCTCAAGTTGGAAGTAATTTTGGAATCCCAGAACAAGCCCAATCTTGTTCTTTCGGATTATCGAGAGCGTATCGGCAATGCCGGCTATCTTTCCGAAGTTGGTGAATTCATCGAGCAGCATCGCGACGGGGTGCCTGAGGTCTGCCTTATCTTTCGGCTCAAGGATGTGATCGAGCAGGAAGTTGAGCATCAGAGAGCCAATCAGCTTGCTGTCACGACTGCGGCTTGGCACGGACAGGTAGAAGGTGAACAACCGGTTTTTCAGAGCGTCCAGGTCGATGTCGGTAGTTTCCGTCAGGGCTACCATTTGATCTGTCATCCAGGGATTCAGTTTTGTGATGAGCCCTGAGAATACGCCGTATCGAAAATCGGTCTCGCCGCTTAACCGCATCCATCCCTCGAATTCCATTCGTGCCAGTTCAGATGGGCTGCTCCTGAGCACTTCAGCGAGGCGCTTTGGTCCTGTGAGGAGCAGCCAGCGAAGTGCACCGAAGTGTCCGTACTTGGGATCGCCGGCTGCTGCGTGCAGTATTAGCGGAATCAGCAGCAACTTTTCGGAACGGTTCCAAGTTTGCTCGTACTTTCCTTCTGATGGTTCGCCGTTGAGGATAACGAGGTCGGCTAGTTTTTCAGCAAGCTGCGCCTTTTGATCAGCTGGTGCTCGTCGTATGCGATCAATGGGATTGATGCGGTTCGACGTCATATCCGCCGGATTGAAGCAGTAAACATCGTGTCCGGCCATCTTTCTCCAGCCAGAGGTAAGTTTGTACAGCTCCCCCTGCTCATAGCCGGGCGTTGCTTCAGTCACGATCATGCTCGTCCCAAGCCGCTCGACGAGCTGAGGGATGAAGAATCCACGCGACTTGCCTACGCCGGTGCGACCGCAGACCAGCGCATGTGCATGTGTCCACAGCTCCGGGACCTGTAGGTAACGACTGTCTGAGGTTCTGCCAATAATCAGTCGTCTGGCGTCAGGTCTGTTTTGAATATAACCGGCAGAGAGAAGGTCCTCCATTGTGCCCCAACGTGCCGCCCCATATGCGGTGCTCTTTGGTTTGTACTTCTTTGCTTCAGCGGCGCGGGTCGCATCTTTCCGCAGCTCTGAGAGTATTGTTTCGCAGCGTTGCTTACATTCGATAGCGGTTCCTGAGCCTTTCCGTTCTTCAATGTCTACGCTTACGTAGACTTCGCTGCCAGCGGTGGGCTGCCAGCGAAGTACGACGCGGTACTCGTGATGCCACCAATCGCGCCCGACTTTTTCATCAAGGCGCTCGACGGCGAGCACTTGATCAAGCTGCTTACTGGCTCGTGAGACTTGATACCCGAGTCTATCGAGTACATTGACCGCGAGCACGGCAAAATCTTGTGCATTGCATTGCACAATGTCTGAATGATTTGCATTCATTGCGTTCTTACCTCATAAAATCAAGCCCACGATCTCGTTTGTCGCTATCGCGTTCTTTGTCCTTACGGCGCTTCTTACGTGCTTCTTGGTTTTCATCAAGCGCCCTGTCGATATTGTCGATAGTCTCCTTGTCGCGCGCTCGTTGTTCGTGCGTGCGATCAGACTGCACATACTCTTGATGCTTGTTTTTCTTGGCTCTTTCCATCTCATCTTTTGACTCGGCCAGTGGATCGCGGTGGTCCCTCAAGTCAATCCAACGTACAAGCTCGTTAGCGACGGATGCGCCTTGCATGAACAAGCCGACTACCGGGTTAGCCATCATTTGCTGCTGCACAGGGTTGACATAGCGATTGGCGTTAGGCGAAGTTTTTGCTGCACCTTCGCGCTCATATCGCTGTTTTGATATCTCTAGCTGCCGCTCGACGACGCCGGCCCAGCGCGCTCGGTCAGCCTTTTCAATCCAACCTCGCAGCTTTTGATAGTCATCGATTGGAAGCTTCTGCGCGCCGTCCTCTCTCAGCTTGTTGTTCAAGCCAGCCAGCTTGTCGTAAGGCGCGCGCTCGCTATAGCATTTGCCCTGGTATTCGAAGAAATCCTTTTGTTTACCGTCGGTCTCAGTGCTAGCCTTATCCGGCTCCCTTTCGCGCAGCCGCTCCTTCTCTTTGATCCATGCAACCAATTTCTTATATTCGTCGCGAGGGAGCCGCTCATCTTTGTTGTCCCAGAGGTAGGTATTGAGTTCTCTGAGTTCGGAAAGTGAGTTCTGCTTTGACCAATCTTTGCCGGCAGCCTGAATGGAGTCATTGAGGAAAGGCTTTTCAGTCTTGCCTTCTGGTGTCTTCGCTAACTTGCGATCCTTTGATGCATCCTCCTGTTCTTTGACCCATTTGCTGTAGGGTTCATACTGTTCTCTGATAATTTTCTTGTGGATCCAGGGCAGCTCAAGACCTTCCTTGATGCGCTCTTGGCGGTGAAGCTCGCGCTCAAGTTTGCGCGCTTCGATGCGTTCCCGCTCTTTGCGTTTACGTTCATTGCGCGCTCGCTGAAGTTCTTCTGGCTGCCATCGCTCAAGATAGCGGTCGCCCCACTCCCTGAGTTTGGCATAATCTTCGCGCTCGATTCGCACGCTCCGACCATTCTTGTCCTTGCCGAGGACGACTACATGAATGTGGTGGTGCGCCGTGTTGTTATGTTCGACGCCCATCCAATTCAGGTCCAGTCCTTTTTCAGCGGCTAACCGATGCATCACCTCTCGCGTGTATTGGCGTTTGTCCAACGGATCGATCTCTGGCGCAAGCGTCAGCTTGTGAATCACGACTTTGCTGTCTTCAAGCTCTTTGATTGCTGCTCTGAGTGCGCGCCCGTCCAAATTCTCATCTAGCTCGTCGAAGAATTTCCGCCCACCCGGGTCCCTATCGTCGCCTGGGCGGTGCTGGATATACTTCACGTGCGCAAGGGCGCGCTCGACGGCCACTAACTTAGGCGAGCGGCCGCCGGCGACTCGACTTTTCCTGTCTCTTGCCGAGATATAGCCATGGATGACGACGCCCATTAACCATTCACCACCTTCTTCATTCGTTCGGCAAGCTCGCGCTCGTCATTCTCGACGTGCTTGGCCATTCGCTGCTTGGCTTTATTGGCCGCAGCTTCGAATGCCTGCCGGGCATTCTCGTCGTCTGGCAAAGACATCCAGCTCAGCTCATATAACGTGCCGACTGCTCGTCCTTGACGCGCCAGCATTTTGCATATGCGATCGACGCCATTGTTATGAGCTTTGACGATTTGGTCAGCCAGATATTTCATCGCCTGGGCTAACTCACTCTCGCTCGTTTGCCCCGCGATTTGTTGGTGATGTTCGAGGTACCAGCGAATTGCTTCTCTTGCAATGTCTGTTCTCGTTGTTTTCTTTTCTTGGGCCAACTGCGCCAAGCGGAGTCGATCTGCCGGCGCCAGCCCGATATAAAATCCCTGATATTGTTTCTTTACTGCCATAATTGTTTACCACGTCGATAAAGTCTCATGGAGAGACTTGTTCGGGCATTGACCCAGAGGATCAACGACGCGCTTTCGATCTGACAAAGAGGATAAATAGGATAGGCTAAGCGTTTCCGCGTTCTACCATTTCCTTTGTATCTTGCATTACCGTACGGTCAAGCCTCCCGGTAATGCTCGCTTCGCTCGGTGATCGATTGCGCGTCGTTGCCTACTCCGCGCCGAAAATCGCAAGCACATTCATCAGCGTTGCGGTGTATATAGATGTCCTGCTTGGTGATGATCAGGAGTGATCATTGTTTTGGGTGATTGATTTCACTAGAGCCGGCTGACTGAGCCATCGATGCGGCAGCTTGCAGCCCTGATACCAGAAGTGACAGGAGCATTCGGAACAGCGTTGCAATTAAGGTGCAGAGCAATCCAAGAATGGCTCCGACTAGCTGCCCGACAATATCAAACATTGGCTTGAGCACCATTGATGGATTGCCACCTGCCAGCCCGGCAAATAACATCAGCATGAATACGACCAGAAGAATCTGCTCGACAAAGCCGAGCGGTGAGTTTACACCTGGTGTCATAATCAACCTCCAATTTGGCGACCGTCAGCCACGTCGCGGAAAGGGAATGCAGATTGTTCGGTGCCTTGCGCATGTTTTGCAATAAAGGCGTCGAGGTCTTGCCTGCGGTAACGCACGAGTCGGCCGATTTTGATCCAGGGTAGGTGATAGCGGCCGGTGCACTTCCATACGGCGAGTGTTTGTTCAGCAATGCCGAGATATGCGGCCGCTTCTCTGCGAGTGAGAAGGTCGGAATGAGCCGCGCCCGCTCCGTATGGAGATTTAGTTGTTGGTTTCATTTTGAGATCCTCATAAACTTATTTAGGACAGAAGCGCGCCCCACCTAAATAAGTAGGGCGCGCCTATAAATGGAAAAACTGTTGCCATGAAAAAGCCCAAACCTGCTTCAGATTTGAGCGTAAACGATGTGAGATTTGATTTTGATGGTCCGGCTAATCGGCTGCAGCGCCATCAATTGCCGTGCACAATACTATCGTAGCATTGCTGATCGATTTTCTGTCAATGCGTAATTTTGCTGGGCGGCACCTGGGGTTAAGGATAGCCTCAGCTGCAAAGGGAGGGGTGTACGACGACGAGCACTGTTGGAATGTTCCCAGGGTTTTTCCTGTGATTTTTGCGGATGCGTTTGTCATAATTGTCGTGGTGGTTGGAGCGGAATACCGCTCGCCCAACAGTGACGCCCCAGAAGTCGAGCACGCTTTTTTCAAGCCGTTGAGCGCTTTGATATGCGCCGGCGGCTCTAAAGAGACTTGATCTCTGGAGGATATGTCCGTGGAAATTAAATTGACGCTGGTAACAAGGCGCGACCCCAAGAAAGTGAAGGGGTTGGATTCAACAGTTGGCGCGATTATCGATGCCGACAATAACCTGGTTTGTTTGGTCCCTGTGACCCGGATGGACTGGGTTTTCGATTGTCTCGCCGCAAAGACGAAGACAGATCACCTCTTCACGATACTGTCAAAAATGACAGACGAGCCAATACACCTCTGCTCCAAGTGCAAGCGGCACGCCGCCGAGCCGGAGCACGTCAACAACGAACCAAGCGATTCCAAAGTGATTCGCTTCAACTCTGTTAGACGCAAGGCATCACGCGTGGTGCCTGTCTAGCCTCACGTCACCCAAGCGGCGACGGCCGCTTCACGAACATCGTCAGTGCTCCGGCGCATTCAGCGCCGTCGAGCCGAGCAATCTACAACGTTAAGCAATCTTCTGGTTGCATGACGCACGACGCGTGGCATCAGCATGCAATGCCTGCGCGATAACTAACTAAGCGGCTTCGGCTGCATCAACAAATCATTCGTCGTGCCGACTTCTGTGGGTGCCATCTGTTCATCATCGTTTGAGAGGCGACTGTAACCCAGTTGCCTCTTTCACTTTTTGCCATCAGGGCAGGCAAAAGTTGCAAGCCTGACATGGGCGAACCTTACTAGCATTAGCTTGCAACTTATACACACCAACCACAGCCGGGCAAGTATAAACGCCCGGCTGTTGAACTGGTTCGGCGTGATAGCCACCACGATGATAAGGAAACGAGACGACGTCTCCAGGGTTACCGGTCGCGGCAAGCGCCGGCAAGATCGTTACATCCAATCTTTCTGGCTCTTCTTGAAGGAATGCGAGTTTCCAGATGCCCGGGTGCTTGCAGTATGCAAGCATTCCGTCCGACAGGTTTTCAGAGTCGATGCTCAGCCATCCCTGACAGTTTGGTAATGACGCCAGTTTTGTCAGCGCATCGAACAGGATGTCTTCTTGAAAGCTTCTGGTGTAAAACCAGAAGGAGCACTTTGGACGTTGTTGGACAGCCATTCGCCATGCTTCGGCGTAATTGATTGAATGGAAGTCGCCGACATCATGTATGCGAATCGTCCAGGGAGTTCGTGTCCTTCGACCGGCAACAACCGCGGCGAGCCAGTCTGCCGGGCGCGCTTGGTCGACAAGGGCGACAAGGTTTTCTGCCAGCAATTCCGGGCCGCCATTCGCCAGCAACAATTCAACTGTTCTCAGATTGCGCTGGCGCTTGGCGCGCTGCGCCTTGCCCTGGTACCGAATGCCGTTACCGTAGCAAAGTCTTTTGCACACGTCGGTTGCCATAATGCATGTCTCCTTGCGCGGCAAGCTGAACGCCCATGAAGCCTTACTATTGTTTGTTAGTTCCAACCCGTACTCTAAATCCATGACTTGTACCTCACGTTAAGCTGCGGCTTTCGCCTCAGCCCTGGGGCACGGGGTTGGCTCCGCGCGTCAAGCGAAGTAGCGGAAAGGAATCTGCCGAGTGGGACATCGTGCTTGATGCGCGGTGGCGCCAACCCCGTACAATTGAGGAAGGCGAAAAGAGCACCAGCAAACAAACCGGCTGTCGTACGCAAATCACTGCGGGGCGGGGCCGACCTGCCACCACAGGCTGCAGCGGCGACGAGAAACGCGGAAAGGAAAAAGCAATTAGCAGAGGCCGAAGCCCCTGCCGGTTGCTTATTGGTGCGCCACTTTACGTACTGCTGTCGGATGGCGCTTCAGAGCGGGTGGCTGGCTTCTTGCCACAGAGATGGAAGCTAGTGAGCTTTATCACAGGCTTGGTCATCTGCACTTTGACACCGTTCACCTCTTTTTGGAAGGCAGCGATTGCCAGCCTGCCTTGCACCACGACTTCGCGACCTTTGGTGATTGTTTTGATCGCGCGTTCGCCGAGTCCGTTCCAGGCGTCGACATCGATCCACATGGTTTTGTCGTCGTCCGTGTTAGAGGAGAACTCTTTCACTGCAACCGAGAACTTAACCACCTTGTTGCCTGTGTCTCCGAAGGAGACTGTGTGCGGATTCTGTCCGACGTGCCCGACGATAGTGATTGAGTTGTTCATTTGGCACCTCCCAGTGCGTCTTAGTGCCAGAGAGAAAGACACGAGCTTTAGCCGCGCAGCGCTTTTTGCAGGCTGCATGGACGCGCACGCGCGCCCCGAAGGGGTTTGCCATTGCAGCAGGCGAAAAGTCGTGTCAATCTCAGCACGTTAAGAGATGCACGGGAGGTGGCTGTACAAGAACAACGACAAGACAAGTCGGTCTCGGCGGGAGTTCCGCACACGGCATTTCGTAAGACAGGCAAATGTGGTGTCCATAGGTGCTGTGAATGAATTTCCGTATGGACAGGACGAGGCAAGTTTGTGTCAGATGAGCGGGGGAACGGTGAGGGTTGCGCTGCATTCAATCGACGAAAGCCGTTTGGTGCAGGCTCTGGCGGTGCCACCGCCCAGGTGAGCGGCGCGATTGTCAGATGCCTTACACAGCGAGCAACTTACCTGGACCAATCATGCAAGGAGCCAGGCGAATGCGGATATAGCGCGTCATTGAGCAGTCTTCCATAAAGACGTGGCGGCAAGATGCTTGGGCAGTGGCGGATCGACAATTGACTAAATCCATGTTCAGCCATTCGCGTGTGCGGTTTAAAAAAGGCCGTAAATGTCAACCATGCATTGACATTTACGGTGATAGTTCAATCGCCTTGTCCGCGACACAGGGGAATCGAACTGCCGTTCCCTTGTGTCGTAATTGATCAGTCTGATGCAAGCAGTTGCTTGGCTCGCTTACGCGCATAGTGGAGACGTGATCGTACCGTACCAACCTTTGCTCCGGTGGCGGCTGCAATCTGTTCGTAGCTCCTGCCGTTTGCATAAAGAATCAGTACCTCTCTGAGAGGGTTAGTCAATTGCTTCAGCATGTCGAGCAACTGGGGACTTGATTCAAGTTCGTGCTCGCCACCTCCAGGAAGTCCATGACGCCCATTTAAATACACCATGCCGAGTTCGTCGGCTCGTTCATAAACACAGCCTGGTGAACCGTCAACGGTGGCATTGACATACGCACGTTCACGAGCAGCTGCGCGTGCTGCATCTGCCGCCGTACTGCGAACGGTCTTATACAGCCAGCCCATGGTAGGCGGTCTGTCGCCAGCTCGTTTCAATAGCTTGATCATCGCGTTGTGAGCCACGTCTTCGGGCTGAATGCTGCCGTGGCTTCTAAACTTGTGTGCCCAGCGCCGCGCGCGATCGTAAAAGTGACCGAAATCTTCTTTGTCGTCAGCGATGTTCATCTTAAAACCCTCCGTTTGTGATCGGCTTTTCGCCGCCTGGAGGGACACGGGGTTGGCTCCGCGGGTCAAGCGGAAGAAGCCGGCTGGCAAATGACGCTTGGCCAACTCGCTTGACGCGCGGTGGCGCCGAGCCCGTAACATGGAACTTGCGAAAAGAGCGAAGATCTACGGTATTACAGCGTCTTTTGTTCTAGCGGACCATTGAGCACGTGACTACCAGCACTCGTTTTTCTAATGAGCTGGACGGTTTCAAGGAGCCATCGTCCGTGATAGGCCTGTATATAGTTGCAATGTCGCGTGTATTGCAAGACGGCGAGGCGGTGGATATGACAAATATACTTATTTTGCAAGATCAGCCCGATCCGATGGAAGCCTTACGCAAAAGTCTTGAAGCAACCAATGAGCTGTATTTTGTCAAAGGTCCAAACGAAGCCATAGCGATTTTGGAGCAAGGCAGCGTAAATTTGATAATTGCCAGAGTTCACCTTGACTCGGGCAATATTTTCGAATTCATTCGGCAGGTGAAAGAAAACAGCAGGTTTAAAGAATTGCCGCTGATCTGTTTTTGCGGTAAACGCACGGAGGTGGCAAAAGCCTTGTGTCCGAACCTGTCGCACGCCACCGAAGTCTTCGGAGCGGACAAATACATTTGCCTGGATCAGTTCTGTGTTGAAGGTCGGTGCGACTTCGAGCGCTTGCGCAACGAAATTGAAACCGTGATCTCAGGCGGAGCGCATGACAGTCATTGATTCATAGACGCTACTCCGGTTGGCATATGCCGCGCAGCGGGATCAGGCAAAACAAAGACGGTATTAATCGGACACATCCGCAGTGTGCGCAAGTGGAGTCCAACTTAGCGCCCGAAGGCTCAAGGCTTCATAGGCTAACAATGGGCGCTTATGGAATCAGGCATAGGGAAATGCGTCGAAAGGATGATTTGCTGAGCGCGCAGATTCGATAAAATCATGGTAGATATCTGGATAACCAACTCTACCATAGGCTGAATTTGACAGCTAGTCATGCAAAAAAACATAGAAATATCGGCGCAAACAATGATCCCGGATTTGCTCAGGGCGTATCCGATTGCCCGGCTGGTTCTGGATAAGTACGGGCTCAAAGGTTGCGGCGGGCCCGAGGGACCATACGAATCGCTGCGCTTTTTTGCGCGTGCGCATGATGTTGATGAGCACGCTCTCGTGTGCGAGATCGAGGGCTCGGTACTAAAGCAAGAGCAAGCAAACCAGGCGGTAGGCGTCAAGCTTGACGCGCCAGATCTTGCCGACACCATTTATCGGCGATTCTTTGTTGCCGGTATCGTCATCACAGTCACGCTCGGTGCAACTTGGGGCGCCTATTTACTCTGGAAAATCGGTATTCTCGGTTATGGTGGCGCGAGCAGCAATGAAATAAACGCGCACGGACAGGCGCAGATATTTGGCTGGATGGGCTTGTTCATAATGGGCTTTGCCTACCAAGCCTTTCCGCGCTTCTGGCACACTACGTTGGCTGCACCAAGGCTTGCCGTCTTGGCTTTCGCGCTGATGTTGACCGGTATTGGTAGTGCTTCGCTGGGACTTGTCTTCGGAAACCATTCAACTTTTGGGCTGCCGCTCGGCTTAAGCGGTTCGGTGCTGGAGCTTGCCGCGGCATGCATCTTTCTCGGCCAGATTTTTGTTACCTACAGCCACAGCGGTAAGCGCCCGGAGCCCTACATCGGCTTTGTGTTCACATCACTGTTCTGGTTCGTTGTCTCGTCTGCGTACAACTGCTGGCACGTCTGGAACGTCCTCGGCGCAGCCTCAGATGATCGTTTGCTCTACTACGTGAGTGTATTTCAACCGGCGTTGCGCGACATGCAATTTTTGGGCCTTGGGATGCTCATAATTGTTGGCGTTTCACTTAGGACTCTGCCGCACTTCTTTGATTTGCCCAAGATCAGAGATCAACATGGCTGGCTGTTGTTGGGACTTATGACGGCAGCTATCATTTTGCAAACGGCCTTCTCTCTGGTCTTGCGATTGAGTCCGGGATTCCCGCAAGCGCTGTTATCGCTCCCTCCTGGTCTTTTATTGTTCGGCACGCTTACCTTGCTCTGGCAATGGAGACTTTGGAAGCCATTTCCTGAATCAGATCGCTCTGCAAAATTCGTTCGCGCTGCATACAGCTGGCTGCTGGTATCGCTTGCGATGCTCATTGGTTTGCCGGCGTATACGGCTCTGCCAGGGGTGCCATCTGCGCATGCTTTCACGGCTGCCACGCACCATGCAATCACAGTCGGGTTCATCTCGATGATGATAATGGGACACGCAGCTAAAGTCGTGCCCACGCTGAACGGCATCAACCCTAAATCGCTGACACGTTTGTGGGGGCCGTTTCTTCTAATCAACTTGGGTTGCTTGCTACGTGTCTCTATGCAAATTGCCACCGATTGGACCAAGCAAGCCTATCCAATCATTGGCTTAAGCGGAACTCTTGAGGTGGTAGCGTTAGCCTGGTGGGGATGGTCTCTTGTCTCGATCATACTGAAGGGCAAGCGTGCGGAGCGGGCGCTTGCCTCTGCATCGGTGTCCGTGCGCAAGAAGCTTGCCTACCCAGTAATGGGAGACGCGAAGGTTGGCCAACTGATCGAGGATTACCCGCAGACTTTGCCAATATTCGTTGCACATGGGTTCGGACCGCTGGCGAATCCCGTCTTACGTAAGACGATGGCTCGTGAGGTGACAATTGATAAGGCTTGTAAAATGCATGAGATAGCCATTGAACGGTTCTTAGCTGAGATAAACCAAGCAATCTCAGGTCAAAGTTCCCCGAGCTAAGCACAATTGCGATGAATGACGGCGAATGGACGTAATTGACAGTATGAGCGCATCAAAGGACACAAAGCAGGGCACACCGCTTGAACAGAAGGATTTCCCGCCATATTTTGTGCGAGAGCAGCTATTAATTCGCCTCCTGATGACGTATATCGGAACGGGCGTGTTCTTTATGCTTTTGCCAGGCACGTTTCTTGGCGTGTGGAACCTCTTCGCGATAAGCGGAGGGCATTCACCACAGGCGGTGCCAGATAGTTGGATCCAAGCTCACGGTCACGCGCAGCTTTTCGGATGGATCGGAACATTCATTCTGGGGATTGGCTTTTATTCAATCCCGAACTTGCGAAAGGTGGCCAGCTTCAACTTTCAGGAAGCATGGGTAATTCTTGTCTTGTGGGCGACAGGTGTTGCCATACGCTGGGTTTCCAATGTTTATCAATGGCAATGGCGGTTGCTTATCCCGGTGTCCGCTATTCTGGAAATTGTCGCGTTTCTCGGCTTCTTCTACTTTTCGTTCAAGGGTTACCGAGCGAAATCTACACAGGCTCGGTCCGTCGAGCTGTGGGTTCTTTTAGTTCTTTCCGGCTGTGTCGGATTGCTGGCATCGCTTGTTTTCAACCTTGTTGAGTGCTTCGATCTCAGCCTACATGCGATAGTGCCCGCCATTCCGCAAGCTGTCGACCACAGATATCTTTTCCTCTCTACATGGGGATTTGCAGTACCCATAGCCTGGGGACTGACTGCTCGCTGGATGCCACCTTTGCTGGGTCTGAAAGAATCCAAAAAGACTTGCCTGTATGCGGCACTTTCAACAAACGTGCTCGCCGTCATCTCAGCCGTCGCCGGCTTTCCGCTGCAAGCTGCCTGCCTGTCGATTCTGGCTGCTGCACTGATACCGCTGGGTCTCAGGCTCTTTGAACCAACAGCAAGCGCTGCTAAGACCTCAGGCGTCCATGTAACCTTTCCCGTGTTTATGCGCATCGCCTACATCTGGGTTATCGTAGCGGCTGCCCTTCAGCTGTGGGCGGCCTTTGGCATCAACACTGAAGGAATTTCTGGGGCTGCCCGACATGCTCTCACTGTCGGGTTTCTTGCAACCATGGTCTTCACGGTCGGGCCGCGTATGCTACCGGCCTTTCTTGGCAGAAAACAGCTCTATAGCGGCAAGCTGATGTTTGCTTCTCTGGCGCTCTTGTCTCTCGGTTGCCTTTTGCGGGTTTCGTTTGAGGTTCTTGCATATCAGCATTATCTTTCATGGGCGTGGACGGTCTTGCCGGTTTCAGCCAGTTTGGAGCTGCTAGCGGTGACGCTGTTCGGCGTCAACATGATTGCGACGCTCAGGCAGCCACCACTCATGCCGGTGATGGATGAAGCCTATGCCGCCAGCAAGAAGAAGAAATAAGTCTCAGTATGCGAACCGCCGACCTGCACACGGAACTGCTAAATAGAGCGCCCGTCAGTCTACCTGGTTAGATCTGCGTTGAGGTATGCCTTATGGATGCGTCATTGAAACGACACCCCGGCTTGAAGCCAATTGCCCGCGATCATGGTGTTGGCCTTGTGTTTGCCGAGCGGCTTAGCAAATCAATTCGAGCCTCGCGTGATGATCGGGCTCGTCTGGCCGAACAGATGAGGACGAACTGTCGCGATGTAATTCTTCAGTATCTTGAAGATGAAGAGAGCGTACTTTCCCGTTTTATAACCAATGAAAGCATGCTGGAAGAATTCATGGGCAAACACACTGCGGTCAGGGCGGTTAGCGACAAACTGCACAAAACCGATCTTGGCAGCCAGCCGGAGATGGGCTTGCTCGCTCGTGTTTCGGATGCCCTCGATGATTACATCCGCTGGGAAGAGCGAGTGTTATTTCCAGCTCTTGAAGAAACACTCAACGACGATCAATTAGAAGAACTCTCCAAGCAGACTGCAAACATCGAGGCCAATCGCTCGCGTCCAACACAGCAGTTGCATCAATCAATTGCTCTTGAGAAACAGACTGATCTTACAGATGCCTGTGGCTGTGCGATAACGCAAAAGCTGCCTGAGTAGACTGAACACAGCGGAGGTGGATAATGATTGTGGATCGCAATACGACGGTTCAGGAAATCCTTGAGCAGCGGCCTGATGCGGTCAAAATTTTTGAGAAACACGGCGTCGACGTTCCTCTTGAGTGTGCCGAAAACATTCAAAGCTGTGGGCTGATACTCTGCGATAGTATGTGCCACATCGACAATTTGGATGCATTAATTGCCGACCTGCAAAAATTCATGGATCAGCCCGCAAGCTAAGCACAATACTTCGCAGCGGGCGCTACGGCACCAGAGGAGACGTCATGGTTGCGTCATTAAGAATCGATCCCGATGATCCCGAGTTCTATCGTGGTATGGAACTAAATCGTCGAGACATTTCAGAAGAGCAGATGCATAAGTTTGAAGTTTACGTCTCCGAGATTTTTTCTGCCTTCGGAATGGATATGACATTGCCATCAACCGAGCGGACACCGGAGCGTTATGTTAAGGCGCTGCTTGACGCCACCATCGGTTATGACGGCGATCCTAAGCTCATTACGGCGTTTGATACTGAATGCCGTGGAGAACCAGCTTGCCTGACTGATCAGATCATTGAAGGGCCGATCCCTTTCTATGCTCTCTGTGAGCACCATGCACTGCCATTCCATGGGCATGCGTACGTCGGCTATATTCCGTGCAAGAAAATAATCGGCATTTCGAAGCTGACCAGGCTCGTGCGCGTCTATGCCCGCAGGTTTACCGTGCAAGAGCGGATCGGCAAACAGATAATCGACACGCTGGCTGAGAAGCTTGATCCGCACGGAATCGCCATATATTTAGGCGCGCACCACTTATGCATGCAAATGCGCGGTGTCAGAGCCAGCGTACCGCTGACTAAGACGACCTTCTGGCACGGTGAATATACATCCAACAATAATCTACGCAGCGAGTTTCTTGCGCTGTGCGGAGTGCCGGAATGAGCATCCCGGCATCAGCGCTCGTTCGTGCGGATCGTCTCAGGCACGCAGTAGGGTTGCGAGGAAGATGTCCTTTGGATACGGGTACTTCAAGCTCAACTGCCGATATTTTGCAACCTGGTCCGGCTGGGGTTTCGAGCCTGCGAGCTTTGCCTGTTGCTCAAAGCAGTCCGCAACTCGCCCATAGTTATGGCGCTGTTTGAACAGGCCTATGCATTCATCGAACAATTTTTCCGCCTCTTTCTGCTTGCCCTCTTGCATGTATGCAAGTGCTAGCTGGTAGCGAAATTCGGCTACCGGCCCCAGCGGAGTATCGACATGTTTCATGGCAGCGCCGATGATGCTTTCGGCTTGCTCGGACTTCCTTTGGTCAAGATAAAGTCTGGCGAGCTTGAGCATCGAGCGAAGC
>Ga0134128_10003269_pt1 | contig 19804 bp, 13 predicted proteins | sample KB31754_FD_96462 | JGI IMG/M metagenome (GOLD analysis project Ga0134128, IMG submission 96462) | Terrestrial soil microbial communities with excess Nitrogen fertilizer from Kellogg Biological Station, Michigan, USA - KB3-175-4 | ecosystem: Environmental > Terrestrial > Soil > Unclassified ...
GCGTTGGTGGAGTCGGGCATGAACAGGTCCACGCCTTCCTCGCCCAGGCGGGCAAAGCCGGCCAGGTCGGTGATGCGCTTGTCCAGCGGGAACTGGTCCATCTTGAAGTCGCCGGTTTCCAGCACCAGGCCGGCGGGCGTGCGGATGGCAACTGCCAGGCCGTCCGGGATGGAGTGGTTGACGGCGAGGAATTCGACGTCGAACGGGCCGAACTTGCGGCGGTCGCCTTCCTTGACCTGTACCATCTTGCCCTTGATGCGGTGCTCTTCGAGCTTGGTCTTCAGGAAGGCAAGCGTCAGCTTGGCGGAGATGACGGGGATGTCGGCGCGGTGCTTGAGCAGGTACGGCACGCCGCCAATGTGGTCCTCGTGTCCGTGGGTCAGCACCAGGCCTTCCACGTCCTGCCAGCGGCCCTTCAGGTAGGAAAAGTCCGGCAGGATGACGTCGACGCCGGGGTGGTTTTCCTCGGGGAAGAGCACGCCGCAGTCAACAATCAGCAGCTTTCCACCGTATTCGAAGACGGTCATGTTGCGGCCGATCTCCCCCAATCCGCCAAGGGCAACGATGCGCAGTGCGCCATTTGCCAGTGCGGGCGGGGTCTGGCGAGGAGTTCTTCTCATGGGTTCCATTCTCTGTGGGGTGGTGGTGGCAGGCGGCGCCGGTTGGCGATGTTGTGCTGCCCTAAAGCGCGACGGCGTGCGGCCAGGGGCCGGCCTGATGTCGCAAAAAAGTTTATGGGGGCGTACTTGTGTACGATTTTACCACCGCACCCGCCCGGGCCCGCCCTACGACGAACTGCTGTAGCGGTTCTCAGGGCGGCCGCCGCCGTAGCGCGGCGTGAGGGTGGCCCGGCCCATATCCACCAGATGCTCCAAATAGCGGCGGACACCCACGCGGGACATGCCCACCAGCTCGGCCAGTTCGGCGGCCGAGACATCCGTGCCCGCTGCCTGAAGCGCCAGGTGGACCCGCTGCAGCGTGACTTCCGAGAGGCCCTTTGGCGGCGGGGCGTAGCGCCCTGACGTGCTTGCAATGATGGCATCCACGCTGCGCTGGTCCAGCAGCTTGCCCCGCGACGTCCGTCGCACGGTGTCAAATTGCCGGGCCACTTCCTCGAGCCGTTCGAACAATGCGGACGCCATGAAGGGCTTCACCAGGTAGTGCCGCACTCCCCGCGCCCTGGCCGCACGCACGCTTTCCACGTCCCGCGCGGCCGTGACGGCAATGACTTCCATGGTGCTGCCGAGGTCCGGGCTGAGCCGGGACAGCACCTCCAGGCCGGAAAAGTCCGGCAGGTAAAAGTCCAGCAGGACCACGTCGGGCCTCAGCCGTTCAATAAGCACGACGGCGTCCGTCCCGTTGTGTGCCTCCCCCACCACCGTGAAGCCCTGGTGGGAGGAGACAAACTCGCGGTTGATCAGCGCCACACCAATGTCGTCCTCGACGATCAAGACCCTCAATTTTGGCTTCATGCCGGCTCCACCGCCCCGGCGTCCGCGGACTCCCGGGCCAGGAACTCCCCGGCGCCGACAGGCAGCACCACGGTGATCCGGGCGCCGGAACCGGCCGAAGTCCCCGATGCCGCCGTGGACGGAAGCCCGCTGCCGATCCGAACGGATCCGCCGTGCCGGGTGGCGATCCGCTTCACCAGCGTCAGGCCAATTCCGCGCCCCGTGGAGACGGCCCCCGGCAGCGCAGCCTTGGACGAATAGCCGGCCGCAAATACCCGGTCCCGCAGCGACGGCGCAATGCCCTCACCGGAATCGGCCACGGAAACAATCATTTCACCCGGGCCGGCCGAAGCTGTGACCGCCACGGAAATTCGTCCGCCCGCGCCTGTGGCTTCAACGGCATTGTCAATCAGGTTCCCGACGATTGTCAGGAGGTCCGCACGCAGGATTTCCGCCGTCCTGCCAGCGGCCAGCACCGGCAGCTCCGAATCCTCCTCGAAGGTGATGTTGATGCCGAGCTCTTCGGCCCGTGCCTGCTTCATGAGCAGCAGCGCGGCAACCTCCAATTCGCGGATTCCCGTGCGGCCCGGCCCTTGCGCCAGCGCCCCGCCCGTGCGTTCGTGGGAGATGAAGGAAACTGCCTGCTCCACGCGGCCCAGTTCCAGCAGCCCGGAAATGACGTGGAGCTTGTTGGCGAAGCCGTGGGCCTGGGCACGCAGGCCGTCGGCGAGGCCCTGCACGCCGTCAAGGTCCCGCATCAGGGTGTGCAGTTCGGTGTTGTCACGCAGGATGAGGATGGAGCCAATTTCGCGGCCGCCAATTTTCGCCACGTCCCGGCGCACCAGCAGCACCCGCTCCCCGGAGAGCACCAGCGACTGCTCTGCGCCGCCGTCGTCCAGCAGGTCCACCAGGGCGCCATCGAGGTTCTCTCGGGCCAGCGTGCCCACCAGGTCCGGCTCTCCTTCTAGGGAAAGCAGGCGCACGGCGGCGTCATTGACCAGGGCGATTCTCCCCTGGTCGTCAACGGCCACCACCCCTTCGCGCACGCCGTGCAGGATGGCCTCGCGTTCCTCCAGCAGGCCGGCAATCTGCTCCGGCTCCAGGCCAAATATCCGCTTGCGGATCACCCCCGTGACCCAGGCTGCCCCGACCACGCCGAACAGGGCAGCGATCCCGATGGTGACAAACAGCCAGGTGGCATTGGAGAGGTATTCATCGCGCAGGTCCGATTCCAGCACGCCCACCGACACGGCCCCAATCACGGCATGGGCCTCGTTGAAAATGGGCACCTTGACGCGCCAGGACTGCCCCAGCGTCCCCGTCTGCGTCCCTACGTAGGTGTCCCCGGAGAGCACTTCCGAGGGGTCCGTGGAGACGTGCTGGCCGATCAGCGACGGGTCGGGGTGGGAATAGCGGATGCCGTCCGCGTTCATGACCACCGCGTAGGCGATTCCCGAGGACTTGCTGATCAGCTCGGTGATGGTCTGGATGGTCTGGCTTGGATCGGCGTCGCCAAAGGCGTGGATGATGGCCGGGTTCGTGGACACCGACTGGGCAACGCCGATCATCCGGTCCCGGTAGTTGGCCCGTAGCTGGTGTTGCTGCGTGAAAATGGCAACGCCGCCCGTCCCCACCACCGTGATGAGCACAATGACCACCTGCAGGAGCAGGAGCTGGGCCCGCAGTGTCATCCGTCGTCGCATGCCCCCATTTTGCCAGAAGGCGGCCTTACGGGCGGGCCGGCGCATCGGATTCGTCCTTCCCGGCGGCCTGCCCGGCGGCGGCACCGGCAGCCCCGCCAGGGGCGGCCCCTGCGGCCTGCCCGACGGCGGCACCGGACCAGGCGCCCCCGACCAGCAGGAGGCCCGTGGCCGCGAAGACTCCCCCGGCCCCCGCTGCGGCGGACAGCATCCCCAGCAGCGACGGCAGCATGGTCTGCCCCAGCCGGTTGCTGGCCAGGCGCAGCGACATGGCCAGCCCGCGGGTGCCGGGATCCGCCAGCTCCGCAATCCACGACATGGTGATGGGCTGGCACGTGCCGATGGCGAAGCCGTAAACCGACGCCAGCAAGAGCAGTACGGCAAGGTTCAGCGGCAGGGCGAAGAGCATCAGCGCCACGGCGGAGACGGCGATGGTCCACACCATGAGCCGGCGCCGTCCGAAGAGTTTCACCATGGGGCCCAGGAACAGCCGCGAAAACATGGAGAACAGGGACCTCGCCACGAGCATGGCGCTGACCATCCCGGCGGCAATGCCGCGTTCGTGCCCGAGGGCCGGCAGGTAGGCCAGGAACAGGTCCACCGAGGCAAGGACTATGCTGCCGGCCACCAGGGCCCTGATCAGGCCCGGGGTGCGCAGCAGGCCCGCCGCCGCCGGGAGCATGCGGACCCGCTCCCCGTCCGTGGCGGGCCGGGCGGAACTGCGGACCAGGAAGGAGATTCCCAGCAGCACCACGGCGAGCGCGCCGCACACCGTGAAAATGAGCAGGACAGGCGGCGTCTCCACGGTGCCGCCGGGCAGGGCAAGGAGCAGCGGGCCAACAGTCTGGCCCAGTGCCGAGGCGAAGGTGAAGTGGCCAAACTTGGAGTCGTACTGCCCGCGGTTGGTGGTGTTGGCCACGATGGCCTGCTCGCCAATGACGGAGAGCAGGTGGCCCATGCCCAGGAACATGGTGGCCAGCAGCAAAACGCCCACGGAGCCGCCGCCAAAAATGGCCAGCAAGGCGGCGACAATCAAGGACCCGGCGCCGGTGAGCAGGGCAAGCCGCTCGCCCGTCCGGTCGATGACATGCCCGGCCGGCAGGGCCAGGATGAGGGCCGGCACGGCGAACGCCGCCACCACCACGCCCAGCAGTGCCTGCGAACCGCCCACGTCCAGGACAGCGTAGGACAGTGTGGGCCGCATGCCAAAGGTGATGGCCTGAATTACGACGGCGTGCGCAAGTACCAGCGCCACCCGCCTTCCCGCCGGGCCGGCCAAGGACTTGGGAGCCATCACGCCCGGCGGCTCATGCGGCCACCGTCATGAGTTCCTGGGCCTCGGCTGAGGGCACGCTGGCGCCTGCGTAGAGGAGGGCATCTTCCGGTTCAAACACCAGCCGGACGCCGCCGTCGAGGTTTCCGTCCGGGGAGACCACCTGGACCACATTGCTGCCCAGCTTCAGGCCGTATTCATACCGGGAGCCCACATAGGAGCGGGTCAGCACGGTGGTTTCGAGCACGTTGGCGCCCGCGGCGTTGGCGGACGGCGTGATGCGCAGGCGCTCGGGCCGCACGGCCACCGTGACGGCGTCGCCGGGCTTCAGGGCCAGGGTGCTGGCCACCTTCACCACCAGGCCCGTGTTGTCGAGGCGGACGTGCGCCGTGCCGCCGTCGGCCTTCTCCAGCACGCCGGTGAAGAAGTTGCAGCTGCCCACAAAGGCGGCGACGGCGGCAGTGGCGGGCTTCTCGTAAATCTCGGCCGGCGTGCCGATTTGCGTCATCTTCCCCTCAAACATGACGGCGATCCTGTCGCTGAGCGAGAGGGCCTCGTCCTGGTCGTGGGTCACGTAGACGGTGGTGATGCCCAGTTCCACCTGCAGCCGCTTGAGCCAGGCCCGGGACTGCTCGCGCAGCTTGGCGTCAAGGTTGGAGAGCGGCTCATCCAGCAGGAGGACCGACGGCGAGTACACGAGTGCGCGGGCCAGGGCGACGCGCTGCTGCTGGCCGCCGGAGAGCTGGTGCGGGTAGCGGTCCTTCAGGTGTGCAAGGCCCACAGTGTCCAGGGCCTCGTGGATCCGGGACGCCTTCTCCTCCTTGGACACCTTGCGGATGGCCAGCGGCATGACAAGGTTTTGCTCCACAGTCATGTGCGGCCAGAGTGCGTAGGACTGGAACACCATGCCCAGGTTGCGTTCCTCGGTGGGCATGTACAGCTTCTTTTCCGTGTCCACGAACGGCACGCCGCCCACGGTGATGGAGCCCGACGTCGGCGTTTCCAGCCCGGCAATGCTGTTAAGGGTGGTGGACTTCCCGCAGCCGCTGGGGCCCAGGAGCGTAAAGAACTCGCCCTCCTTGATGGTGAAGTTGATGTTGTCCAGCACGGTGACGTCGCCAAACTTCTTGTGCAGGCCGCTGACGTGTACTTCAGGCATCGGAGTGTCCCTTCATGAACATGCTCGCCACGGCGACGAACACGGCGGTTATGGCAATTTGGATGGTGGCCAGGGCGGCGACGGAGCCGGTGTTGCCCTGGACCCAGATGTCGAGCATGGTGGTGCCGATGACGCCGGTGTTGGCGGAGGAGAGGAACAGTGCGGCGGAGTATTCCTTCATCATGGTCACGAACACCAGGATGAGCGCGCCCACAAAGGCCGGCTTCAGCAGGGTGCGCAGGATGCGGAAGAAGCTGCCGAACCAGTCGGCGCCGGAGGTGCGGGCGGCGTCGTCGAGCTCGCGGCCGATCTGCATGATGGCCGGCGCGATGGAGCCAAACGCGGTGGGCAGCGAGCGCAGGCCGAAGGCGATGATGACTGCCACCAGGGTCCCCTGCACCAGTCCGCCTCCGGGCATCAGGGCGAAAACCCAGAAGAAGCCGATGCCCACGATGATGCCGGGCATGGCCTGCGGAATGAGGGCCAGGTATTCCACGCTGCGGGCAAACTTGAACGGCGAGCGGCGTGCCACCAGGACGGCCAGGAGGGCCAGGACGCTCACCAGCACTGCGCCGACGGCGGCCACCACCACGCTATTGGTGATGGATTGGACGTAGACCGGGAAGGTGAAGACGCGTTCATAGTTGGAGAGCGTCAGCGTTTTGAAGGGGTTCGCCAGGGGCGTGAAGATCATGGTGAAGGAGCGGAACACCAGGCCCAGGATGGGCAGCAGGGCACCGAAGACAATGTAGATGACAATGGCCGCGGCGGCCACCCACTTGAACTTGCCCAGGTCCAGCAGGCGGGGGCGGGTTGCCTTGCCCCTCACCGAGATGAAGCGCTGGGCGTTCTTGAGCACCTTGGCCTGGATGGCGACGGTGCCGATGGTCACGGCCAGGATGAGGGTGGAGGCGGCGCCGAGGATGCCGTAGTCGGGCTGGATGGACTGCAGCCCGTTGGTGTACAGGAAGGTGGAGAACACCTCAATGCGGACGGGGGTGCCGTACAGCAGCGGCACGCTGAGCGTCTCCAGCGACATGCTGAACACCAGGATGGAGCTGTAGACAATGGGCGGGCGCAGCATCGGCACCACCACCTTGAACAGGATGCGCAGCGGCCCGGCCCCGCAGACGCGGGCAGCGCTTTCCAGCGAGGCGTCCGACTGGCGCAGGGCGTTCGCGCAGAACACGTAGGCGATGGGGGCCAGCCCCACGGCCTCCGTGACGGCCATGCCGCCCAGGGAGTACAGGTTCCAGGGCAGGAAGCCGAGGAACTGGCGGACCTGGACGCTGATGAACCCGGCCGGGCCGTAGAGGGTGATCCAGCCGAAGCCCAGGATCAGGGTGGAGATGAAGAACGGCCATTGCATGGACAGGCCCAGCAGCCGCCCGAACGGCAGCTTGGTGCGCACCACCAGCACCGCCATGGGGATGGCTATGACAAGTGTGAGCACGGTGGTGCCGACGGCGAAGATGGCCGTGTTCAGGATGACCTGGCCGAAGCCGGCGTCGGTGAACAGCCTGGTGTAGTTGCCGGGGGTCAGCAGCCCGCCGGCCTCATAGAGGGGCCGGTCGCGGAAGGATTGGTAAAGGATGGGCACGATGGGCGCGAGCACAAAGAGCGCCAAGAGGATGAAGACGCCGTACTGCACGATCCGGCCCCGCCCGGCGCCGAAGACCCGGGGGTACTTCGGCGCCGGCAGGGTGGACCGGACAGCCGGGCGCTGGGTTGCACTTTCGGTGCGTGTGATGGTCATTGATTGGCCTGCCTGGTCACAGTCGATAATGCGTAAGGGTGCTAATTGCCGAGCTTGGCGTTCCACTTGGAGACAAACGCGGTGACTTCGGCGTCCGGGACCACCTTGTAGGGCACCCGGATGATGCCGTCCTTCCCGGCCAGCTTTTCCACTTCCTGGTAGGTGTGGCGGCCCTCGGTGAGCTGCACGTTGTCGCGGTAGGAGCTCAACCCGCCCTCAGCCACGGCGTTCTGGCCGGTCTCGGAGAGCACGAAGTCAAGGAAAAGCTTGGCCGTGGCCGGGTGCGGGGCCTTCGGCGTGATCCCGATGCCGCGGCCCAGGACCACCGTGCCGTCGGTGGGCAGGACAAACTTGACCAGTCCGCCGCTGGCCTTCTCGGCCGGATAGCCCACGGCGGAACTGATGAAGAACCCGGCCAGGTATTCCCCGGCCATGATTTTTTCCTTCTGCGTTCCGGAGGAGGATTCCGGCCGGGCGCAGGGCAGGATGCCGTCCAGGCCCGTCCAGGCGCCGGCATCGCCTGCGGCAAACGCGTGTGAAACGGAGAATCCCCAGGCGCCCTTCACGTCGCGGGTGGTGATCTTGTTCTTGTAGCTGGCAGGGTCGGCGGCTACGGCCTTGGCCAGGCTTGCGATGCTGGTGGGGGCTTCCTTCATGAGGGCCGAGTTGTAGGCAATGCCGACAGGGTCCAGCGACATGGCCCACACATTCGGCATCAGTTGGGCGTAGTCCGGCAGCTTCTTGGTTTCCGGGGAGTCGTAGGCCATGAGCGTGTCCGGCTTGCCGGCGTAGCTGGCCCAGGCCTGCACGGCGTTGGAGACCAGCATGTCCGCGGGTGCCTTGCCGGTGGCCATCTCGCTGAGCTGGCGCTGGAAGACTTCGTCACTGTCAAGGTTGTCTGCGGAGACCTTCGTCCACGGGTACTTGGCCTTGAAGTCCCGCAGGATGGGGGCCCAGTTTTCCTGGTCGGTGTTGGAGTAGATGGTGAGCTTGCCGCCCTCCGCCTTCGACGCATCGAGGAGCTTGGAGTAGTCGGCGGGGTAATAGCTGGGGGTGCCGGCGGAGGCCGCCCCCGGCGCCGCGCTCCCCGCCGGGGTGGTGCTGCCGCAGCCCGTCAGGGCCGCAGCCAGCGTGGCCGCTCCGAGGACGCCAAAGCCCAGCGCCCGGCGGCGGCTCACGAGAGGGGAGGTGAGCGGGGAAGGACGGAACATGATTCACTCCTTTGTGATGTGGAACACGAATTGGTGCTGTGTTCATGTTCCACATCACGGCGGAGGGTCATCAATCTTTTGGTCGTATTGGTAAAAGCCGGGGGGCTTTTGGTCGTATTGGTCAGGATTTACGCCCCTTTTGCCTGCGGGCCGGACGGCCTACAGCGCCCGCCGACCACCCCGGCGCCGGAGCAGGAGCACCGTGAAGAAGCCGATCACGATGGCTCCCAGGATGGCCAGCAGGGGAAGCACCGACGTCGAGGACACAGCCCGCGCCGGGGTGACCGCGGAGACGCCGTCGTACAGCTCCGTGGTGCCGCTGGCCACCTTGGTGTTGCCGTCCGCCAGGGCCGCCGCACCGTCGGAGAGCGCCTGGCTGCCGGCCAGCAGGCCCGAGCCTGCCGTGCCCGGGGTGCCGGACACGCCGTCGTTGAGCTGCTTCGTGCCGTCGGCGAGCTTGGCCGAGCCGTCCTCCAGGTGCTTCGTGGCGTACAGCAGGCCGGGGTGCTCCGGGTCGCCGGGGACGCCTTTCATGCCGACCACCAACTGCTGGGCACCGTCGGAGAGCTTCCCGCTGCCGGTGGAGAGGGCTCCCGTTCCAGCCGCGAGGGCCTGGGTGCCGCTGAGCAGGCCGGGGTTGGAAGGGTCGTTCGGGACTCCGAAGACGCCCAGGGCCAGCTGCTGGGTCCCGGCATGGAGTGCCGTGGACCCGTCGGCCAGCTGCTTGGTCCCGGCGGACAGTTTCGTGGCGCCGTCGGCGAGCTGCCGGGTGCCGCCCACCAGGCCCGGCTGCGATGCATCGTTCGGCACACCGTTCAGGCCCGCGGCGATTTGCTGCGTGCCTGCGGCCAGCTGCTGCGATCCGGCCGCCAGCTGCTGGGTGCCGAGGACCACGCCGGGGTTGGCGGGGTCGGTGCTGTTCAGTTTCACGTCCAGGACGCCGAAGCCGGCGCTGAGGGCGTGGCCCCCGGCATTGAGCTGCCCGCTCCCGTCGGACAGCTGCTGGCTGCCGTCCGCGAGCTGCTGGAGCTGCTGGAGCATCAGGCCCACGGGCACCAGCGGATTCGCCTTGGCGAAGGCCAGCAGCTGGTGCGTGCCGTCATTGACCTTTCCTGCGCCGTCGGCCACTTTTGCCGTGCCCGCGGCCAGCTGGTTTGCCCCGTCAGCCAGGTTTTGCGGGTCGGTTCCCGAGGACGACGGCGTCAGGGCGGCGGACAGCTGGGTGGCACCGGCTGCGAGGCTCTGTGCCCCGGCGGCCAGCTGGTGCGCACCCGCGTTCGCTGCGGTGGCACCGGTTCCGAGCCGGGCGGCGCCGTCGGCCGCGGCGGCCAGTCCGGCATCAAGCTGCTGGGCGCCGTCATTGGCCTGGCCCGCGCCGGTGGCCAGCGCCGCAGCACCGTTGTTCAGGGCGGTGACGCCGGGGGCCAGCTGGCTGGCGACGCCGTCGGCGATCTTGGCAGCGCCGTCGTTCAGGGCGCCGCCGCCGGTGGCCACCTGGGTGGCGCCGTCCGCCACGGCAAAAACGCCCGGGGCGAGTTTGTTGTGGACATCGGTGGAGGTCTTGGCCGCACCTGCTGCCAGCGATTCGGCACCGGCGTTGGCTGCCGAGATCCCGGGTGCCAGCTGGTCCTTGACCCCGTCATGAAGCTGCTTTGCCCCGTCCTTGAGCTTCAGGGCGCCGGCGGAGGTGAGCTTGGTGCCGTCCTGGAGCTGGGAGGCGCCAGTGGCGATCTTCGTGGTGGTGAGGGCGAAGAAGACCACCAGGGCCAGGACCACCAGCACCAGGACCAGGTGGGCGATGTAGTGCTTCTTGACGGATCTGGGCACGGGGGTGCCTAAGGTGCTCGAAGACATGGGCGGTTCCTCACGGTTTCACGGCATTGTGATTTGGCTAACACTTAAACCTACTGACGAGTAACTTACAGCATCGCCAACAGCCCGCGTCAACCTATTTCGCAAAAAACTGCCGAAAAAGGCCGCCGGCAGCCGTGATTATCACGGCGGCCGGCGGCCTTTGTTGGGCACCTGCCCGGGCGCGTCGCCACGTTTAATGGACGTGGGTGTGGCGGCCCCCATAGATGGCAATGATGCTCATAATCACTGTTACAACGATCATCCCGAGACCAATGTAGCCAAGTGTCAACATGTCCATGGCGAATCAATTCCTTAGTCCACGCCGGCGCCGCATCCTGCTGGCGGACGGTTCCGAAGAGGTACCGGCTGGTGTCCGCCTGCTCCCATCATCCACCCGAACGGACAATGTCTCCAGCCCCCGGAAGGAGCCCCCGAAATTCAGCCGACGGCACCGAGGAAGGCCAGCGCGGCAACCGCCTGCGCCTGCGTTGCAACGCCCAGCGTGGGGTCGATGGCCGGGGCGAAAAACGGGGAATGGTTCGCCGGGATGTCCTGCGCCACCGTGCCGTTCGCGACGGCCCTGCGGTACGCGTCCGGGGGCACGGAGCCCACGGTCCAGTACGTGTAGGGAATCCCGAAGGCATCCGGGAGCCGACTGAAGTCCTCCGACGCCGTCTGCGGGGCCGTGTGGTAGACCGTCCCCTGCGGGAAGTGGGCCGTGAAGGCCGTAGTCACCTTGGCGTTCACGCCGGCGTCGTTGGTGGTCAGCGGGTACTGGTCGTAGTACTCAAACTCGGGTTCCCGGGGCGAACCCGCTGCCATGCATTCACCGCGCACGATCCGCTCAATGGAGGCGAGCACGCGCCCGCGCAACTCGGTGTCATAGGTCCGGATGTTCAGCAACAGCACGGCACGGTCCGCGATGATGTTGGACTTGGACCCGGCATTGGATGCGCCCACGGTGACCACGGCAAACTCCCCCGGCATGGTCTCGCGCGAGACGATGGTCTGCAGGCGCAGCACGATCGAGGCGGCCAGCACCACCGGATCCACGGAATTGTGCGGCATGGACCCGTGGGCGCCGCGGCCGTGGACGGTGATCCGCAGCGAGTCGCCCGCGGAGAGGATGGGCCCGGGCGTGGTGCCGATGGTCCCGGCCTCGGTGGCCATCACATGCTGGGCCAGCGCGACGTCGGGCCGGGGCACCTTGGCGAGCAGGCCGTCGTCGAGCATGGAACTGGCGCCGTCGGCGGTCTCCTCGGCCGGCTGGAACAGCGCAAGGTATGTCCCGGACCAGGCGTCGCGCTGATCCGCCATCAGCTTGGCGGCGCCCAGAAGGGCAGTGATGTGCATGTCGTGGCCGCAGGCGTGCATGACGCCCACCGTGGAACCGTCGCCATCCGTGCCGGTGGCCGTGGAGGCGTAGTCCAGGCCGGTGGCCTCGGTGACGGGGAGCGCGTCAATGTCCGCGCGGGCCAGCACGCACGCGCCGGGCCCGTTTTCCAGGACCCCCACGACGCCGGTGCCCCCGATCCGCTGGACCGCATACCCCCAGCCGGCGAGCTTGTCCTCGATGACTTGCGCGGTGGCAAACTCCTGCCGGCTCAGCTCGGGGTGGCTGTGGAAGTGCATGTACAGTTCCCGCTGCCACCCCAGTTCCCGGTCCAGGGCGGCACGAAGGGCGTTGGCATCAGGCATGCGCCCACCCTACTCCGGGCGGGCAACGCCGAGAAGAGGCCGCCGGGCCATTCGTTCAGCGGTGCCAGCCGGGCAGCAGGCTACCCGACGGTGACGTTGACCTCGTGTGAAACGGCCGTGCCGCGCTCCACCGTCCGGGACACTGTGCAGTACTTGTCATGGGACAGCGCCGCGAGGCGGTCCACCATGCCGGCTGCCTTGCGCCCGTCCTCGGTGTCGGGGAAGGCCACGTTGAAGGACAGGTGCAGCCCGTCCATCCGGTTGGCGCCGTCCTCAACCACCTTGTGGCCGCTGGCTTCGACCCGGAATCTGCTCGGTTCGCAGCTGCGCGCCGTCACCATGTCGACGTCGATGGACGAGCAGCCGGCAATCGCGGCCAGCAGCAGCTCCACCGGACTCAGCAGCCCTTCGCCGTGCCCAAACTCGATTTCGGCACCGTCGGCGTTGCGCACGGTGTAGCGGGCTGTGGCGGTGCGGACCAGCTCGATGGAACGCAGTGTGGGGTCTTCGTTTTCGCTCATGTGCCCATCATGCCACCGGCGGGCCGGCTGCGGGCAGGCAGGCCCGACATCGGCTGAAGCCCTTGCGGCCGGCGCCGGCATGGACAAGGGTGGGAGCATGACTGCGCTCCCCGCTGACAGCGGCGCCCGTGCCCTGCTGGCCGCGTGCCGGCTCGCCTCAACCGACCCGCGGGAGAGGGCACTTGCCGCCGTCGACCGCTCAGGCTACGTGCCCGGCGGCATTCCAGACGGGATTGTCTGGGCGGAGAACACCGAGGATGTGGTGCAGGCGCTGCGGCTGGCCACGCAACACCGCGTGCCCATTGTGCCGCGCGGTGCCGGCACGGGCCTGGCCGCCGGTTCCTCCGCCACGGCAGGCAATGTGGTGCTGGACGTCAGCCGGATGGACCGGATCCTCTCCATTGATCCGGTGGAGCAGCAGGCCGTGGTGCAGCCGGGAGTGCTCAATGCCGAGGTCAATGCCGCCACCGCCGAATTCGGGCTCTTCTACGCCCCGGATCCGGCCAGCACCGCCATCTGCTCTATCGGCGGCAATGTGGCCACAAACGCGGGCGGCATGTGGTGCGCCAAGTACGGGGTGACCAGGGAATCCATACTCTCCCTGCAGGTGGTGCTGGCGGACGGACGCATCCTGAAAACTGGCCGGAACACCATCAAGGGCGTCAGCGGCTACGACCTGAATGCGCTCATGATCGGTTCGGAGGGGACCCTGGGCGTGGTGGTCGAGGCCACGCTGCGGCTGCGCCCCAAGCCGCTGCACACAGCCACCGTGGCCGCCTACTTCGCGGACGCGGAGGCGGCGGCCCAGGCAGCGTCGGCGATCATCGCGGCCCGGATCCAGCCGGCCATTCTCGAATTCATTGACGGCGGGACGCTTGCCGCCGTCGACGCCATGATGGGCACGGACCACAGCAGCCGTGGCAACGCCTTCCTGCTGGCCCAGACGGACGGGTACGGCGCGCTGCTGGAACAGCAGGTGTTGGTGGAGGCGATCACCCCCTTTGCGCTGTCCATTGAACAGACCGACGACGGCGACCGGGCGGCCGAGCTGGTCGCAGCCCGGCGCAATGCCATCCCCGCCCTGCAATTGCTGGGCCGGGTCTCAATTGGGGACATCGGCGTGCCTCGCAAGCGGCTGGCCGAGGCCGTGGCGGGGCTGGCAGACATTTCGGAGCGGACCGGAGTGAAAATTTTCGTCATCGCCCACGCCGCGGACGGGAACCTGCACCCCATGGTGGTGGTCGGCCCTGACGAGTCCATCACCGAGGGCCCCGCCAAGGCGGCCCTGGGCGAAATGTTCCACCTGGCCAGGCGGCTGGGCGGAACCCTGACGGGCGAACACGGGATCGGCCTGCTGAAGAAGGACTGGCTTGAGGAGGAGGTGGGCTCCCTTTCCCTGGACCTGCAACACCGGATCAAGGCGGTTTTCGATCCCCTGGGCATCCTGAACCCCGGAAAGGGGATCTAACCCCGGGCCCCGCGCGTGCCTCCGCTGCCCATGCCCCGGTACGGAGGTCGAAACGGACAATCGAGGCCGATATATCAGGATCAAAAGTCCGAGTCGACCTCCGCCGTGAATGCAGGCCGCCAAGTCAGGCCTCCACCCCACTAAGTTCCAGGTTTGTCAGCGCCTGCGCCTACGATTGTCCTTGGAAGCAGTTGAGGCCAATGGAGCGGTGCAGTGGACTACTTTTCGATCAATTCCCTGCGTGAAACCCACGCGGGCTGGTCGCTTTTGCGCGCGCAAAACGCTCCCCTGGCCCTGACGTTCTTCATGACGGCGTTCACCGACCCCAACCAGCGCAATCTGGGCCGCCAGGACCTCATCGACGTGCTTGACGACGTCCTGTTCAGCCTGCGGGACTCCTTGGGAGCGGACAGGTTTCCGCGCTCCGCCGCCGAGTACCTGGACGACTGGGCGGAACCGGAGAAGGCGTGGCTGCGCAAGTTCTACACGGAGGGCCGCGACGAGCCCGTCTACGACCTCACCGCCGCCACGGAGGACGTAATCCGTTGGGTCGAAGCCCTGCGCGGGCGCGACTTTGTGCCCACGCAGTCGCGACTTTCCAGCATCTTCAACCTGCTCAAGACCCTGGTCCACGGCTCGGAAACGGACCCCGAAGCCCGGCTGGCCGAACTGCAGCGCCAGCGCGACGGCATCGACGCCCAAATGGAACAGATCCGTTCCGGCGAGGTCCCCGTCATGAGCGGGCCGGAAGCCGTGGACCACTTCCACCAGCTCACCACCCAGGCCAAGGACCTGCTGGCCGATTTCCGGGAGGTCGAGGCGAACTTCCGCAAGCTGGACCGCCGGCTGCGCGAGCAAATTTCCATGTGGGAGGGCGGCCAGGGGGACCTCCTGGAATCGATTTTCTCCTCCCAGCAGGACATCAGCGGATCGCTGCAAGGCCGCACCTTCCAAGGGTTTTGGGACTACCTCATGTCCCCCCAGCTGCGCACCGAACTGCATGAACTCCTGGAGCGGGCCACGCGGATCGACGCCCTGGCCGCACAGGACGGGCTGCAGCAAATCACGTCCATGCAGAACGACTGGCTGCCCGCCGTGGAACAGACCCAGGCCACCGTCCGCCAGCTCTCGGCGCAAATCCGCCGCCTGCTCGATGACAAGGTGTTTCTGGAAAACAAGCGCATCATGGCGTTGATCCGCAGCATCGAATCCAGCGCGGTGGCTGTCCGGGCCGCGCCTCCGCCTGGCGCCTTCGCGGAACTGTCCGGACATGAAATTCCCGTGGCGCTGCCCTTTGAACGTCCGCTGTATGAGCCCAGCAGGCAAGTTGCCATCGACGACGACGTTGATGTCACCGAGGACCTGGACGTGGACGCCAACGCCCTGTTCACCCAGTTCCATGTGGACCCGCACCGGCTGGAAGGCAACATTGACGCCGTCCTGGCGGAAGCCGGGCAGGCCACCCTGGCCGACGTCACGGACGCCTTCCCGCTCAGCCAGGGGCTGGCCGAGCTGGTGGCCTACTTCCAGCTGGCCACCGAATCCACCTGGGCAACCATCGACTCCGAGCGGTCCCAAACATTGTCCTGGGCCCTGCCCGACGGCAGCCTCCGCGAGGCCACCGTTGACCAAATCATTTTTGTGAGGCCATCATGACCCCCTTCGCCACAGGCGCCACCGACGACGCCGGCACCACCGGCAGCGCCCTGCCCGACGCCGGCCCCGCCCCCGACGGCCTCCCCCTCGCCATCACGAAACTGTTCAAGGGCGTTGTGTACCGCGAGTCGGACGAGAAACTGTGGCAGCGGCTCACGGAACTCTCGGCCCAGGCCCGGGATTACGTGGCAGTGCTGGGGCTGGAGCTTGTGCTCGACGACACCGAGGGCTACGCGTTCCTGCGCTCCAGCCCCGATGCCGACCCCGAGCTGCCCCGGCTGATCCCCCGCCGCCAGCTGACCTTCAACGTGAGCCTGCTGCTGGCCCTGCTGAGGGCCAGGCTGGCAGAATTTGATACGCAAAACAGCGAAACCCGCCTCATCATGACCGCGGAGCAGATAGGGGACATGGTGTCCGTGTTCCTGCCCGAATCCAGCAATGAGGCCCGCATTCAGGACCAGCTGGCCGCCAACATCAAGAAAGTCACCGAACTGGGGTTCCTGCGCAAGCTTCGCGGGCAGGAGGGGACCTTCGAGGTGGCCCGCATCCTCAAGGCCTACGTGGATGCGCAGTGGCTGGAGGAATTCGATGCCCGGCTCGCCGACTACCGCGCCGCGCTGGGCGGGACGGACGCCCGCGGCGGGCCAACCGGCGTCGAACCCTCCCCTGGCAAGGCGCCACGCACCCCGAAGGAGGCCACGGCATGAGCACGCAGGCAGGGCTTTTCAGCCTGGATGACCTCACCGTGGACGACGCCGGCACGCGGCCGGGTTTCCGGCTGCACCGCCTGGAACTGCTCAATTGGGGCACCTTCAACAAGAGTGTGCGCACCTTCCGGCTCGACGGCGAGAACAGCCTGCTGACCGGCGACATCGGCTCCGGCAAGTCAACCATTGTTGACGCCATCACCACGCTGCTGCTGCCCGCGAACAGGATCGAGTACAACAAGGCAGCCGGGGCGCAAAAGAAGGAACGCAGCCTCATGTCCTATGTGCGCGGCTTCCACAAGAGCGCCCGGAGCGGCCTGGGCGACACCTCCCGGCCGGTGGCCCTGCGCGGCCCGGGCACCTTTACTGTGGTGCTGGGCGTTTTCCACAACGCGGCCCTGGACAAGACCATCACCCTGGCCATCACCTTGTGGGCCACGCAGGAGGCAGGGCAGTCCACCCGCTTTTACTCCATAGCCGAGGGCGAACAGGGCATCAAGGCCGACTTCTCCGGCTTCGGCACCGACATGGCCAAGCTCAAGCGCCGGCTGCGCAACGACGGCGTGGCGGTCTTTGACGTGTTTGAGAAGTACGCGGCCGCGTTCAAGCGCCACTTTGGCATTGGCTCGGCACAGGCCATGGACCTGTTCCACCGCACGGTGTCCATGAAGCAGGTGGAGAACATCACCCACTTTGTGCGCACCAACATGCTCGAAGAGGACGACGTCGACACTCGGATCAAGAACCTGCTGCACCACTTTGACGACCTGAAAAAAGCACACGACGCCGTGCTCCGCGCCAAGGACCAGATCCGCATGCTGGAACCCGTCCGCGACAACGCCGCCCGCCACCACACCCTGACCGCCGACTACGACCGAGCCCACGAACAGCGCGAACAGCTCTCCCCCTGGTTCACGTCCCGGAAACTTGAACTGAGCGAAGCCCACCTGCTGGAGCTGGAACGGGCATCCGCCAAGGTCCAGGAGCAGCAGACCGTCCTGATGGCGGAGCTGGGGAGCCTCACCCGCGAGCTGGCGGACCTGCGCGATGACATCCGCAACAGCGGCGGCGGCCGGATTGCCGCCATCGAGGCGGATCTGGCCCGCATGTCCATCGAGCTGGGGGCGCAGCGTGAACGCTATGGCACGTATTCCGAGGCCGCCACCGTGCTTGGCCTGTTCGAGCCCGAAAACCAGGTTGTCTTTGACGCCAACGCCGCGGCACTGCCCGGGGTGGAGAAGCATCTGGCGGAAAACAACGCCAAGCTGCAGGACCAGCGCACGGCCCTTGACCGGCAGCGTTCGGAAGCCGGGGAGCAGGTGGGCGAGTTCAAGGAAGAGCTCAAGAGCCTGTTGAGCCGGCAGAACCTGCTGCCCGGCTGGCTGATCGCGCTGCGCAAGCGGCTGTGCGACGGCACGGGCATTGCCGAATCAGAGCTGCCCTTCGCCGGCGAGCTGCTGAAGGTGCGCGACTCCGAGGCCGCCTGGGAGGGCGCCGCCGAGCGGACCCTGCACGGCTTTGCCCTGTCCCTGCTGGTGACTTCCGGCCATTACGCCGCCGTCAGCGACTGGGTTGACGCCAACAACCTGCGCGCCCGCCTCGTCTACCTGCGGGTGGGCGACAACCCCGCCCCGAGGACCGCCGCCGTCGGCACGCTGGCCTCCAAGATCGGCATCAAGCCGGGCACGCCCATGCGCGAGTTCCTGCTCGAAGAGCTGGGCCGCCGTTTTGACCACCAATGCTGCGAAACCATGGAGGACTTCCGCCGCTACCCCAAGGCGTTGACCATCAACGGCCAGCTCAAAAGCGGCGGCGGGCGCCACGAGAAGGATGACAGCAAGGCCCTCACCGACCGATCCACGTATGTTTTGGGCTGGGACAACCACGACAAGATCGCCCGCCTGCGCTCCGACCTTGAGCAGGCGGAGGGCCAGGTCCGTGCGGCCGTGGACGGGCTGGGCCGCGTCGACCAGCAGCTGGGAAGCCTGGGGCGCCAGCAGCAGTTCATCGGCAAGATCTCCGCCGTCGCGAATTTTGCCGGGCTGAACTGGCAGGCCACGGCGCGCGCCATGGAGGGGTTGAAGGAGGAGAAGGCCGCTCTTGAATCCTCCAGCGACATCCTGCGCGAGCTGACCCGGCGCGAGGGCGAAACCGCGGAGCGGGAGAAGAAGGCGCAGGACAAACTCAGCGCCTTGGACCGCCGCATCGGTTCCCACGAGGCCGAGGTCAAGGCCATTGCCGAACAGATTGCCGAATGCCGGGAATCGCTGGCGGCGGAGCCGTTGGCGGACGACGCCGGCCTGCTGGCTGAGCTGGGCCGGCTCGCCCAGGCGGCACTCGAGTCCGAGTCCCTGACCTACAAGAACACCGACCAGACGGAGCGCAAGGTACGGAACACGCTCACGTCCACCATTGACAACCTCGGCAAGCGCATCAGCACCGCCGAGGGAACCACCATCCGGTTCATGACCGATTTCCGCAACAAGTACCCGGCGGAAACCACGGAACTGGACGCGTCACTGGAGGCTGCCGGCGAATTCAACAAGATCCTGGAGCAGCTGGTTGACAACGACCTCCCCCGGTTTGCCGAACGGTTCAAGGAGTCGCTGACGCAAAACACCATCCACGAGATTGTGGCGTTCAATGCCTTCCTGGATTCCCGCCGCCAGGACATCGTCTCCCGCATCGGCGAAATCAACGAGTCGCTGGCCCGGATCGAATACAACCCCGGCCGGCACATCCAGCTGGAGCCTCAGGCCACCTCAGACGCCGAGGTGCGCGAGTTCGGCAGCGAGCTGCGGGCCTGCTCCGAAGGCTCCATTGGCGCCCAGGAGCAGTATTCGGAACAAAAGTTCCTCCAGGTGGAGGCCCTCGTGGAGCGCTTCCGCGGCCGGCCGGGCCTGACCAACCTGGACGAACGGTGGACGGCCAAGGTCACGGACGTGCGCAACTGGTTCACCTTCTCCGCCTCGGAAAAGTGGACCGAGACAGGCGAGGAGCACGAACACTTCACTGACTCCGGCGGCAAGTCCGGCGGGCAGAAGGAAAAGCTGGCCTACACCATCCTGGCGGCAGCGCTGGCCTTCCAATTCGGCATCGCGGCCGGCCCGGGCAACCAGCGCTCCTTCCGCTTCGTTGTCATTGATGAGGCCTTCGGCCGCGGCTCCGACGAGTCCGCCAGGTACGGGCTGGAACTGTTCAAGCGGCTCAAGCTCCAGCTCCTCATTGTCACGCCGCTGCAAAAGATCCACGTCATTGAACCGTTCGTGGCCAATGTGGGATTTGTGGCCAACGAAGCCGGGGACGATTCCCAGCTGCGCAACATGACCATCCACGAGTACCGGGCCGAA
>Ga0134128_10003272_pt1 | contig 19789 bp, 20 predicted proteins | sample KB31754_FD_96462 | JGI IMG/M metagenome (GOLD analysis project Ga0134128, IMG submission 96462) | Terrestrial soil microbial communities with excess Nitrogen fertilizer from Kellogg Biological Station, Michigan, USA - KB3-175-4 | ecosystem: Environmental > Terrestrial > Soil > Unclassified ...
TAATGGATTTGCCACGCACAGTGAGCGCCCTTTCTAACTGCTTCGTCCCTCTGGTCCGCCATACGCCAGAGGGTACCAGAAAAGATTGTCCCCGTAGCAAGCTACGGGGAATCACAAGTTCAAACGAAAATTCAGCCTTCCACAGGCCAAACTCCGTCTCGAATCGAAATTCGTTAGCCGCCACGCACCGGCGCATTAGCAACAAACCTTGACCGTGTCACACTTCCACTTTAACCGTGTCACCAGCTATTGAGAGTTTGACACTCGCTACCGGTGCTTTTGGCCAATTACTTGACTGCACAGACATGGAGCCACATAATAAGCCCCGCTAGACCCCGCCGCGGTCACTGACTCTTCTTGTAGACGACCAAGCCACCCACGAAAATCGCGACCATGACGGAGGCGAATATTAAGAAGGTAGTGTCCATGGCTCACTCCTTTCGTTCGTACTAAGAACTTAGACGTTGCGTTTTTCTCGCCTTGCTTTCTCAAAGAGAGCCTTAGACGCTCTGAACTTCTATCCCCGTCTCAGGCTCATTGAACCTTGTTAAATAGATTTGCACGGGCGACCCTTCCTATATAAAAGAGCCACCCGCGCATGGCGCTTAGGACGCCGAGAGAATCTCTTATTATGAAGAGGACCCGCGCGAAGATATGGGTTTGGGTTGAGGAGTGCTTCGTTAGAAAGCACTGAAATTCACTTGCCAGCTATCGTATCCTTACGCGCCGGTTCGGAATCTCCACCATGGCACATCAACGTTAACGCATTGAGTCCCCTACGCGGGGAACGCGACAGCCGATGGAGAACCGGCTAGCGTGACTGGCAAGATACCCGCCCATGACTCGACGGGGCGACGTGATCCGGTGGACTAAGGTCTTCCATCTTAACCCCCTCTTGCTTCGGAAGGACTCAGAGGATTGTCGAACACCTCACATCAGTGACTATTTCTTCATTACTCCTCTTCAATCCCTTATGTCAACTAAAACAATCCATGCAGCGTTGGGTATGTACACGCATAAGATATGTCGCTCTTTCACTGAATGGATCGCATGGTTACCGGCTGGTTTTCAGAAGAGCCTGGGCGTCCGCATCATTACTACCGTTGCACATGGAGAATGGGGCCGAGCGCCAACCATTTCGTCGGACCCAAGGCGGACATATGAGGCAAGTGAGCGACGTACCAGAATACAACGTCTTGCTCCTGCACTCCCTGATTATCTTCATCGTATCCCAGTTGACCTCGCGCTCCGAAACTCCACGGCACGTCCTCGCTTGCGTTGGCTCGGCGAATCGCAACATCAATGTCTGCAAATCCGTCTCGTTCGCCGTCATCCTTCAGCGGAACATACCCGGTACCGGGCAGAATCCAAACTCCATGGCCGTTCAGTTGATCACGAACCAGCCAAGTTTTGTGTAGCGCGGGAATTCTGACATCGTTCTGCTCATTCGTATATTTCCGCCAGCCTGGTCCCCACCCACGATCCGATTCTCCTTCCTCATGGACAAAGATCTGATCCATGCCGTTGCCGTTGATGTCGAAATCGAAGCGCCAATAGGGATGATGGTTGTGATTGGTGTTGCAAGACAGCCCGCGGCTGTGAAGCACGGGACGGAGTTCGCCGTCCTCCGACAGATGCCACGATTGATAAATGTGGTATTCGCCGATCCGAGCGTACGCCCCCACTTCGAGCCACTTCACATTATTCTGGGTGGCGTTCTCCATGCAGACTTTCTGATTACCGCAGTTGACGATCGGCACGAGGTCCTGCCATCGCAGACGATCTTGAAACGGCCCGCACCGTCCGCTGTCGACCCGTGAACCAAACCAGGTAAAAGGATTCCACCAGACCCGCTCTTTAACGTACTTCACTCGGATGACCGGCATGCTCGCCTTGGCGAGAATGAGCTCATCCGCATACTTCACATTTCGCAGAGCCAATCCTGTATTGTCCCGAACTTCCCAGTCGAAACTCCAACGTCCCCAGTCCACATGCTCGGATTGCGTCTCGGCAAACAAGGGCTCGGACGACCAGAAGGCACAGAGCATGATCACTGCGCTCAACCAGATTCGTTTCATCTCATTCCCTCTCACAAGCGAGGCGGTTCTTCTCCGGCCTCCAGGACCTTCTCCTCGGTCAAATCAACGACCGCCCAATATTTTGGATCTCCATCCTGCCCTTGGGAAAATGTGATCCAGATCGTACGGTGGGCATAGCCGGGATCGTTCCTGAAAAACCCCCGGTCTGGTTGCAGCAGTAATCCGTGGCCTTGGAGTTGCTCAACCTTGCCTGCGAGACGAGGGTCGGCTTTGGCCAAATGAAGCTCCCCGCAGCAAGCTGCGGGGTATCACAGAACTCAATTCCGAAGACTTCTCGGAAGGAGAGGCCAACCCCGTAGCGAGCTACGGGGAATGTCAAGTTCAATCCCTCGAAGGACATCTTGTTGTCCTTCCGGAGGTAGATAGCCTTCGAGGCGAGAGGCGCTGAACAGGTTTTCCCCCTTCATACGGACTTCCACGGCAACGTTTTGGCTATAGCTGTAGTACACGAGCCTCGCCAGACCGACGGCATCGCGACAGCAACCAAACGAAAGCTTGCCTTCGGGCGGCATACGATCGGCGTCGATAAACGCCCATCGGCTCCCGAGAAGTGTGGTGACGCGCGAATCGCGTTCGGCGGCTTTCCGTAAGACTGCAACCTCGTTCGTGGTCAACACAGTCGAGACATTCGTGGACCGCTTCATGGCGGTATCCGAAACGGCCCCAACCATTTTTGGCTTGTGGTGACCGGTAATGTCGTCGCCGATAAATTGGAGCATATGCGGAGAAGGGGGCTTATCGGGCAACGTGATCTTCCGCACGGGGGTCTCCGGATCTTCTGGGCCGAATGGATCTCGGGAGCCGGCATCAAGGCTGCAGCCATAGCCGATGCCCGTGACCGTCACTAGAAGGAGAGTTCGCCATCCCATTCGGTATGTCACAGTCTTACACCGCCAGCTTCCCGGCGATCCTCAATGCCAGTCTTGAGATTTGCGCGGCTGCCTTGATGACGGCGGCCCGTTTTTTTCGCGACGCTGCATCGAGCACAGCTTTCTTCGTCAACTCCTTGTAAGTTTCGATCTCGTCGTTGCTGAACGGAACGATTTGGGCGACAGTCTCGTTATTGAACGTGTTGGCCAGCTGTAGGTAGAGATTCGAGATTTCCGCCGCATAGATGCCGCGGCGAAGCGGGTCGTTCTTATAGGTTTCGAATTTCTTCCGCAGGGCGGCGACTGCTTCCAACAGCGCCTTCTGACGGACCTTCGTTTCATCCTGCTTTCCTACTGCGAAGTCGACGGCACCTAACTGGTCGACCAGCACCTTGGCTTCCTCGCGGGCATGGTCCACTCGGACCGCGAGATCGGTGATTTCCTGCTGCGCGCTCTCGGCGGTTTCCATCAACTGCTTGATCAGGCTATCGTTGTCTTCCAGAAAACCCACGACCCCGGCGATGCTGGTCTCCATGGTGCCTCTCCTATTGCCCATCCTCTTTCTTCAGCCTGTCCAGAAGGTCGACCAAGTCTGCGGTAAAGGTATGGGCTCGTTCCAGAGCCCTCATCCGAACGATGCGCGAGCCCGTCACTTCTTCCAAGGCATCGTTGACGGTTCGTGAATGATTCAACACCTCCATGATGCGCTCGGATTGTCCCGGAGCCTGCTCGATCAACGCCGCCACAAACTCCGGGTCGACGGACGCCAGGGCCGATTTGTCGGCATAGCGCTTCAATTGAGCATGGAGCGTCGCGGTCCGTTTCCATGAGTCGTTCAAGGCATCGGCCGTATCGCGCAGACCGCAGAAATCTTCTTCAAACTGATCCCACACGGTTTTTTCCAGCCCCTGATATTCAACCAGGTACATTTGACCGACCAGATAGGCCGCTGCGTACGCCGCCTCGCCTTTTTTGCTCGCGATATTCCGGTACGAGGAGAGGACGAATTGATGCTTGGCTTCCTGCGTTTGCAACGCCTTAAAACTCTCATGGAGGGAGCTGCGCGCCTGCTCCAAGAACTTGATGCGCTCCTCTGTTTCTTTCTGGAACAGGTCGATGTTGGTCTGCGCGGCATCGATCTTGGTGCCTTCTTTCTGGAGGAGGTCGCGAACCGCATCGCTATGAATCGAATGGCAGCCCACCAGACTCATGAGTGCGAACCCGACACTCACGACTGTGACACGTCGTCCCATCATGTTGGTCTCCTTCCGCTCACACGTCCCGGCGCATCACCGGCGTAGCATCCTCACAGCTTCCGCAATCGACTGCACCTCATTGCGAGGCACAGTGACATCGATATCCAAGTATTGTTTAATGATGGCATTGATTCGGCGAAGCGCTTCCACGTTGGTGCGATACTGATCGAATGCCGTCAGGTCGACCGTCGACGCCGCCCGCGAATCTTTTTCAACGCGCTGCTCGACTCGACCGATCAGTTCAGGAAGTTTCTGCAGGAGATTGTTCATATCCCCCATACCCGCCTGGAAGACGACCTGTCCGGTGGGTCCCTTTCGCTCAGGGAGGTTCTCGAGCCGAATCTCATTGATGAGGGCAATGATCTCGGCGCCCAGCAGATCGGCATCGTCCTTCGCCAACTCAGCATCGCCGACGTCGGTCAGTTTGGGATTCGTGATGGCCCATTGCAACGCCAGGTTGAGCTTGAGCCTGGTTTGAACATAGCGATACCACTGCTGATGCCGTTCGGTGACATTGCCGACCAACTCACGGTATTGCTGCATCAGCCGTTCGTTCTCGGCATAGGCCTGATCCTTGTCGATCAAGGCCTGTTTGACTTCCGGCGGAGTCGTGCAACCGATACAGACCAGACTCAGCGCGACAATAATGGTGTGCGCCGCTTTCATGGTGATTCCTCCTTCCGACTCACGTCTGGAACGAGCACAAACGAGAAAGCAATCAGCCTACCATCTACAACTTGTTGGGGAGCGGCCTAAGGTTAGCGAGAGTGAAAAACGATTGCAAGGGGGATATCAGGCATTTAGGGGCTTTGAGGTCTGGAGAGCCAAGCAGGCCAGTATAAGCCAGTAGATTTCCTAGGTGATCCCCCGTAAGATTTCTTGATAATACTCATCGAGCATTGCCGAACGGGCCTCTTCGACGATGACCAGTTGCCGCTGGTCGAAGGTGTTGGCGCAGTAGAGATAATGCAGCCCGCGAGAGCTCCCACGCTCGGCATGTACTTGTCGGCCATCGGGGGCTTGACGGGTGGTCTCTCTGATGACCTGTCGATCTTTCAATCCCTCCCAAGCCCCTTGTGCCGAAGGCCAATGATTCTCGTAGAGCGGCATATCGACATCGCCTGCCGACATCGAAACGGCGTCAGGGTTGAAGGGCGGTCCCTGATCTTGCTCCGGCCCCTCATCCCAATTCAGAGTCGCCTCGCCTCCCCGACCCAGCACATAAAACGGGCCGTCATCCACCACTTCTTCCACCGTTCGATATCGGATCAGGGCTGGGCGCTCGGCGAGCTGCAGCCCTCTGTTCGCCAATGCGCGCTGAAGCGGCACTCGTCTGGCCAACTGCCGCGTTTTCTCACTCACAATTATGCGGCCGGATGAGCTCATGACCCGGCACAGTCCGTCCAATCGAACCGCAAGCCCTGTCCGCTCTTCGAATGATCGCTGCTGCGAGAGATTGCGTCCTCGTTCGAAGGTTCGCCAACTCCGACTCGGAAGACCGCCGTCTTGTTCGGCCTGCACCAGCGCATGGGTCGTCACCACGAGATCGTACGAGCCTGAGAGCGGTTCAGCTTCCACATCCACGCACTCAAATCGAAGATTGTGCAACCCAAGCTTGTCGGCCCGTTCCCGTGCGACGACGATGGAAGCGGGTGACCGATCGACGCCTATAAAATTCTTCTCCGGGAAGAGGCGCGCATAGAAGATCGTCAGCACTCCGATGCCACAGCCAAAATCGAGCACGTCTTTCGCTTGGCTGAGGTGGGCCGTCGTCCGCACACCGATCTCCTCGTAATATTCATAGCGTTGGCTATAGAGGACGGGATAGAGCTTCGGTTGCGCGGCGAGATCGTAAAAGGCGATCTCGTCGCGACAATCGCCTGTGCGTTTTCGTTCGACGTGGAGTGCGAGTTGCTTGAGCTCTTCCGATGAGAACTGCTGTCGCTGCCACGCGAAATAATCGCGGTCCGATGAGAAATGTTTGAACCCCCACCACGCAAGATACTCGCGAAACGCTTGCTGCAGGGAATGATGAGTCATGTCATACCCGGATCAAAACGGTTCCCGGCAAGACCGCTGGAAGCCTGACCTACGAGGCGCACGGAAGAGTACCTTGAGTAGATCGAACGACTGAGAACAACGCTGACGAGCGTTTTCAGCAGGCGCCTAGGGTCTCTTCAGCATGATGGCATCAAAGTACGTTTCCGGCACCGGATGCGGGAGCCGAAGCTGTCCCGACCCGAACGCCACATACTTCTCGCAGGTCAGCTGCTCCAGACCGATCGGACCCTTTGCATGCAGTTTCCTCGCGCTCAGCCCCACGTCGCTCCCCATCCCGAAACTATCGCCGGCATGGAGTCTGGTTGACGCATTCACCAGCACCGCGCCGGCATCGACTTCCCTGGTGAATCGCATGGCAGACTCGTAGCGCGTGGTGGCGATCCCGGCGGTGAGACAGGGACCGTACATCCTGATATGGACCAGCGCTTCATCGAGGTCTTCAACCATTTTGACGGCCAGGATTGGACCGGAGAACTGAGTCTCCCAATCCGCATCCGTCGCCGGAATGATCGCGGTATGTCCCGTCATCGCCATTTGCCCCATGAGCGCGACCGTCTTCGGGCACGCATGCACTTCGACCTTGAATTGGTCCAGCAGCCGGTTGATCAATGGAGGCAAGAATTGTCGTCCCACGACCTGCTGCACCAGCAAGGTATCCAGCGCATTGGAGGCTCCCGCCTGCTGCACCTTCGAGTTGATCACCAGGTTTTGCGCGACTGACATATCAGGGTCTTCATCGACGTAAAGGAGCGTGAGGCCCCCGTCATCGCAGAGAACCGGGACCTTGGCTTGCTCAACAACCGTCTTTCGTAAGCCGGCTCCGCCCCGCACGATGATCGCATCGAGGTGTTTCCCCGATCGAATCAGGTCGAGCGCAACTTCTTTCTCTGGGCGATCGATGAGCACCCAGGCGCCATCAGGTATGCCGTTCTCCGTTGCCGCCTCGCGAAATCGCGCATCGATCGCCTGATGGGTCAACTTCCATTCCGGAGCCCCACGAAAGACACAGAGGTTGCCGGATTTCAGACAGAGCGCGATCGATTCCACGGTGACGAGCGGACTTCGTTCGGAGATCACGCCGATCACTCCGATCGGCATCCTCACCCGGGAGACTTGCAACCCATCCGGACGTTCCTGTCGCGCCGTCACGGCGCCGACCGGGTCCGGCAGATCGGCGATGAAATGGAGCTGCTCGACAATCTCCTTCATCCGATCGGACGTCAGACGGACGCGCGCCACGGCAGCCCTCATCCGGTCTTTCGTGTCTGTCTTCTCAAAGGACTTCCCCACGGCCTCGACATCTTTGGCGTTTTCCGCGAGAATGAGGCCTTCGTCCGCAGTAACTCGCTCGGCCATGGCGTGCAGCGCCCTCGATTTCACGGGACCTGGGAGCAGAGCCAGATCGACCGATACGTTCCTGCACTCCTTCAATAGCTTATCGATGTATAACTTGACCGGAACTTCAATCGCCATATGGGTTCCAATGGTTCATTGCAATCGATCCATCTCCCTGAGACAATGCTGCCGATTCAGGTTCAGGGCGACGGACTATACCACGTGTTTTTTTCATGAGTAAATAACCGGAAAGCCTCGCAGGTACAATTAGACTGTAGGATGAGGGATGAGAAGCGGTGTGCCGGCTCGCGTTGGCGCAAGAGAAAGGAGAAATGATGCGCGCATTAGTTCAGGTCGACGGACATGGTCTCGAGGTGGTTCTGTGTGTGTTCTTGGCGGCATTCCTGGGAGCCTGCGGTCAGCTGAAGCCGGTGAATCCTCTGAGTCCCCCGACGCAAGCCACACCCGAACAATCGGCCGAACGAGAGCGGGAGAGTCAACCTCCCAAGGTCGTACAAGCCCGTCCCAGCGGCAGCAATCCTCAACAATGCCTGGTCAATTTCGACGATGAGAACGCGCTGGAACATATCTATGGCCAGGCCAGATCAACACTGGCATACAGGACGAGTCGAATCGGATTCGGGCCCTTGCAGATGTGTGATCCGTCGAAACATAGTGACTGCTGGGCCTACCGCCAACGTTGTTCACGAAGCGATGTCAACTTCGACACCATCGGCCTCACGCATTTCCATTTGAACATGGAAACGGGGATCGAGTGCTACACCCTTCCGGATCCGGGAGACGGGCTCGGCCGAGGGTTCGGCAAACTGGTGGACTTTAAATGCACCGATGTCGATTGGACGAAGACTCCCCGCGTCCTATCCTCCCACGATCGGAATCAGTGGATCAAAATCTGGGTCGGCAATGTCGACAATCATGCGCCTACGTATTTCGATATGGAATCGATTTCAGTACTGTCCGATACCTCGATTCAACTCTGGTTCCGGAAGCGCGATGGAACCTGGTGGTTCTGGCCCGAGCTGAAGGCCGGCAGCACCTGGAACATCCGCGACCAGGCACGCGATGTGTCGGAGGTTCGCATACGAGGAGTCAAATCGGGACGAGCCAGTTCCTATGTGATCGGCTCGTTAGTCGTTCGGGACTAGACGGATGAAGTCCGAAACAAGCGATACCAACTCACGGTTTACTGCGAGAACTCTCTGTCGCCGAAGATAAGGTAGTCACCGACCGGGCCTTTTCATGGCGGGCCAGTACCGTAGCGAGCCAGGCCCACATCCCCATTAATGGTACTATCGCCCACGCAATGTGAGTGGGTGTGGCGCCGACGGCCTTCACCGCCGTCACGAGCCAGGCGGTCGATGCATCACCACCGCGCGAGATGGCCGTATCGATGAAGTTCTTGGCTTTGTATTTTTCTTCACGACTGACGACCGTGAACAGAACCTCTCGTGCCGGTTTGGACAGGGCGTATTCCCCCACCCTCCGCAACACGGAAAAGACAACATAAACTGCGAGGCTCGGCCACAAGGCGATCCCCAGAAATCCCACCAGACTGATCGCCGGCAAGGACAATAGAGCCGCCACGAGACCGAACCGGCCGATGAGTCTTCTAGTCACGAATACCTGCGTGAGCCAGGTCAGGAGGCTTGTTGTGAAGTCCAAGGTGGAAAAGAGCCGAGTACGGGCCTCCGGTCGGTCGAGATATTCTGAGACCAAGCGGGTCTGTTCAAGATACAGAAACGTGGCGGTCATGGTCAGAATCGCCAGGTAGCCGCAGATCCCAAGCAAGTAAGGCGACGAGAAGGTCAGACGGACGCCCGCGAGAAAGCTGCCGCGGAGCGGCTCACCCTGCTGAGGCCGATGATGGCTCGTCTGTGTCCGCCCCCATCGCTCCAATCGATACACACATCCGATGCAGGCTCCTAAAAACAGGCTCGATGCCGCCATCAGCACCGGAATCGGAAAGACAAACGTGAGGCCCGTGGTGAAGAGCGGGCCGAGCAACGCTCCCGTGCTTCCCCCGGCGGCGATCACGCCGAACAACCGCGCCCCCTGCTCCGGTGTGAACAGATCGTCCATGAAACTCCAGAAGACCGACACGATGAACAGGTTGAACACCGACAGCCAGACAAAAAATCCACGAGCCACCCACTCCGGATGCAGATGACTCGTCATCAACGCATAGAACGCCAACAGATTCGTGATGAAGAACACATAGACGGTCAGCAGCAGCCGGTAGCGCGAGCATCGCGCCGAGAGCCATCCGAACAACGGCGTGGCAGCGAGCATGGTGAGGAATGTTGCGGTCATCATCCAGGGGAGATGCTTTAATCCTCCTTCGATCGCCATTTCGTCGCGCACCGGACGGAGAATGGAGTAGCCGCACAGGAGACAGAAAAAATAGACGAACGCCCAAGCCAACGGGACCAGCTCTTCCCACTTCGCGCCGAGGGAGTCGGCCCATCGAATCAGAACTGTTTGACCCGGCTCGCCCATGCGTGCCCAGTGTAGCAGGTGTGCTTTCGCCTGCAAGAGACATATCTGTTAGAATGCGCAGACCGTACGGAATTCTTAGGAGACAGTGCATATGATCGACCTTCGTAGCGATACTGTGACCAAGCCCACGGACGACATGCGGAAAGCCATGGCGCGCGCCGAAGTCGGCGATGACGTCTATGGCGAAGACCCGACCGTCAATCGCCTCCAAGATATGGCGGCGACCATGCTCGGCAAACGGTTCGCGCTTTTCGTCCCTTCCGGCACCATGGCCAATCAACTGGCGATTCGAGCACACACTCAACCGGGACAGGAAATTATCGTCGAAAGCAAGAGCCATGTCGTTCGCTATGAACAGGGAGCAGCCGGGGCTCTGGCCGGCGTGCAACTTCATTGGGTGATGGGTGAGCGGGGGATCATGACTGCTGAGCAGGTGGAAGCCGCTATCAGACCGAACGATATGCACAGCATCGCGACGGCCTTGATCTGCATCGAGAACACGCACAATGCCGGAGGCGGCACGATTTATCCGCTCTCCACGATCGAAAAAATTCGATCCCTCGCCATGAAACATGGAATTCCCATGCACCTCGACGGGGCCAGGCTCTTCAATGCCGTGGCTGCCACCACCTTGCCTCCGACGGCGTATGCCCAGCACTTCGAAACCGTCTCTCTCTGTCTCTCGAAGGGGCTGGGAGCTCCCGTTGGATCGCTGCTGCTCTCCAACGACCAACGACTCATGGATCGAGCACGCCGCTTTCGCCGCATGTATGGAGGCGCGATGCGCCAAGTGGGCATCCTGGCCGCCGCCGGCATCTATGCCTTGGAACGGCACGTCGGTCGGCTCAAGACCGACCATGACCATGCGAAAAAACTGGCTCGCCTGCTGCAGCAAATTCCCGCAATCCAGATTGCGCCGCAGCACGTCGAAACGAATATCGTCATGTTCGACATCATTGATGAGCAGCGCTCTCCGGCCGAACTGGTGGCCGCGCTCAAAGAGCAGGGCGTGCTCATCAACTCTGTCGGAGGGCAGAGCTATCGAGCAGTCACCCATCTGCATATCACGGACAGGCAGATCGACGAAGCCGTGGCCGTCTTTGCCAAAATCCTCACACGTTGATCATTCAACGTTGACACCATATTCCTCCACCCATAGAATGCCTAAGCGACGCCGTCCTTTGCCTGTTGTGTTCCATGCGATACAATTGGAGGCCGGCGAGAACGACGGGCAAGTCCTTGCTGATCGATTATATGGTTTCCAAATATAACTTATCCCATCAAGTTTAAGCACGTTATGGACACGCACAGCACAATCAGCACTCCCACTCGTGAAGAACTGAACGCCGAGCTGCTCGAAGTCCCGGAACCACCGGAGCAACCAGAATCACCGCCGCCGCCGGGATTTGAGGACAACGTGGAAGTCGCATTACGGCACGTCAAAGGCCGAAGAGGCGGTGATCTTGTCGGCGTCATACTTGTCGGATCGGGAGCTCGGAGGGCCCTTACGCTCCACAGCGATATCGACCTGATCGCCCTGGTCAAGGGAGAGGCCGACAGTCACGAAATCCTCCGTGTCGGCGATCGCCTGGTCGATATTCGCTACCATGGACACCACGCCGTCGAAGAAGACGTTGTGTATTCACTTCGGCTCCCCTCGCTGCTTCGAAAAGGCAGAATCCTCTACGATCACGACGATATCTGTGCGAAGTTGATCGAAAAAGTCCACCAGCGCTTTCGCCAAGGTCCGCCACCGGTTTCGATCAACGAACAGATTCGCCTCAAGGCGGAGTGTTATCATCTGTTGGGGAAAACGCAGGATCTCCTGGACAAGCCAGGAACGGCCCACTACCTATTAACACTGTTTTACGAGGATTGCATCTCGGCGTTCTTTCGTTTGAGAGGGTTTTGGTTGGTCGCCCCGGTAGACGTTCATCGGTTCATGTTTTCGCGCGAGCCGGCGCTCGCCGACCTGGCCGGACAATTCCTGACGGCCGACACCCTCACCGATCGGCTCAACTTTGGTCGGCAATTTGCCGATCTCCTTTTTAAGGATGTCCCGAATCCTGCTCGTATAGACTGACCGGAATATTCAACCGGCTGCCTCTGCGTAAGGACGTGTTTCACACATAACGTGAGAGGAGCCGCCGCACCAGCCTGTAGATCGATCGACGGGCACCGCATTGGCTGTGACCGACGACAAACCAAGGAGCTCTCTTATGGAACTGGGATTCATCGGCCTCGGTAAGATGGGAATGAACATGGTGACACGCCTTCGGCGCGATCAGCACCGCGTGGTGGTGTATGATCGATCCAACGAGTTGGTCAAACAGGCTGAGAGTCAGGGCTGTGTCGGTTCTTCATCTCTCCCTGATCTCGTCGGAAAGTTGAGTGTCCCGCGTGTCGTTTGGGTGATGGTTCCTTCCGGAGCTCCTACCGAAGAAACCATCCAGACCGTGGCTGATCTTTTACAATCCGGCGACATCATCGTAGACGGCGGAAACACGAGATTTCACGACGATGTAAGGCGTGCTGCCGAGTTGAAGAAGAAAGGTATCCACTATGTCGATGCGGGAACCAGCGGAGGGATCTGGGGCTTGAAAGTCGGCTATTGCCTCATGGTCGGCGGAGAAGACGAAGCCGTCAAACGGCTTGAACCGGCGTTCAAGACGCTGGCGCCTGAAAACGGCTGGGCTCATGTCGGCGCAGTGGGCGCCGGCCACTATGTAAAGATGGTGCACAACGGCATCGAGTACAGCATGATGCAAGGCTATGCCGAAGGATTTGAGTTGATGTCGAAGAGCGAGTATAAGCTCGACCTTGCGCGCGTGGCCGACTTGTGGATGCATGGAAGTGTCGTCCGATCATGGCTCTTGGAACTGGCAGCGGACGCGCTCAAAGACGATCAGAAGTTGGAGAAACTGAAAGGGTACGTGCAAGATTCCGGTGAAGGCCGATGGATGATCGCCGATGCCATCGAGAAAGATGTGCCGGTCCCCACCCTCACGACGGCGCTCTTCACGCGGTTTCGATCGCGGCAGCAAGAATCATTTGCCGAAAAGATGCTGGCGGCCCTGCGAAATGCCTTTGGTGGTCACGCCGTCCGGCGATAACGAACCAAACCAAAATGATCTGCGGGATGTTCAAAAAGGCCTTCGATCTCACCCGCCCAGCCCCGGTGCGCCAAGACGCACCATTCCACGGGCAAGACCGCAGTGAGCGAAGGGGCGGAAGCGTACTTTTTCCCGTACGTTGAGCCTCTGAGCGACGCGAGAACGAAGCTGGAGGACTTTTTCAACATCCGCATAGGAGACCCTGATGGCACCAACGACTAGTCAACGGATCGACATCAGTCCCGCCCAAGAACCACTACCACCCGTCGAGCCCTGTACCCTGGTCATTTTCGGAGGCTCGGGAGATTTAGCGCGCAGACGCCTTATCCCTGCCGTCTACAATCTACTTCTCGACGGATTGCTGCCGTCGAACTACGTCGTGCTCGGCCTGGGCCGTACTCCGATGAGCGATGAAGAGTTCCGATCGACCGTGCGCGATGGTGTGATCAAACATTCCCGGCAGGCTTTAATTGAAGAGACGTGGAGCGCCTTTTCTCAGCATCTGTTCTACCTGGCGGGAGGAAACGACGAGGCGCAAACCTATACCCGACTGAAGGAACAAGTCGAGGAACTCGAGCGGAGATTCCAACTGCCGGGAAATCGCATTTTCTATCTCAGCATTCCCCCCAGCTCCTTCACCTCTGTCTGCGAAGGCTTGTCCCACTCCGGTCTTACCGTTACCGCTGGAGCTCGCTCGCCCTATACTCGCATCATCGTGGAAAAACCAGTTGGGCGTGACCTGGCTTCCGCGCAGGCCATCAATGAAGTGACAGGCCGCGTCTTCGATGAATCGCAGATTTTCCGGATCGATCATTATCTGGGCAAAGAGACGGTCCAGAATTTGATGGTTGTCCGATTCGCCAATAGCATTTTCGAACCGATCTGGAACCACAAATACGTCGACCACGTCCAGATCACGGTCAGCGAAACCGAAGGCGTGGGGACGCGAGCGACTTACTATGAAGAAGCCGGCGCTCTGCGGGACATGATCCAGAATCATTTGCTTCAATTGCTCTGCCTGGTCGCGATGGAACCACCGTATTCGCTCGATCCGGATGTGGTTCGAAATGCCAAAATGGAAGTCCTCCGCTGCTTGCGGCCCATCACGGCCAAGGATGTGGAAAAGTTCACCGTGCGTGCCCAATACACAGAAGGGACGGTACACGGCGCACAAGTGCCCGGCTATCGACGCGAGAAAGGCGTCGGGCCTAACTCCACCACCGAAACTTACGTGGCCGTGAAATGTTTTGTCGAAAACTGGCGGTGGTCCGGCGTGCCGTTCTACTTGCGGACAGGGAAAGCCTTGCCACTGCGCGCCAGCGAAGTCGCCGTCCAATTCAAAGACATTCCTCAGATCCTTTTCAATGCCGGTGGACAGGCGCCCCAAGCCCCGAACGTCTTAACCTTGAAAATTCAACCTGAAGAAGGGCTCTCACTCCGCATCGTCTCACGAGTGCCGGGCACCCGTGCGCAGACTCACCCCGTTGAAATGAATTTTAAGTACGGTGAAGTGTTCGGTCGTCCGTCCCCGGAGGCCTATGAACGCCTCTTGCTCGATGTTATGGCGGGAGATGCGTCCCGTTTCATGCGCCGTGATGCCGTCGAAGCCTCCTGGGCTTGGATCACCCGGATTCTCGAAGCCTGGGACAAGTCGGGGCAGCGTTGGCTCCCCGAATACCAAGCCGGGACATGGGGGCCGGTGGAAGCGGATCGATTGATCCAAAACGACGGCCGCGCCTGGCGAGTGCTGTAAGCACTGTCGCCACCACCATCACAGCGACTGCCGGTTGCCAGCTTACACCTAATCTTCCCAAGGCTTGCGATCTGTAACGTGATAGGTTACAGTGAGTCGCGTGATTCGTGGGTTTATACACAAGGGTTTAGGCCGATTCTTTGAGACCGGCAGTAAATCAGGCATCCAGGCTCAGCACGCTGAACGGCTTCGTCTCATCCTAGCCCAATTGAACTCGGCCACCACTCCACGAGACATGGCCCTGCCGGGTTTGGACCTCCATCCCTTAAGAGGCGACCGGAAGGGCACATGGGCTGTCTCAGTCAGTGGAAACTGGCGGATCACCTTTCGGTTTGTCGGTCACGATGCCGATTTCGTTGACTACGAGGATTATCACTAACGAGGCACACCATGCGTATGCACAATCCTCCCCACCCTGGGCAAGTCATTAAGCAACTGTGCCTGGAACCCCTTGGGGTGAGTGTCACACAGGCCGCCCAAGCATTGGGAATCAGCCGCAAAACGTTGTCCGCTATTTTGAATGGCCGTGCGAGGATCAGCCCTGAGATGGCAGTACGCTTATCCATTGCTTTCGGCACGTCGGCTGAGAGTTGGCTCAATCAACAAACACAATATGACCTATGGCACGCGGAGCAGCGGCGTAAACAGCTTCAAGTGACCAAGCTCGCCGTGTAGCGAGCGGTCGCATGTAGCGGGTGCTGCGAGAGCGCAGGCTGTCCCACGCCACGGCACATCATCACAAGCAAGTTACAGGAAGTCGCCTCTACCTCAGAAGTCCTCCGATTGTGAACGGCTGCAGACCCGCAAAGGACCGGCAGACGAGATCGCTGCCACCGTTTGGTCGGCCACCTCGGACCTTCCATCTATTAGTGGCTTGTTCGCCCTTAGAATCCTGGCCCGTTCCTCTTGAGCTAATCTCATATTGTGTCTCCACTTCTTCTTGGCGGCGTCGAAGTTCTTCGTGATTACCATTTATAAAGCGGAATGTACACTGCTCCATTGAAAGAACGTGTGCGATTCCGACAGATAAGCAGAGATGCGGGTCGAGGAGACATTGACTTTGATCTTGATCAGCACGTAGGAGAGAAATCATATCTGGCGTGCGATCCTAATGATCTTTTCCAGAACGAGCGATGGCGCACACAACGCCCTTGCAAGTTAGCTCAGTTCAAGACAAATACCACGATCCCATATACCATTGTGATCTTGTGATATCGCATCCATGCACTTCTTCTGCAGAAACAGAATGGAAAACCTAGTTGGCACTACATATGCTCCCGGAACGAGAAATGTGGATCAGGTGTTCTGAGTCATGACCCATGTAACGTAGGATTCTTATAAGAACATAAAATGTGGAAACATGTTTCTAGATGCCAAACCTCCAATAAGTAATTCGGCGGAGCATTGGTTCGATCATGCTACGAAGGCCTTTGCGAGAAAGCGTCTGGGGAGGCGCGAGGCATTAAAAAGTCTCACGCTTACCGGCATCGCATTTCTGCTATCAGGGACATCTTGTGCACAATCCCTATTGGGCGAGGCTAGAAAGATACAGCCGTCTCCTGCTCCAGTGCCGTGCACCCGAACCAACGTCGGTGGCAAACGCACCACCACCGTATCGGCCTCAACTCACTACAAGGGCAAGCCTCTGACCTTAATGAGCATATCGACGCTCTCCGGTCACCGCACTCTGTCAGGAACAATTTATCAGCGCATCCAGCTTGGCGGTAAGCTCCTCTCTGAGCTGACGTACGATTTCATGACGGGTTTTGAGCAGACAAGCCCAACTGGGATATCAGGCACCGCGATCCCCCCGGGTCGTCTAAAGATCAGCTACGCGCCACCGATTACAGGCCCCCGTTTTGTCCTTTTGAAAGCTGACAGCAAAGGCGTGATACAGGGGTTTTCTGACGGCCATCTAGTCACCAAGGAGCATCCTCCGGTAGTGACATCGAACCCGATCTTAAAAAGTCGTTGCAGGAGCTTGTTGCGAGCTCGCGCGGCAATCTGGATCACTGTGTAATGAGCGCAAAGAAGCTAAACGCACCGAAGGATGATCCTGACGATTGCACCTTTTGCCTTAATAAGTGCGAAGCCGGAATCGGTGCAGGCTTTGTCACCGGACTAGGTCAGGCGATTGCCGGTGACATAGGGGGGGCTATACTTAGCTTCGGAGGCACCATCATAGGTGGCAATATATGTGAAAATGATTGTACCAAGGAGGGGGGACCGTGTTGCCAAGTGCAATGTGCAACAGGCGGCCCCTGCTGTGCATCTGGTCAATTTTGTTGCTCAGGAGGAAGCGGAATAGATTGCTGTGACAACGGCGGCACATGCACACAAGATAGCAATGGGTTATATAATTGGTGCTGCGGCGCGGGCGACGATCCAGTGGGATGCTCAGCCTTCGGTGGTACGACACTGACGCTCGTTTGCCGACGCCCCGGTCAAGCGTGTTGTGGCCCCTGGAATGCCTGTGATGTGGGGCAATATTGCGCCGATGCCGAATATGGCATCTGCTGCCCCCACGGGGCAATCCTTTTGCGCGGGGAGTTGCTGCGATGGAGAGTGCATAACCTACAGAGCTGGCACCGTCCAGACTCAGGTTTGCTGTCCGAAGCCGCATGTCTTGTGCGGGGCTACGGATGTGGGCCCAATTTGCTGTGCACCAAACAATTGCCAGAAGTCCCCTACAGGCAAACAAATCTGTTGCGCGTCTCCACTATGCGGCGGCGAAGTCTGTTGCGAATCTCCTGCGATCTGTCAGGACGGCCTCTGCGGCATCGGCCAGCGATGCGGCAACACGTTCTGCGGGTTCGCAGTCTGCTGCAATGGCGTTTGCTGCGATTTTAATCAGACTTGCGTGAATGGCAAGTGCACCACAGCGATCTGCCTTCCAGGCCAAGTGCCATGTCCGGTGACACCAAATCAATGCTGCCCGCTACACTTCCAATGTTGCGCAAATAACACTTGCTGCGATCCAAGCGAGACCGAATGCTGCGGGGCGAGAGGCTGCGTCCCGATGGGAAGCTGCATCCAATGATCGATTGGGCTGATTTCACGGATGTTGGGCTGATATCGACAAGAGTGGTGCTGTCGGTGGTCTTCTTCGCCGCGGGTGGAGCAAAGCTCGTCGATCCCATGGGAGAGCGACGAGCGCTCATCGACTTCGGCGTGCCACATCGTCTCGCGCCAGCACTTGCGATAGTGCTTCCATTAGCAGAATTGGCCGTTGCTCTTGCCTTGATACCGGTTTCTTTAGCGTGGTTCGGGGCAGTCGGGGCGCTCTCTTTGCTGCTCCTTTTTGTCGCGGCGATCGGTGTGAACCTCGCCCTCGGACGTACGCCGGATTGCCATTGCTTTGGCCAGCTTCATTCCGCGCCAGCAGGGTGGTCAACGCTGCTACGGAACGCAATGCTGGCTTCTGCCGCTGGATTCTTGGTGTGGCATGGGCGAATCGATCCGGGTCCAAGTCTTCTAAGCTGGCTCAGCAACCTAGCGGCTTCCGGCCACCTTGCTTTGCTGGGCGGATTGTTCGGCATTACTCTCTTAGCGGGCCAGACAGCACTCTTGGTCCAAATCCTAAAGCAACAGGGACGAATTCTGCTTCGGCTGGATACCTTAGATGCAAGATCAGCTGGCGGCGCAGCACCCGTTCAATCTCAAGCGCCAGTGGCGGGCTTGCCTATCGGCTCTCCTGCCCCAAGCTTTCGCCTCAGCGGGTTGGATGGCGGGTTCATAACACTCGAGGATTTGCTGGCCAAGGCAAAACCAGTGCTGCTTCTTTTCACCAATCCCAAATGCGGCCCTTGCCAAGCGCTTCTGCCGGAAGTTGGCCGATGGCATGGAGAGTATAGCGCCAAACTGACCATCGCGCTCATAAGCGAAGGCACGGCGGCTGACAACCGTGTTAAGGCTGCCGACCAGGAGCCAAGTCCAGTGCTGCTCCAACAACAACGCGAAGTGGCCGATCTATACAGTGCCTGGGGCACGCCCTCTGCACTCCTCATTCGGGCAGATGGACTGATTGCCAGCTCGCTGGCACAGGGCGCCGATGCTATCCGTACGCTCGTCGGGGAGAGCCTGCGTGGAACCCAGATGCTGAGGATGGCTGCGGCTGCAGATCGATCGGATGGAAACGGTGCCCGTGTTCCATTGACGGCGGCGAAGCCTGGCGATCTAGCACCTCAACTAGAGCTTGCAGATCTCAATGGTAAGACCGTACAGTTGGAGGCTTTTCGTGGGCGTAAGGTTGTGCTTCTTTTCTGGAATCCTCGATGTGGCTTCTGTCAGCGGATGCTACATGATCTACAGGATTGGGATGCCAATCCTAGCCCTGGAGCACCTAGACTAGTCGTAGTGTCGGCTGGGACAGTGGAAGATGGGCGCGCGATGGGTCTGCGCTCACCAATTTTGCTCGATCCCACTGGCCAGAGAGGGGGCGCGTTTGGTGCCAATGGTACTCCCATGGGGATACTCATTGATGCAAGGGGTCGACTTGCTTCAGAAGTCGCAACCGGAGCTCAGGCAGTGTTCGAACTGATCGGCAAGCCTACGGTTACTGATGTGGAAGCTCTCAAAGCCTGAGCCGGGAAGCTAAAGAACTTGCCAGCCATGGAATCAAGGGGAAAGCACCCGTTTTTGGCAAAGCTGTTCGGCATGACCGCTATAGCCAAGCCCTCAATTACTGATGGACATTGCTGGTGAACTTTAGCGATCATGGGGGTATGAGATGTTCATCCGATTTGCGCCAACGGGTGGTGGATTTTGTCCGGAGCGGTGGCAGCAA
>Ga0134128_10003273_pt1 | contig 19788 bp, 17 predicted proteins | sample KB31754_FD_96462 | JGI IMG/M metagenome (GOLD analysis project Ga0134128, IMG submission 96462) | Terrestrial soil microbial communities with excess Nitrogen fertilizer from Kellogg Biological Station, Michigan, USA - KB3-175-4 | ecosystem: Environmental > Terrestrial > Soil > Unclassified ...
ACCCTGATCGAACTGATGATCGTGGTCGCGATCATCGCCATCCTGGCGGCCATCGCCATTCCGCAGTACCAGACCTATGTGGTCAAGTCGCAGGTCACCCGCGCCATCGGCGAAGCCGGCGACCTGAAGGTGGCCGTGGAAGACTGCTTGAACAACGGCGCGACCGCTTTTGGCACTCCCACCAGCTGCGTCGACACCAGCACCTCGTCGGACATCCTGAGTCCGAGCCACCCGCAGGTCACCTGGACCGCCGGCGCCCAAACGATCGTCGCCACCATGGGCACCCATGCCAACAGTGCCGTTAATGGCAAAAAAGTCACGTGGACTCGTGACGCTTCCGGTGGCTGGTCGTGCAAGTTTGACGGCGCAGCCAAGTACGCCCCGGCCAGCTGCCCGGGCGTCTGATCTCCGCTCAACCTGTGTCTCCGAGGGCCGCCACTGGCGGCCCTCGTTTTTTGGCTACGCTCAAGATCAGGATCCTCCATGTCAACTACACCGGCTGCTGGCTTCCAGAAAATTTTCCCTGCAGCCTGCATGCTGATCCTGATCACTCTTGCCTTCTGGCCCGCCCTCTCCGGTGGCTATATCTTCGACGACTACCCGCTCTTCGCCGAGAATCCGGCCATCCATATCTCTGGCTGGCATTGGGCAGAATGGCATCGGGTATGGACGTGGTCGCATATCAATATCCAGCGCCCGCTGGCGATGCTGAGCTATGCGCTGAACTACGCGCTGGGCGACGGCAATTGGGGATTCAAGTTCACCAACCTGTTGATCCACCTGCTCAACAGCGTGCTGGTGCTGCTGTTGGCGCGGCGACTGCTCGACGCCGGCTGGCCGGCGCGTGCCGGCGACGACATCGAAGCGCACCGGCGCCGACTCGGCTGGTGGGCCTTGGGCATCGCCGCCGCCTGGGCCATCCATCCGCTGCAGGTATCGGCGGTGATGTACGTGGTGCAGCGCATGGAACTGATGGGCTTCAGCTTCGTGTTGCTCGCGCTCTTGGCTTATTGGCGCGCACGCCAGCTGCAACGGGCCGGCCGACGTGGCTGGCCCTGGCTGCTGCTGTGTGGCGCCTTGGTCGTGATGGGCTACGGCGCCAAGGAAACCGCCGTGCTGGTGCCGGGCTATGCGCTGCTGATCGAATTGACCCTGCTGCGCTTCGGCGCCGCCAAGCCCGCGCTGAGCCGCGCATGGAAAGGGTTTTACGCGCTGGGCTGCCTCGGCGCCACCGCAGTGTTCCTGTGCTACCTGCTGCCGCACTACGCCACGGCCGCGGCCTATGCCGGGCGCGACTACACCGCCTGGCAGCGCGAGCTGACCCAGCTGCGCGTGCTGCCGATGTACCTGTACTGGAGCGTGCTGCCGCTGCCCAGCCACCTGGTGTTCTATTACGACGATTACGCGGCCTCCACCGGCTGGCTGCACCCCGCCACCACCCTGCTTGGTGGCCTGTTCCTGTTGGGGCTGCTCGCCCTTGCTGCCGCGCTGTGCAAGCGGCGCCCCCTGCTGGCGCTCGGCATCGCCTGGTTCTTCATGGCGAACGCGCTGACCAGCGCGCCGATCGGCCTGGAGCTGGTGTTCGAGCACCGCAACTACCCGGCGCTGTTCGGCGTGGCGCTGGCGCTGGCCGACCTGGTTTGGTGGATTACCCAACGCAGCCGCTCGCGCGTGCCCGTGCTGGTGGCCTGCGTGCTGATCCTCAACCTCGGCGTGCTCACCGCCCTGCGTGCCGCCACCTGGGGCAGCAAGCTGCTGCTGGCCTCCACGCTGGTTGACTACAATCCCGGCTCGGCCCGCGCCGCCCAGGACCTGGCACGCAGCTACATGGCCATGTCGGGCGGCAACCCCGACTCGCCGCTGTACTCGCTGAGCATCCAGCAGCTGGAACGCGCCACCAAACTGTCCACGGATTCGCCGCTGTCCGAGGAGGCCTTGCTGCTGGAGGCGGCAAAGAATCCCCGCATACCCACCCAACCGTACTGGGACAGCTTCAAGCGCAAGCTGCGCACGCGCCCATTGATTCCGGACGCCTATCTCGCGCTGAACAAGCTGATGACCGAACGCACGGGCGGCAACACCGGCATCGATGCCCACCAGCTGGCCGAGGCCTACGCCATCACCATCTCGCGCAATCCCGCGCGCGCAAGCCTGCACGCCGAATACGCCGAATTGGCCGGCACCGTGCTGCGCGATACGCCGCTGGCGATCGAACAATGGCAGCAGGCGCTGGCGCTCGATCCGGACGTTCGCCACTACGCAGCGCGACTGGCGGACTACCTCGTCGAGCAGAAGCGTCCGCGCGAGGCCCTGGCCGTGATCGCCAAGGCGATGGAACTGCAACCGGGCCTGCGCAACGACACCGCGTTGCTCGCCCTGCAGGCCAAGGCCGGACAGGCGCCCGGCGAAACTATGTCGGCGCACTGATCCGGGCCGCCGGTCGCCATGCAAGAGCATGGCGACCGGCCAACTCGCGGGAATCGCTAAGATGGCGACATCCTTGTGACAGACCGGCACCACGACCCATGCGCCTCACTGCCCGCGGCACGGCTACGCGATGAATACCCGACACCGCGCCAGCTGGTTGCTGCTCATCGCAATGCTCGTCACCGCCGTGGCGTACTGGCCCGGCCTCTCCGGCAGCTGGCTGTTCGACGACTAACCCAACATCGTCGACAACCCCAGCGTGCAGCCACATGAGGCCAGCGTGCCCGCATTGGTGCGCGCCGCGCTCTCGTCGCCCGCCAGCGACTTCAAGCGGCCGCTCGCCTCGCTGAGCTTTGCCGCGAACTACCTGGCCGGCGGACTGGATCCGTTCGGGTGGAAACTGGCGAACCTGGTCATCCACCTGTTGAATGGCCTGATGGTGTTCGTGCTCGCAAGGATGGTGCTGCTGGCCGTAGGAGCGGCTTCAGCCGCGACAAGCGCGGATGCCAAGGTCGCGGCTGAAGCCGCTCCTACGGTCATGAAACAACGTACCGGTATGCTTGCCACACTGATCGCCACGGGCTGGATGCTGCTGCCGATCAACCTCACCGCCGTGCTCTACGTGGTACAGCGCGAAGAAAGCATGGCGAATCTGTTCGTGCTGCTGGGGCTGATCGGCTACGTGACCGGACGACGACGCATGCTGCGGTGCAGGAGCGCACCCTGTGCGCGAATGCCTTTGGAGAACGCGCCGCTTCAAGAAAGCTCGCAACGTTCATTCGCGCACAGGGTGCGCTCCTACGCAGGAGGCATATGGGGTGGCTTCTGGCTCTGTGCTGCAAGCCTCATCCTGCCCACCGCCGTCGGCTTGCTGGCCAAGGAAACGGCAGCGATGCTGCCGCTGTACGCATTCCTGATCGAATCGATCCTGTTCCGCTTCAAGCGCGCATCACTACCCTTAGGCGCGCACCCTGTGCGCGATAACGAGTCGGATGGGGCTGCTGTCGCGCACAGGGTGCGCTTCTACGAGGAGCGGGACTGGCGGATCGCGGGTTTGTTTGTGGCGGTACTGGCGTTGCCACTGCTGGCGGGATTGATCTGGCAATTGCCGATCGTGCTGAACCCCTCCGACTGGGCCACGCGCGACTTCACCTTGGGCCAGCGGCTGCTGAGCGAGGCCCGCGTCGTCTGCGACTACATCGCGTGGACGCTGCTGCCCACCCCGCATGCACTGTCGTTCTACCACGACCAGTTTCGTGTCTCGACCGGCCTCCTCAAACCCTGGACCACGCTGACCAGCATGCTGGCGCTGGCGTGCCTGGTGGCTTGCGCGGTCCGGTTGCGCAAACGACACCCACTGACGTCGCTGGGCATCGCCCTGTTCCTGGGCTGCCAGTTGCTGACCGGCACCATCCTGCCGCTGGAGCTGGTCTACGAGCACCGCAACTACTTCGCCAGCTTCGGCCTGCTGCTGGCCGTGGTGCCGTGGCTGGCGGCCCCCAGCTCCGCTCGCGTCCGCAAGGAGCCCCCTGCCGTCGCAGAAACGACTGCAGGAGCGGCTTCAGCCGCGATCTCGCCATCAGCATCAGAATCAAAACATGCGTCTGTCGCGGCTGAAGCCACTCCTGCGAAAATGCGAGGCGAAGGCCCGCCATTCGCCTTGGCCCGCCGCGTGCTGCTGGCTGTGCTGCTGCTGTGGTGGGTCGGACTGACCGCGATCACCGCCTATGCCTGGGGCGATCCGCTGCGATTGGCACAGGAACTGGCCGCGCGCGCGCCCGATTCGCCGCGCGCCGAGTACGAACTGGGCCGCACCTACATCATCTATTCGCACTACGACCCTGCCTCGCCGTACACGCAGCTGGCCTATGCGCCGCTGGAGAAGGCCGCCAGCTTCCCCGAAACCTCGATCCTGCCGCAGCAGGCGCTGATCTTCATGAACTCGCGCATGGGCCTGCCGCTGAAGGCTGCGTGGTGGGACAGCCTGATCGCCAAGCTCAAGGCGCGCAAACCCGACGTGCAGGACGAAAGCTCGCTGGCCGCCCTCGCCCGCTGCGCCGGGGACCGCGCCTGCCCCTTGCCCACCGACCGCATGGTGCAGGCGTTCGCGGCCGCCCTCGCGCACCCGGACCCCAGCGCCAGGCTGCAGGCCACCTACGGCGACTACGCCTGGAACGTGCTGGACGATCACGCGCTCGGATTGCGGATGATCGAGGGGGCGGTGAAAGCCGCGCCGAGCGAACCGGCCTACCGCATCACACTGGTGCGCATGCTGCTCGCCACAGAAAACGCGACGGCAGCCCAATCGCAGATGCAGGCCTTGCAACGCCTGAATATCGGCGGGAGGCTCGACGCTACCATGCATGACCTGCGGCTACGTATCGATGCGCTGGCCCCGCCAGGCCCGGCGACATCCACGCGGCCATGACGGCACGGCCTCCGTCCGGTACATGTCGCGGTAGCCGGCAAGCTAGAATCCCGTCGTTGCGGCATTCCTCCCTGAAGGTTCAGCACAGATGAAGGCGGTCATTCTTGCCGGCGGTTACGGAACGCGGATCAGCGAAGAGACCGCAGTGCGCCCCAAGCCGATGATCGAGATCGGCGGCATGCCGGTGCTCTGGCACATTCTGAAGATCTATTCGCACCACGGCATCAACGACTTCATCATCTGCCTGGGCTACAAGGGCTACATGATCAAGGAGTACTTCGCCAACTACTTCCTGCACATGTCCGACGTCACGTTCGACCTATCCACGAACAAGCTGGAAGTGCACCACAAACATGCCGAACCGTGGCGCGTCACCCTGGTCGACACGGGCGAGAAGACGCAGACCGGCGGCCGGCTCAAGCGGGTCGCCAACTACCTTGATGGCGACACGTTCTTCTTCACCTACGGCGACGGCCTCGCGGACATCGACATCGGCGCGGAGCTTGCCTTTCACCGCGAGAAAGGAACGCTGGCGACGATGTGCGCCGCGCAACCGCCCGGGCGTTTCGGCGCCATCGATATCCGGGATCACCGCATCACGCGTTTCGAGGAAAAGCCCGCCGGCGACGGCACCTGGATCAATGGCGGATTCTTCATCCTCGAACCCGCCGTGCTCGGCTACATCGAGGATGATGCGACGATCTGGGAACGCGAGCCGCTCGAGCGCCTGGCGCACGACGAGCAACTGTCGGCCTATACACACCGCGGCTTCTGGCAGCCGATGGATACCTTGCGCGACAGGACCAAGCTCGAAGAGCTCTGGCAATCCGGCAAGGCGCCTTGGAAGGTATGGCCTTGAACCTGTTCGGCGACGTCTATGACGGCCGGCGCGTGCTGGTCACCGGCCACACCGGCTTCAAGGGCTCCTGGCTGGTGCTGTGGCTGCGCACACTTGGAGCGCAAGTCGCAGGCCTGGCGCTTGATCCGGATACGCAACCATCGCATTGGTCGCTGCTGGACCTGGGCGATGGCGTCGCCGATCACCGGGTGGATTTGCGCGATGCCCAGGCCGTTCGCGAGATCCTCGACGCCCATCGTCCCGAAATCGTTTTCCATCTGGCTGCGCAACCACTGGTAAGGCGCAGCTACCGAGACCCGGCGAGCACGTTCGCCACCAACGTCACGGGCCTGGTCAACCTGTTCGAGGCGGTCCGTGCATGCCCGTCGGCACGCGTGCTGGTCAATGCGACCACCGACAAGGTCTATGCCGACCACGCCGGCACGCTTGGCTATCGCGAGTCCGATCCGCTGGGCGGCCACGATCCGTACAGCAGCTCCAAGGCATGCGCGGAACTGGTCACGGACTGTTATCGCAAAAGCTTCTTCAGTGCCCCTGATTCAATGGTGCGCACTGCCACCGCGCGCGCCGGCAACGTGATCGGCGGTGGTGACTGGGCCGAGGATCGGCTGGTGCCGGATCTGGTGCGTGCGGCCGTTGCCAACCAATCGCTGCAAATCCGCAACCCGTCGGCGGTGCGTCCCTGGCAGCATGTACTGGAACCGCTTTCCGGCTATCTGCGGCTTGGGCAGAAGCTGTGGAACGACGCGGATTTCGCCGGCGCATGGAACTTCGGCCCCGGTGCCGCCGGCGAAATCAGCGTCCAGCAACTCACTGCGCAGCTCGGGGCGCACTGGCCTGCCCTGTGTATCGAGCACGACCGGACTGCACAACCGCACGAGGCAGCCATCCTGCGCCTGAACTGCGACAAGGCAAACCAGCAACTCGCATGGCACCCTGTCTGGGACATCGACACCATGCTGGCCAGAACCGCCAACTGGTATCGCGGCTTCCACGAATCCGGCCGGGTCGGCAGTGCAGACGATCTCGCTGCCTATGTCGATGATGCCCGGCGGCTCAGCCTTGAGTGGGCGGCATGAAGCTGCACCCCACACCGCTTGCCGGCTTGTACGAGATCGATACTGCGCCGGTCGGTGACGCACGCGGGCGCTTCACGCGCCTGTTCTGCGAGCAGGAACTCTCCCCCATACGACCCGGCCTGCATTTCACCCAGATCAACCTCTCTGAAACCCATGGACTCGGCACCGTTCGCGGGCTGCACTACCAGACGCCACCCGTGGCGGAAGCCAAGCTGATCCGCTGCCTGCGCGGACGCGTGTTCGATGTGGCCGTGGACCTGCGCGCGGGCTCGCCCACGTTCCTGCGCTGGCATGCATTGGAGCTTGCCGAGGACAACGACCGGGCCGTATTCATCCCCGAGGGCTTCGCCCACGGTTTCCAGACGCTGAGCGACGAGGCACATTTGCTCTACATGCACACCGCACCCTGGACCCCGGCATGCGAGGCCGGCCTGCGCCACGACGATCCCCGGCTGGCGATTGCCTGGCCGCATGAAGTGGCGGCGATTTCCCAACGGGACCGCAGCTATGCGCTCATCGGCTCGTCGTTCACTGGGGTGCGTCCATGAAATGCCGGTACTGCCACACCCCTCTGCACGATGTGTTCCTGGACCTTGGCAGCGCGCCCCCCTCCAATGCCTTCCTGGGTGCGATCGACCTGAATGCCCCGGAGCTGTATTTCCCGTTGCGTCTGTACACCTGCCCGGACTGCCACCTGGTACAGGTGGACGAAGTGCAGAAGCACGACGCGCTGTTTTCCGGCGACTACGTGTATTTCTCCTCGTACTCACGCACCTGGCTGGCACACGCCGAACGGTACGCGGCCTATGCCGCGGAACGGCTGCAGCTTGGTCCGAACAACCTGGTGATGGAGGTCGCCTCCAACGACGGCTACCTGCTGCAATACGTCAAGGCGCGCGGCATCCCCTGCATCGGTATCGAACCCACCGCCGGCACGGCAATGGCGGCGCGCGCGCGCGGCATCGAGACCCTGGAGCATTTCTTCGGCGAACGTTTTGCCCGGGACTTCGCGGCAACACGGCGAAAGGCGGACCTGGTCATCGCCAACAACGTGCTGGCACATGTGCCCGATCTCAACGACTTCGTGGCCGGCCTGGGCGCCGTGCTCGCCCCTGAAGGCGTCATCACCGTCGAGTTTCCGCACCTTATGCAACTGGTCGCGCAGCGCCAGTTCGACACCGTCTACCACGAGCACTTTTCCTATTTCTCGTTCCACACCGCGCAGCGGGTTTTCGCCAGCCACGGACTGCGTATCTGGGATGTAGAAGAACTCTCCACCCATGGCGGATCGTTGCGTCTGTGGATTTGCCACACCGACGCGGCGCATCACGAGACACCGGCTGTCGCCACGCTGCTGGCCAGTGAATCCGCCGCCGGCATGCTCGCCATGGACTACTACCACGGCTTCCAGCCCTTGGCCGACGGCATCAAGAACGCGTTCCTCGCCTTCCTGATCGACTGCAAGCGCAGCGGCAAGCAGGTAGTAGGGTACGGCGCCGCCGCCCAGGGCAACACCTTGCTCAACTATGCCGGTGTGCGACCCGACCTGCTCAGCTATGTGGTGGACGCTTCACCGCACAAACAGGGGCGTTACCTCCCCGGCTCACGCATCCCGGTCGTCGCCGAAGCGCGCATCCGCGAGAGCCACCCGGACTTCGTGGTGGTCATGCCGTGGAACCTGCGCGAGGAAATCACGGCGCAGCTGGGCTACATTCGCGAATGGGGTGGGAAGTTCGTTACCGCCGTGCCTGCATTGCAGGTGGAATAAACCCATGCGAATCGCCGTTTCAGGGGCCAGCGGTTTCATTGGTCAATATGTGCTGCGAGAGCTGCAGTCGCGTGGCTTCAACACCATCGCCCTCACCCGCTCTGCTACTCACCGTTCCTCGCAATCGGAGGTCTCCAGGTGGGTGGTGATGGATGTCGCGAACCCGCCATCCAATCCGTTCGAGACCATGGGCTCGCCAGATGTCCTGATTCATCTCGCATGGAGTGGATTGCCAAACTACCAGTCCAACCATCACCTCGAAGTCGAATTGCCCGCGCAGCTAGCATTTCTCACTTCCTGCGTCAGGAACGGTCTGAAAAGACTGGTGGTGGCTGGAACTTGCTATGAATACGGGCTTGCTTCGGGTGAACTTGCGGAGGACGCACCGACTCAGCCGTGCACGCAATATGGCCTTGCGAAGGATATGCTTTGCAAGGCGTTGTTTGGCTTGCGCATGCAATACGACCTCGACCTGGCATGGCTGCGGCTGTTCTACCTGTATGGCGACGGGCAGTCCGAGAAATCCCTCTACCGCATGTTTCGCACAGCGATCGACCGAGGCGCGAAGACGTTCGACATGAGCGGTGGTGAGCAACTGCGCGACTTTCTTCCAGTCCACGAAGCGGCGCGCCTTATCGTCGAAATTGCGCAGCGAGAGAACGTCAGTGGAATTTTCAACGTGTGCAGCGGAAAGCCAATTGCTGTCCGAGAGTTGGTGCAGTCCTGGATCGAGGCATCTGGTGCGAAGATCGCGATGAACCTTGGGCAGATACCCTACTCGCCCAGCGAGCCGATGGCTTTTTGGGGTACGCGCGAAAAGCTGGACGCCATCGTCGACAGCACGACCCAGCCGAAAAAAACGCAAGCCGGACAGGCATGGTCCTGCACCGGCCACTCCATCAACGAATCTACGGTAATTTCAATGGAATTCGCACACGAAGTCGAACGCCGCCTTGAGGCAAACCGGCAAGACAAAACCCTCCAAGCCGCCTCGCACGACTTCATAGTTGCCTCGACGCAACCAAAATATTCCTACAATTTTTCCATGCTGGGGCGCCCGATCATCCAGTACCCGCAGGACATGGTCGCGCTCCAGGAACTGATCTGGACGATCAAACCCGACCTAGTCATCGAAACCGGCATCGCCCACGGCGGCTCGCTGATCCTGAGCGCATCGATGCTGGCATTGCTTGACTACTGCGATGCCGTCGAGGCTGGCCAAACACTGGATCCCAAGACGCCACGTCGCCGGGTGCTCGGCATCGACATCGACATCCGTGCACACAACCGCGCTGCGATCGAGGCGCATCCGATGGCCCACCGCATCGACATGATCCAGGGATCGTCAATCGCACCTGAAATCGTGGCCGAGGTGCACAAGCGTGCTGCAGGAAATGAACGTGTCCTGGTCATCCTCGACTCCAACCACACGCACGAGCACGTGCTCGCCGAACTTGATGCTTATGCCTCCTTGGTCAGCCCAGGTAGCTACTGCGTAGTGTTCGATACCGTGATCGAGGACTTGCCGGCCGGCATGTACCCCGATCGCCCCTGGAACGTGGGCAACAATCCGAAGACGGCGGTACACGAGTTCCTGTCCCGCAGCCACGACTTCGAGGTGGACGAGGACATGGAGGCCAAATTGCTGATCACGGTCGCGCCGGGCGGCTACTTGCGCCGCCGCTGAGCGCTGCCCGTGGCCGCACTCCGCATCAACATCCTGTCCAATTATGCCGGCCAGCTCTGGATGGCGGCGATGGGCGTGGCGTTCCTGCCGCTGTACATCCGCATCCTCGGGATGGAGGCATTCGGGCTGGTCGGCCTGATGCTGAGCTTCCAATCGATCTCGCAATTGTTCGATTTCGGCATCGGTGGAGCGACCAACCGCGAACTGTCGCGCCGCGCGCACGATCCCGCACTCAGCGATAGCACGCGGGACCTGGTGCGTTCTTCGGAAGTCGTGATCTGGCTGCTGGCCATAGCCGTGGGTGTCGTCGTCTGGGTGTGCAGTGGCCTGATGGCCGACCACTGGCTGCACCTGCACAGCCTGGAGCGGGACACCACACGCCATGCCATCGCGATCATGGGCGTCACGATCGCCCTGCTTTGGCCGAGTGCGTTTTATGCCAACTGCCTGTCGGGGCTGGAACGGCAGCCGGCCTTGAATGTGATCAATGCTGTCTTCGCGACGTTGCGATACGCAGGGGTGCTGCCCGTGTTGTGGGCAGTTCCATCCCTCGCCGCCTTCCTGTGGTGGTACGCGCTGGTCGGCGCATTACAGTCGCTCGCGACCGCGATCGTGGCATGGCGCGCGTTGCCCCAAGGTCGCCGGCCGGCACGCTGGTCGAGCATCGAACTTCGCGGCAGTCGCCGCTTCGCCGGAGGATTGTTCGCCATCGGCCTGCTGGCGATGGGTGTGAGCCAACTTGACCGGCTGAGCATCGCGAGCCTGCGGCCGCTGGCGGAGCTTGGCTATTACACCTTGGCGATCAGCATCGCCGCCGGCCTCGGCCGCATGGTGTTGCCAATGTTCAACGCGCTCTACCCGCGCTTCAGCCGGCTGGTCGTGAAAGGCGATGAGGCGGGCGCGCGCGAGCTCTACCACCTCAGCAACCAGTACCTCACCGTGGTGATCGCCGCCGTCGCACTGGTCCTGATGGTGTTCTCGCGCGATGTGCTGTTCTTGTGGACCGGCAATCCGGCGCTGGCCGCCGAGGTCGCCTTGCCGATGGCGATTCTCGTCGCCGGCTCCGCACTCAACGGCCTGATGAATATCCCCTACGCCCTGCAGCTCTCCAATGGCTGGACGCGGCTGGCAATGGGCATGAATGCGGCATCCCTGCTGTTGGGAATCCCGTTCTGTCTTTGGGCAGTGCCTCGATACGGCATCACGGGTGCTGCCTGCCTGTGGCTGCTCGCGAATCTCGCATCCGTTGTCATCGGCATTCCGCTGATGCACCGTCGACTGCTGCGTGGTGAGATGGCGGCATGGTATCTCCACGACGTGCTTCCACCGGTTCTGGCTGCCACCGTTGCTACGGTAGTTCTCGAATGGCTGATGCCGCCATTGCCGCGCACGATCCTTGGAATCGCATTGTTGGCACTTGCAAGTCTCGCAACGCTGGCCCTCAGCGCCTCAGCGTCGAAATCAGTTCGAGCCGTGTGTCTGGCATGGTTGACAAGGCGACTCGCGAGCTGACCGATCAACTGGTCACGCCGGACACACCCGCTGCGAAGCTCGCCGCGGCGCTCTTTGCCGCCGCATGAATCAGCCGGTCAAGGCAAAGGCAATGTCTGCCTGCCGTAGCGTCGATGGATACTACCAACCCAAGGCTTGTTTTTTGACGGGCGAGTTGTCGCGTAACGAATAGCCTCATCGAGCGTCCCGAATTTTCGCTTTCGCATCGACAGCAGCTGCATGGACAACTTGCGCTTCAATAATCTCCATTTGAACCCGAGAGTGGCGCGCCAACCCTCATCGGCAAGGATTTTTTTGGCACTGAACTCCGCATCGGAGTCGAGGAAAGCAGCGACCTCCCCTGCCAGATAGTCCAGGTAGGGGCGCAGCGCCACTTCCGGATAGCTGCCATCATCTGACTGCTTCCTGACGCTGCAATATTCATGAATGACCGCATTACCGACGGTGCGTATGCCTGGTACCGGCGCCTCGCCGTTCAAAACAGGCGCGGCAATGTTTCGCTCGAAATCCACGCTGTCTCTTGTGGCAATCCCCCGGGAGAAACTGGCCCCATTGCTGCGATCCGATGCGTAATTAACGAGCAAGGACTTGTCATAATAAAGTATTGACGAGACCATCCCCAACACCCTGTAGCAGAAGCAGTAGTCCGGCGAAATAGACGCAAATACGGCTCCATATTTCCTGCTGATTGCCTGCAGCATTTCACGTGGCGCGATGCAATTCAGCATTCGCGGCAGGCAAGAATAGAAAACCATGTCCGCCGTCAGTCGCAGCAGGTTCCGCGTGTCCATGCGGTAAAGAAGGCCAGTGCGCGGCAAGGGCAGATAACTGATGGGGCGTGAATAGTCATCAATCCTGTCATATGTAAAGGAGATCAACTCTTCCGGGTATTTCTCAACCACCGCAAGAAGATTCGACAGGGCGCCTTCCTTGAAAAGCATCCGATCCGTCAGGATAAAGAAGTGCGATGCATCATGGTTGGACATGGCATGAGCAATCGCCCATTGCCAGTGTTCGGTCATGGGCATTGGCGCCGGTGGCCTAATCAAGGAAACGCCGTGCGGAGCTTGCTCCGCAAGAAATGCATCGATGATCGCCGACTCGCCGCCATCTGTCGAATTGTCAGAGATAATGACATCCACGGGCAGCCTTGCATGCGACTTGACCACCGACAAGGCGGACCGACAGGCCAATTCGCCCCGATTTCGAGTCGGAATCAGAATTGCAAGCTTCATGAATAAGGCTTTTCCCTTTCCGTTGATGGTTGCGTCAAAAAGAAACTGGCGCCGGGCACATGAAGCACAATTTCATAACGATCCGTAAAGGTCCAGATAGTCGTTGATCGCGCTGACCTCGGAAAATGCGGTTGTCGCCCTCGTGCGTCCGGCCTGCCCGATGGTGCGTGCCACGGTGGCATCGCCAGCAAGGCGCCTGCAAATTTGCCCCAGTGCATCCAAATCGTCGATGCCACAAAGCAACCCGGTTTCGCCATCAACCACCACCTCGTCGATCGCACCACAACGGAACCCCACGACGGGCTTTCCGCAAGCCATCGCTTCCAATGCGGTGTAGCCGAATCCTTCGTAGCGCGATAGTGACACCACGGCATCGCAAGCCCGGTATTCCCTGATCAACTCGTCCTCGCTGACTCTGCCCAACTCGGTGACTCCCACAACGGGCTGCACGCCACCCTGTCGACCACCGGCATGCCTGATCTCGAAGCCGGGCCCGAGCTCGTTCGCAAAGGCTGGCAAAAGATCGATGCCTTTGCGTCTTGAACGGCTTCCCGCCATGAATAGCCGGAAGCCGCCATTGCCGCTCGACGACACGCACGGGTCCGGGCTGAATTTTTTGCCGTCGACCCAATTGTGGATCACCGCAATTTGCTTGCGACCGGAAAAAGACGCCACCGTGGCACGCACGTAATCCGACACGGTGGCAACGGCGGCGGCATCACGAATCGCATTCAGTTCCCTGTGCCGGATCAGCAACTCGTGATACGCCGCCTGCATGGCCGAGCGATAGGGGTGGTAGGCCGGGTCATGTACCAGGTGGTGCACGGTGACGACAACTGGCAACCCCGCGGGCCAGAATCGCCGAGGTAGCCAGCTGTTCACATGCACCACATTCGCCCACGCCGGTGCCCGTGGCGCTGCTACTGACCAAGGCAGGTATTCCGCACGATGCGGCAACCAAGCAATTTCAGCCCGTAGCCCCCTGGCCTTCAACCCATCACAAAGCCGCTCGGTGAAGATGTCCGCTCCAGTACCGGCGCGGATGGCTGGAAACCAGATCGCCGGCTCGCGACGTACGCTCATGGCAGCATCGCAGCCGTGCGCAGCAGGAAGTTTTCGCGGCTCCTGAGCTCGTACTCCGGTACCACATGCGTCAGGAGTCCATCAATCGAACGCATCCACAACCTCGGGCCGCACGCTGCAGGTATGCAAACCCGCTTGAACACACGAACTGGCGGCCTGCAAAAAATCCCGACTGCCTGTATTTGCGCTGCATGCATGGCTCTACGCCGGCCGTCGGGCATACAGGAACGTGTTGCGGAAGCCCTGCCAGTGTTCGTCGACCTGCGCGCAAACGAAGTCACGTCGTTCGAGATCCTCTCGCACGAGGTCCAGGTCGTAGGTATGCAATTGCATCGCCGGCTCGAGCATGGAGCGGCCGCGAAGCAGATTGCGTGCCCAGTTTGCCGGCGGAAAGACGTAGCGCAGCTTCACCATGGAGCGGATGACCGGCTTGGAAGTGTCACCAGTCAGGATTTGCACCGCAAGGAAGCCGTTCGGTGCAACTCGATCGGCCAGCGTCTGCAGGATTTTCCGCCCTCGCCCCCATGGAATGTGTTGCAAGACCAGATACGAATGCACCAGATCGAAGCTGCCTTGGACACGCGTCATGCCATCGTCGGACTCAAGGAACTCGGTATTGGAGATCCCGGCGACGCTGCAGTTGCGCTCTGCTTCGGCAAGCATCGACGGCGAGATGTCCACGCCCGTCACTCGCCTTGTCCGCCGCGCAAGAGGGATCACCAAGCGCCCGACCCCGCAACCAAAATCCAGCGCCGAACCGGGAGAAAATTCCACTCCCGCAACATTTCCAATGTCGCGCCAGATTCGTGCGATATGCGCTTCGCCGGATGCGAAGAACTCAGCCCTGGACTCGGCAGTCATCGCGTTCGTGTGGAACCTTCCCTGGCTGCAGACCCCAAAATACGGGTCGGTTGCCCCCCAACGCTTCCAATCCCGATCGGTTCCCATCCATCGCTCCTGATTCGGCCGAGCCGGCATCATACCGAGCCCGCATACGTACCACTACGGCGTGATCGCTACGGCTCGACGCGGTAGATCAATGTGGGAATGATCCTCCGCAGCGGTTTCAGCAACGCATCCGGGATCGTGCGCAGCACGCGCCCGCCAAGTGAATCAGGCCGCTCGGTCACCAGCATCACGCGCCACGCCTCGATGCAGAGATTGCGGTAGCGAAGGCCGGCGGCAGCGAGCATGCATTCCAACTGATGCATTTCAAGCGGCTCGCAGTCGTAGAACATGCCCTTGCGCATCAGGCGGAGATACGGCGTGCGCCAACCTCGTGGCCACCAGCTCAGGAATTTCAGGCGATAGTGCGGTTCCGTGAGCATCCAGCGATTGGGTACGGCAAGGTAACCCACGCCATCCGGCTTCATCACGCGCCGAATCTCGGCGAGATGCTCGTGCTGCGCCCGTGCATCGCCGACATGTTCGATGACGTGGTTGCTGATGACGACATCGAAACTGGCATTCCCGAACGGGAGGTCTACGCCCTGCACTAGCTGGAAGGCGTAGCCATCGCGCGCACGGCGGTTGTCGCACACATCCACCGCGCTGACCTCGCAGCGTAGCTCGGGATGCATCGCGAACCAGTGCGCGATGCCACCGGAGCCGGTGCCGATTTCCAGCAGGCGCATGGGTTGCGGCCGGCTGGCGAGATCCAACAGGCGCGCAATCTTCAAGGCCTTCCAGTTGCGCGACGGCAGGTCGAGCGCGACATGCGGCTGGCGTTGATCTGCTGTCTGGTTCATTCGAGACGGCCAGTCCGGCGATTTTTGAGAACGAGAGCCTTCATTCCAGTCAAGTCATCGCCGATCTGAGCCCGAGGTGCTGTGCAAAAGGCTCGAAGTCCCGGTCGGCATGCAGCAAGGGACAGGCGTTTTCCATGCACCAGGTGGCGATGATGGTATCGATGGCTTTCCGCACCGTGACGCCACGCGCGCGCAACACACAGAAGTTCCTGGCTGCCTGAATGGCGACCCGGCTTCCGGCCAGCTCGACGACATCGAAGTTGGCCAGCAGTCGCCTCGCCCGATTGAAGTCGTGCTCGCGAGCAAACCCCTGCAGAATCTCGGTCAGGATCAAGTCGCCCACGACGACGGGTTCGGTAACCAGCAGCAGGTCGAGCCGGTCGGTCTGCGGCGTTGAGGTGCCGCGGAAGTAGTCGATCCAGACGCTGGTATCGACCAGTATCACTTGTCGGTCCGCATCTCATCGAGATTGCCTTGCCAATCCAGCTTGCCGCGGTACCGGCGCACGGCTTGCTGCCGGTGCAGGCGCAGCAGCGTGCGCAAACCGGTCTCGACAGCTTCGCGTTTGGTCTTCAACCCTGTTGCGCGCAAGGTTTCCTGCATCAACTTGTCGTCGATCACGATATTGGTTCGCATGATGTGTATCATCCATTGAACTCTTACACACTGTATCACAACGCGGTCGTTCGGAAACCGCCACCTGGCGGGTTGCGCAAATCCATCGAACACATGTGACGGATAGCGGCTGGTCGATAACAGCGGAGTGCCGCGCGCGGCGTGAGCATGGTGCACCTCGCCTTGCCCGAACCCTCACCCCAACCCCTCTCCCGGCGGGAGAGGGACTTCGGGAAACCGAGTTTCGACGCCAATCAGGCGGCGCAAGGCAACGTGGACGCGCTGCCCGAACTCGGGCCACGCGAAACGCCGGGCGAAGGCCATGGACGGCTGACGCAATGCATCACGCCCGGCAAGGATTCGCAGCACCGCATCGGCGAACGCTGCGTAATCGCCGGGCACCACCAGGCGACCGGATTGCCCCTCGGCCACCGCATCCACCACGCCGCCGGTGGCAAAGGCCGCGGTGGGCAGGCCGTGGGCGGCGGCCTCCACGGCGACCATGCCGAAGCCTTCGGGGTCGCCGGGAATGTCGCGCACCGGGAACACGTGCACATCGGCGGCACGATAGGCGGCGCCAAGCTCGTCGTAGTCGGTGATGGTGCCGAGGAACAGCAGGTTGCGCCCGACACCGGCGGCATCTGCCGCCGCCTGGATGGACGACGACGTTTGTGCTTGCGCATGCAGCGCCAGGCTGGGCGCATCGCCGATGACGACGAGCAGTGCATCCGGCCGGACGGCGACGATGCGCGGCAACGCCAGCGAGACGAACTCACGCAGGCCCTTGCGGGTGGAAAGGCGCCCCACCGAAAGCAGCAACGGACGTGTGCCGAGCCGATGGTGCGCGCGAAACGCATAGAGACGATGGACGCTGCCTGTCCCCTCGCCCCGATCTCTTTCTGGCAAAAAGGCGGCACACGGGCTGTCCGCAGTGCCGGTCGGTTCGGAAGGCAACTCCACCCCTGGGTGCACGATGGCAAGGCGCCCGGGATCGATGCCGATGCCGCGGCACAGGTCGGCCGTGGCACGGCTGTTGGCGATGACGCAATCCATGCGACGGATGGCGGGCAGCCACAATGCCCGATACGCCGTGTGCTTCACCGCGATGTCGAGGCCATGCACATAGACGGCCGTGCGGGCACTGCAGGCGCGCGCGGCCAAGTACGCCAGGGGTGCGGTGAGACCGCTGCCGGCCAACACGATGTCGGGCTGCCATTGCCGTGCCTCGCGGCAGGAGATGCGCGCGGCAGCAAGCAGGAATTTCCACAGCGGCTTGAGCGAAGCTTCGCGCACGTCAATGCCTGCCGGCGCCAACACAGCGGAACCCTGGGGACCGACGACGCGCACTTCGGCCACCTTGCGCAGCTCATCGGCCATGTGCCAGTTGAGCCGCTCCATCCCGCCGATCAGCGGTGGCAGGTTGCGGGTGACCAGCAGGATTCGCATGCGACGAATGTCAGGCATCGCGACGGTACGTCAACGCCGTGATCTGTTCCGACACCAATCCGATCAGGAACACGATCACCGCCGCGCTCCACAAGAGAGTACTGCCGTTAGTGAGGCGACCACCATGCAGGAAGGTCCACGCGTAGTTCGCGCAACCAAGCAGGAAGAATGTCGCCGCCGCCGGCACGAACAGCTTGAGCGGCGAGTACAGCGTGGCGATCTTGAAGATGATCAGCAGGAAGCGCACACCGTCCTTGATCGGCTTGATATGGCTCTTGCCCACACGCTGCGACGCCTTGATCGGCAGGTAAGCCACCGGGTAGGCGCTGCGGAAGAACGCCATGGTGCTGGTGGTGGGGTAGCTGAAGCCGTTCGGCAGCAGGTGCAGGAACTCGCGGAACTTGTCCGCGCGCACGGCGCGGAAACCGGAGGTGAGGTCGGCGACCGGGTGGCCGGTCATGCGGGTGGCCAGCCAGTTGTACAAGGTGTTGGCCAGGCCGCGACCCACGCCGGCCTGGCTGCCCCAGTCGCGGGCGCCGACCACCATGTCGTAGCCCTCATCGAGCCTGGCTAGCAGGCGCGCCACGTCGGTCGGATCATGCTGACCGTCGCCGTCCATGAACACCAGCACCTCGCCGCTGGCGGCACGGGCGCCGCGCTTGATCGCCGCGCCGTTGCCCATCGAATACGGCGAACTGAGGCAGCTCACATCGGCTTCGGCACAGATCCGGCGCGTGTCATCAGTGGAACCATCGTCCACCACGATGATCTCCGCCTCCGGGTGGGCGGCACGCAGTCGCGGCAGCAATTCGGCCAGTGCGGGGGCTTCGTTCTTGGCGGGCAGGATGATGCTGAGGCGGTTCAACGGTTGGCTCCCCGGATTGCGACGCATCATAACGTGAAGCAGGCGTCACGACCGCCGACCTGGTCGCGCCGAACGGATGACCCGCGGCCTCGACTGGGGTAGATTCGGTGCCATTAGGGCTCGGGGGCTGCCACTCATGTCATCTGCAATGCAAACGCCGCTCGCTGGGCTGACCGGGCTTGCGCGCCGCTTGGTAGCCGAGGGTCTGTTGCCGGAGGCGGACGCGCGTCGCGCCGTGCAGGAAAGCAACCAGCAACGCGTCACCCTGACCTCGTGGTTGCTGGACCAGAATCTGGTGGACGGCCTGCGCCTGCTGCGCTTGGCTTCGCTGGAATTCGGCATGCCGGTGCTGGACGTGGCCACGCTGAACCCCACGCAGCTCCCGATCAACCTGGTCAGCGAGGCCTTGCTGACAAAGCACCGCGCGCTGCCATTGTTCCGACGTGGCAAGCGCCTGTTCGTGGGCATCGCCGACCCGATGCAGTTGGATGCGCTGGAGGAGATCAAGTTCCACTCCAACTGCATGGTGGAGCCGATCCTGGTCGAGCGCAGCCAGCTGAATCGCACCATCGACATTGCGCTCAGCAGCATGCACGACGTGATGCCCGACATGGGCAACGACGACCTGGGTGAGCTGGACACCGAAGGCGGTGATGTCGATGAGGCACCGGGCGGTATCGACGCCACAGGCATCGACGATGCACCGGTGGTGAAGTTCGTCAACAAGATCCTGGTGGACGCGATCAAGCGCGGCGCCTCGGACATCCACTTCGAACCGTTCGAAAACCAGTACCGCGTACGCCTGCGCATGGACGGCATGCTGCGCGCGGTGGCCAGTCCGCCGCTGAAGCTGGCCAGCCGCATCAGCTCGCGTCTGAAGGTGATGGCGCAGTTGGACATCGCCGAGAAGCGGGTGCCGCAGGACGGTCGCATCAAGCTCAACCTGAGCAAGACCCGCGCGGTGGATTTCCGCGTCAGCAGCCTGCCCACGCTGTTCGGCGAGAAGATCGTGCTGCGTATCCTGGACGGCTCGGCG
>Ga0134128_10003275_pt1 | contig 19784 bp, 18 predicted proteins | sample KB31754_FD_96462 | JGI IMG/M metagenome (GOLD analysis project Ga0134128, IMG submission 96462) | Terrestrial soil microbial communities with excess Nitrogen fertilizer from Kellogg Biological Station, Michigan, USA - KB3-175-4 | ecosystem: Environmental > Terrestrial > Soil > Unclassified ...
AAGACACTAAAGACACTAAAGACACTAAAGACACTAAAGACACTAAAGACACTAAAGACACTAAAGACAAGGAAAGCGTTCCTCAACCGGAAAATTCCTGACATGAAAACATTATCTGCCCCGCCAGAAAATACCATGAATCTCGTCATTCGGGCCTGATCTGGCCAAGCCGTCGCCTTCCCGTTTCAGGACGGTTCAGGATGATCCTCAAGACGATCTCCGGACGGCCAATTCCGGTTTTTAAACACACTCTTCACTCTTTTGGAGAGATAGAAATAAGGAATCCAGATGATTGGCCAGACCATGGTCGTTATATTGAAAAAAGTTGTAGAGTCCTCCTCAAAGTACTTATTCTTAATCACCATAGCGATAAGCGAAGATACCAGAGCTGCGAAGAGTATGTATCTCAGGATGTGAACATAGAAATAGTTTCTAGACGTTCTGAGCTTTTCCGCCACTACAAATTCCGCACAGTACAACAACAGGCCAGGAACTGTGGACCAAAGAAAGAATGGATACAGGTCTGGCTTATCTGCCCATGCTTCAGGCAGATAGCTATCATAGGAGCTCACTGCCACCAGCACTACTATAATTACCCCTATATAGAGCCGAATATAGTAATAGAGCAGCCAACCGCCAATTTCTTTTTTCCTGCGGCTCGCACAAACGTACCATATGAGCAGCGTGAGCAGAACCCCGACCCAGCCCGCTTGAAACGACGCATCCGGTGTATCGGTTGATGCGAAGACGGGCAGCGATAATGCAAGCAAGCCAAAAGCTGTTATACCAATCATGTTGTAAATTATGTTTTTAACGAGGTATGGTTTATGGGGCAGAGCGATATAGCAATGCGGGTGTTTTCTGTATCGGGTGGGTTCTCAGCAGAACATTATTGAATTACGCCAAAATTAACACATCCTTTGTTATTGATAAAATACATTATCGATAATCTGCCCACGAGTCAGCTCAGAGAATTCCCGCCCAAACCACGATTTTTCTACCGCCTTGCAAAAGTTGATGATTCCAGAAGAACCATCAAGAATACACTGCCTCTTCCTTTCTTGTCATACACCAATTCTGAGCATAACCCTGGCGGAATCGAGGATATCAAGCGCAGGCCCAATCCCGGGAGTTGAAGGAGTTGTACAATACATGGTGTGACTGCCAGACGAAAGAGGTATAAAAGGGATATAAAAGGAATATAAAGCATATTTATTGAGTCGGCGAGCAAACAGTACAAACGTCATACGGCGGAAGCCGATATCCAGCGACTTCAAAGCACGCCATTATTGGTTTGAGCTGGATTCCGGTTTGCTGGATTCCAGTTTGCTGGATTCCGGGTCGAGCCCGGAAGACGAGATTCATAATATTTTCTGGCCGGATCAATAAGCTCGGGGTGGCGATGTAACGGCATTTGCTTTTACCCTTATCTCCGATTCTCCGATTCTCCGATTTCTGGTTTTGCCAGTTTTGTGGAAGTTTGCTCTACAGGTACAAGAATGAAAACTCTTACCAATGTTGTAACCATGAAGGAATTATCACCCAATGGTGGACAACTGAATTATCTGATCAGCGGCGGACGTGTATATGCGTCGGCAAAATCATGGGGCAGGGCATTACAAGTTCCGGACGCCATGAAAGTCTGGTTTGAAACAGGTCTGATCAGAACAGCTTTGCTGAACAAGAACGTGATGGATGGCGAACTGGAAATGATCTACAAGGGTGTGCTGGTTTATCGCTGGCATATCGTTGCTGAACAGTTGCGCGTTTTCGACAGACAATGGTATCAAACCCAGTTTAAAGGCAGGCCCAAGCAGGAGCAGCGGGATATTGAAAGATTTCATGATAACTACGAACGCCTAGTTCATTGGGGATATGATCTTCAGGAGCGGGCACTAAGTCATGGGATAAGTTCCAGTACCATGCCGGGTTCACCTGTCACACAAGAAACATTGTTTGAGGTTATCAAGCAGGTTATTGCGCCGCGGTTGGGAGATCATGATAAGAAATTGCATGAACAGGATGTTGTAATTGCGGAATTGAGAGAAGCCGTGGCTGCTCTGCGTGACCAGAACGCGTTCATTTCCGTCAAACAGGCGATTGCCGAGCAGGGTCTGGATTCAAGCCTCATGCCGCTGTATCCGAACTCAAGGGAAAATCTTTCCAGTCTGATTGGCCGTTTTTTAAAAAGACGGGGAGTTGAGCAGGGGACAAACATAGTGGCGAGACTGGATGGAAAATCCTTATCGACCGAGATGAATACTTACAGGCGCGGTGATATTTACGCGGCATTGAATGAGTTCAAGGACGTCAAGCAACTAGACCTCAACATAGAATAGGGCAGTAAACATCAAAGTGGCTGCCGGATATCGAGGAACAGCCATATGATCAAGATCAGTAATTGTCCGATTTGATCGTGCTGACCCGGCAAAACAGGAAGGATTGCAGAATGGGTTTACTCGTTAAAGGCAAGTGGGTGGATGAGTGGTACGATACCAGATCGACCGGCGGCCGATTCATTCGTACCAATGCGCAGTTCCGCAACTGGATAACGGTCGATGGCAGTCCGGGGCCTAGCGGTGAAGGCGGATTTCCCGCCGAGGCAGGGCGTTATCATCTATATGTCTCGCTCGCTTGTCCCTGGGCTTCCCGCACGCTGATTTTTCGCATGCTCAAAGGGCTTGGGAGCATGATCAGTGTTTCCGTGGTGCATCCCTACATGGGGGAGCATGGCTGGACTTTTGATGAGGCGCCGGGAGTAATACCTGATCCCGTTGGTGATGCACACTATCTTTATGAGGTCTACCTCAGGTCAGTGCCTGACTATAGTGGACGCGTGACGGTACCCGTGCTCTGGGATTTGCAGCGAAATACCATTGTCAGCAATGAATCGGCCGATATCATCCGCATGATGAACTCGGCTTTCGATGGAATAGGCGCTTTGCCCGGGAATTATGCGCCTGAGGTGTTGCTTCCGCAGATCGATGAGATCAATGCGCGCACTTACGCTGACGTCAATAATGGCGTTTACAAGGCAGGTTTTGCCACCAGGCAATCGGTGTACGAGAAGGCGGTGATGGTGCTGTTCAGATGCATGGACGAGCTGGAGCAATTGCTTTCACGTCAGCGTTATCTCATCGGCAACTGTATCACTGAAGCCGACTGGCGGGTATTCACCACGCTGATTCGGTTTGATCCGGTCTATCACGGCCATTTCAAGTGCAACCTCAGGCGTCTCGTGGATTATCCCAATCTCTGGGCCTACACCCGGGAGTTATATCAGTGGCCGGGCGTGGCAGAGACGGTGAACATGCAGCACATCAAGGAGCACTATTACCGCAGTCATCCCACCATCAATCCGAATGGCATTGTGCCGGCAGGCCCGGTTCTGAATCTCGATGAGCCACATGATCGCGCGAAGCTGGGATAGCGCCGCGGGTGCTGGTCAGAGTTCTTGTTATACAAGATCCCATAACGGATTAGAGGCAGGCTGCCTGATAGAGAGGACGTGCCGAATGCTTGATTGCAGATCGTGTCTAAACATCTAACATATCATTACAGACACCAAACACGCTTCCAGTCTATTTGATCAAAAATACAGTTTAGTCACGAGGAGGATCAGACATGGGCGATGCCGCCATTCAAGACCGTGCCGCCGGCGCCGTTATGGGCGCATTCATCGGAGAGGCTCTGGGCCTTGGCCCCCACTGGTACTATGACCTGGAGGAGCTGCGCCGCGACTATGGCGACTGGATTACGACTTATACAGATCCCAAGCCCGGACGCTACCATGAAGACCTCAAGGCAGGCCAATTGTCCCAGCCAGGCTTTATTCTCAAGCTCATGTTGCGTTCGCTTGTCGAGCGGGGCGGCTATGACGAAGCGGATTTCTGCAGACGTATGGATGAGGAGCTGTTTCCCTTGCTGGACGGTACTCCGGTGAATGGGCCCGGCGGGTATACGAGCCAATCCATCCGCGAGGCCTGGCGCAAGCGTGTCCAGCAGAAACTGCCGTGGGGACAGACAGGCGGTCATGCCGATACCACGGAAGCTATCGAACGTACGCTCGCCCTTGGGGTTCGCTATGCACTTCAACCTCACGAACTGGCAACCGCTATTTCCAATAATGCCCGCCTTACCCAGATCGACGATATCGTGCTTTCAATGACAGTCGCTTATGGGGCGGTGCTGGGCCTTCTGGTTCAGGGGCATAAGCTCGACAAGAACCTGTCCGGCAAATTGATGGATCTGGTGAAGACAGACCAACTGCCTTTTCACGCAGTGACATATGCGGATCTGCAACCGCCTCGTCCTGGCGACCCGGATCCACCGCGAGCCGGACGGTTCGCATCGCCTGATGCGCTGCTCACCCCGTCGTCTGTTTCTACCGCGGCTGCTGATCCGGGTATCCCGATAGAGCCTGCCTGGAAGGTATCCCTCATATACGGCATGCCCTGCGCCATCTATCACCAGCTTCCCGCAGCCTACTACCTGGCTGCCCGCTTCCCTCGGGACTTCGAGTCGGCTGTGCTGCATGCGGTGAATGGGGGAGGGCAAAACCAGGCGCGCGCCATTTTGACTGGGGCTCTCGCCGGAGCCCAAACCGGGCTGTCGGACATACCCCGGCGCTTCCTCGATGACCTGGAAGAAGGCGAAACGCTCGTACAGCTTGCACTGGACTTGGCCGCACAAGTAAGTATCCCGACTGGACCGTAACGGACACTCTCCCTCCAATACATTGAAAGCCTGTTCTTCAGGCGCCACCGTGGGAGTCAAACATTGTGGGGGACACATGATGGAAGGTCGCGTTCTTATGTGCTGGGCATTCCGGAAAGGTATACAGTTCAATACGCCTGCAACTCCGGATGGGCGATCAGCGGGATGAGCGCCTGGCGGCTTCAATCCGCCTCAGGAAAACCCGCATGATTTTCTCGTAGAGCGCATCACCGAGCACTGCGTCTTCGTTGCCGGCATCCACATTCGGGTTATCGTTGACTTCCATTACATAGCAGCCGTCATTCGTCTGCTTGATATCCACCCCGTAGAATCCATCCCCGATGAGGTTGGCTGATTCGAGTGCGATACTGATGACCTCTCGCGGCGCTTCATCCAATGGAACAGCCGATGTGGCCCCCTCTCTCAGTTTATGCCGCTGCTCGTCTCGCTCGATAACCTGCCAATGTCCCGGAGGAAAGAAGTATTGAGCTACGAACAGCACCTTCCGGTCGAGTATGCCTACCCGCCAGTCGAACTCGGTCGGCAGCCACTGTTGTGCAATAACGAGTACGGATTTTGCAAGCAGTTCCGTTACCCTGGGGATCAACTCGCTTTCAGTTTTCACTTTCACGACTCCTCGTGAAAATGAACTATCGGGTTGCTTCAGCACGCACGGAAGACCCAGTTCAGGGATAATCCGGTCGACATTATCGTGGTGGATCAACAGCGTTTTCGGTATCGGCACTTTATGCAGGGCGAGAAGTTCAGCCAGGTAAACCTTGTTGTTGCACTTGAGGATAGAGTTGGGGTCATCGATCAGTGCCAATTTTTCCGCGAATGCAAGCCGCGAAAAACGATAGGTATAGTGATTGACGAAGGTGGTTTCGCGAATGAACAAGGCGTCGAAATGAGACAACCGGCCGATATCCGTCCGCGTTATGAAATCCGCACGCATGTCCAGTTTTTCCGCTGCCTGCCTGAACTTTTGCAGAGCCTCTGCATTGGAGGGCGGCTCGGATTCATCCGGATTGCAAAGAATGGCAAGATCATAGCGGGGAGGAGGTTTTCTTGATTGCTGCATGCGTCCATTGAAATAAGTGGTCGCGGCCAGTATCGCGAAGGCCTGGTGTTCGACAGGAATCTCGCTGGCGCCCAACGGATGCGCGCTGCGCAAGCTCCACTGGTTGTGGCGGCGTTCGAAACGGACGGCCAGGAGTGGCACCTGCAACAGGCTGAAGAACTGATGACCCAGGGAATCATAACCGGTAAGCGGATTGCGGCCAAAATAGAAGGCAAGCTGGAAGTCGTCTCCCGGCAAGGGCGCCAGCACACTCTGAACGAGATCCTCCAGATCCTCCGTGAGGTGACGCACCAGATTCCTGGAATGTAAATCCTCGATAGCGCCTACTTTGGGTACCGGTTTATGTCCCCGTGCCTCGGCAAGCAATGAAACGTAATATCCCGATCCCTGGTAGCGGTACGATTTGCAAAGGTTGAAAACCTTGACAGATTGTCCTGCAGCACTCATTCCCGCAGCACTCATGCCGCGATTGTTTTCCGCCTGGGTGGCAAAAAATGGATCGGTCAGGTAGGCTTGGGACCCAACCACGGTCACGCCTGGAATCTGAAGAGGCCAATCTTCGGGTTTGTCTACAATAATTAAGATATTCACAGAAAACCTTTTTGGCCGGATCGTTGCCGTTGGATTCGTGTTGGCAATCTTGCTTGCGGGGTTATCGCACGGGCTGGGGTGCGCTTTTACTGCTTTCGCCGGGAGGCGTCCCCGCGCTGCGCAGATTGACGAATTTGCTCAATGTATCAAACCAGAAGGGAGCGCCCAGCGTTACAGCAAGTATGGAAATGAGCAGGCCGAATATCTTGTAAAATGCCCACCCCGTGTATTGCCACGATAACTCGGGAGGTCGAAAATAACCGGAGTCATACGGGTCCAGCGACCACCCTACCGGCAGTTTGAGGTTCTCTGCCGCCTTGAGAGCCGTTTGCACATCGATACTGTCTTTTGTTCCTGTTCCCGTTACGGAAGCTGCGTTTTTCGGTTCCGTCTCGGATTGCGCTGAAACGTCCGCAGCAGGCTGAGCCTTCACTACATCCTGCGCCGCCGCAATAATCGATGTCCGCAGAACGTTATCCTTTGAAAGTCTTTCAATGAGCATCACTGTGTCCGCATTGGAGGCTACCACGACCAAAGTCGCAAGACAAAGCAGCACGCGCTGCGTCCAACGCTTATACCAGCCGCCAACGCGTTCCATGGCATTGTTGAACCAGTTTTCGAGATTTTTGCGGAAGGCTTCCGCCTGATGCTCGATCACAGCCGTTTCCCGTCGGGTTTTATCGACAAGAACGAGAAGGGTTTCCTTGGTGTGGCCCTCGGGCAGTCTTTTCAGTCCTTCCTGTATGTTGCCCAAAGGGTCCGGATATTCGGCCGCAAAATTCCGTGCGAAAGCAAGTGCTTCCTTCAATGTTGCGCCCGCTGCCAGCAGCAATTTAGCCTCCTTGGGATTTTTTGCGGACGCAATCGCGGCGTGACGCGCGTCGAGCATCTTGAGCGCTGCGCTGATACTGTCGGCTTCGTGCCTGGCCTCTGCCTGTGTTTTGGCTAGAGCCTTGTCGTTTGGCGCAGCCTTTGCCGCCTGCACGGCCTGGTCGTATGTGGCCTTTGCTTTTTCGGCAATTGCTTCAAGCGCTACCCTTGCCTTGTCACGCGCGTCTTTTGCCTGGGCAACGGCTGAGGCGCGCTGCGGATCACGAAGAGCAGCTGCCGCTGCTTCCAGGGCTTCTTCATGAGCGTCATCAGCCGCCTCGGCATTCGCTAGAAGATCGCCGTACTTTCCTGCGATGATTCCGCGTGCCGAGAGGATGTCGAGCAAAGCCAGGGAGAAGCTTTGGCCGGACATGTAGGAGGGAAGGCGGGTCTGTTTTGCCGGGTCGGAAGCATACTGGGAGATCCCTCCTATCAGTCCATGATTGTAGAGCTGCTGCGCCAGTCCGGTAAACTTCGGGTCATTCAGGAGGTTCTTTATGCCCTCCACCAGATTTTTCCCGCGTTTGTCGATCAATGACGCAATTCCTTCGTTAAGGGCTGTACATACGATGCTGAGCAGTAAATAGACGAAAATGACGGCGATTCCCACCTCCAGTATATTTGAGCCGAACAACATATTCCCCTCCGATTATGCGGAATACACGCTATTCATCCTGAAGTCTAGCAGAACAATCGATATCCGCCGGTCGTGCTTTCCAATACCAATTTGACCAACTCTGGTTGACCGGAACACCACTTCTGGGTGAAACTTGGGGACTACTGAACAAGTCTCTCGCTGACGCGAGGGGAACTCTGCCTGGTTCCTGAACAGCCTGGCACAGCCTTATCAGAATTTTCTGGCAGCCTCTGGTAATTCATCAATCCTCATGCGTCAATTTATTTCACTCCTGTTCATTGCTGCTGCCGTATCAGGCGTATCGGATGTCATTGCTGCCGCTTCAGACGGAATTCCATCGAGCAAGGCTGCGCCGGCTATTCCGGTGAACGTGCCGGATACCATGGCCGAGCGGGTCAAGCCCTGCACAGTGTGTCATGGCCAGGCAGACAGGGTGGGCAGAGACGCCTATTACCCGCGGATTGCGGGTAAGCCGGAGGGATATCTTTTCAATCAGTTGCGCGATTTTCGGGACGGGCGCCGTTATTACCGGCCGATGACGTTACTGCTGGCAAACGTGAGCGACGAATACCTGCGGGAAATGGCAGCGTATTTTTCGGGACTCAGGCAACCTTACCCTCCGTCGGAACAGGTGATATCTTCCTCCACTGAAATAAGACAAGCTCAGAAGCTGATTCAGCAGGGCGATGCCACGCGGGATATACCTGCGTGCGTCGAATGCCACGGCAAGCAGCTCATGGGGACCGCGCCTTTTATTCCCGGACTCCTGGGGCTTTCGCGTATCTATATCGCCGCCCAATTCGGCGCCTGGAAGAACGGTGGAGTGATGCGAGGACAAGAGAGCAACTGCATGTCCGATATCGCCAGGCAACTCACGATCGAGGAGACAAATGTGGTTGCGGCGTGGCTTGCCGCTCAACCTGTGCCGGAAAATGCAGGTCCGGCGGATGCGCTGCCTCCCGAGATGGCGCAACGCTGTGGGAGCATTGTCCAACGGAGCGCAGACCGATGAAAATTGCTGTCATCGCTGCCGCCGCTGCCGCAGTGGCAGTTCTTGCGGGTATCAGCCTGTCTCCTGGAGTAACCGGCGCAACTTCTCCGAAAAAGGAAGCAAAGGCAGAAAAGAGTGCCACGCCGTTATCATCGGTTATTTTGAAACAGCGGCAAGCGCGCGGAGCATATCTTGCGCGAGCCGGAAATTGCATAGGATGCCATACACTTCAAGGTGGACGCGCCTACGCCGGCGGGAGGAAGCTTGCGACCCCATTCGGCACATTTGTCACGTCCAATATCACGCCGGATAAAGCAACCGGAATCGGTGACTGGAATGAAGATGATTTCTGGAAAGCGCTGCATGAGGGTAAATCGCGCGATGGGAGGCTTCTGTACCCCGCGTTTCCGTATACGGAATATACGAAAATCACCCGCGAGGATTCCGATGCAATTTTTGCCCATCTTCGAGCCCTCGAACCCGTCGTTCAACAGAATCCGCCAAGCCAGGTTGCTTCCCGATACGATTTCCAGCCATTGTTGACCCTTTGGCGTGCGGCTTATTTCAAGCCCGGCGTGTATCAGGCTGATCCCACCAAAAGCACTGAGTGGAACCGGGGTGCTTACCTGGTACAGGGACTTGGTCATTGCAGCGCCTGCCACGCCGAGCGAAATCCCTTGGGCGGCATGATCGGCCGCAAGGGAGATGATAAGCTGGGAGGCGGGCAGATCATGGGCTCGAATTGGTACGCGCCATCGCTGACCTCGAGTCTGGAGGCAAGCACGGCTGGCTGGTCGATCGAAGAAATTGTCCAACTGTTGACCACAGGAATTTCACCGCGAGCGACGACATCAGGACCGATGGCGGAGGTTGTCAGCCAAAGCCTCCAACATCTGACAAAAGAAGATGCCCGAGCAATGGCGGCCTATCTGAAGTCATTGCCTGAAACACAGTCGCGCCAGCAGGTAAATCCTCCCGCGCAGACAGAACAGGTGCAGGCCTGGTTGCGGTATGGGGCACGGATATACAAGGAGCACTGCCAGGATTGCCATGGAGACTCCGGACAGGGCGCCCCGGGAATTTACCCTCCATTGGCCGGTAACCGAAGCGTTACCCTGACACCCCCTACGAATGTCATTCGCAGCATTCTCAATGGAGGTTACCCCCCATCGACCGCAGGCAACCCCCGGCCTTATGGCATGCCTCCATTCGCGCAGGTTTTACGCGATGGTGAAATTGCGCTGGTTCTGTCGTATATCCGCAACGCATGGGGCAATCGCGCCAGCCTGGTGACAACCGCTCAAGTCGACAAGAGCCGCGAAGGGATAACGGAACGCTGACGTCGGGTGCTTAACCCGGTGCATGTCCGTGGCTGCTTCTCTTTGTCCCCTTGGCACTATTGATCCCGCCAGAAAATACTATGAATCTCGTCATTCCGGGCCTGACTCGGAATCCAGCAAAACGGCATCAGCCAAACCAATAATGGCGTGCTTTGAACGTCACCGGCTACCTACTTCCGCCAGTATGACATTTGGACTGTTTGCCCGCCGAATTAATAGGACTGCAATTAAACTACAACATCTATTTTGCACGGCGCTTGACAGCATAGCCATATTGTACCGGCCATTCCGGTTCTATCGCTAACGCATGTTGCGCCTTGAGGGCCCAGTAAGGCTCCCGCAGCAACTCTCGGCCGATAAAAACGAGATCCGCCTGACCGCTGGTGATGATCTCATCGGCGTATTGCGGGTCGGTGATCAGTCCTACTCCTCCCGTATGGATTTGTGCTTCATCGCGGATGCGCTTGGCAAATTGAATCTGATAACCTCTGGCGACGGGAATCCTGGCATCCGGTATCACGCCGCCGGACGAGACATCGATCAGATCCACTCCGAGTAGCTTCAGCTCTCTGCAAAGAATGATCGATTGTTCTATATCCCAGCCTCCCTCGACCCAGTCGGTTGCCGAGATTCGTACGAAGAAGGGCAGTTCGGACGGTATGATATCGCGGAGATGACTGGCGGTCGCCAGCAAAAGCCGTATGCGATTTGCCAGGCTGCCGCCATAACTATCAGTGCGATGGTTGCTTAACGGTGATAGAAATTCATGCATGAGATAACCATGTGCCGCGTGAAGTTCTATCACTTTGAAGCCGGCCTTCAGCGCACGTCGAGCGGCTGCTCCCCATGCCTCGATGCATTCCTCGATATCTGTTTCCGACATGGATGTTGGGACTGGGTCATCGGCGTAAAACGGCAGGGAACTGGGACCTATCACGGGCCACCCTCCTTCCGCTGGCGTTTTCAGGCTGTTGCCGCCATTCCAGGGGGCATCGCAACTGGCTTTACGCCCGGCGTGTGCGAGCTGGATGCCCGGAATCGCGCCCTGCATCTCCACAAACCGCGCAATGCGAGCCAGCGGGTCAATATGTTCATCTTTCCAGATTCCCATGTCTCCCGGTGAAATGCGTCCCTCAGCCGTGACTGCAGTGGCTTCAACCACCACAAGTCCTATGCTGCCGATTGCCCGGCTGCCCAGATGGACGAGATGGAAGTCGTTGGCAAAACCATCCTCGGCGGAATACATGCACATGGGTGACATTGCGATCCGATTGGGGAAAGTAACGCCACGAAGGGTAAGCGGGGACATCAGATCTACTTCCGGGATTTCCCGGTCATGCTCGCTCTGACATTGTGTCTGGATGGCGGCATTGCTTGGCCGGCGGTCACCGCTCGGAACGTTTGTTGCAGCCCCTGCGGCGGAGGTGGCAGCGGGATTTGCCTTGCTCAGAGGGTCAGGAGTTCCAGTTCTATCGTGCTTGTTCTCGTCATAATGGGGCATAATTTTTTCCTCATTGAGAAATTGCCAATCCTCTTGATCCGTCTGGAAACGCAGCACCTTCAAGCCACGTTCTGCTTGTCACACTTAATGCTGCAATGTCCTTCACTGCTATCTATTTTACGTTTGATATCCCTGGTTTTATTGGATAGCTTGGCAGCCTGTTGGCTGCGCTCCTTTCCTTCCCAGCCTGAATGCCGGGGTTTCTCGGAGCATTTAGATGAAGGAAATCTTTAGATGATGACTAACTGATAACCTCATAAAACATCATAACCCGCTTTCTTTATCGCGTCCTTGAGCTGGTCTGGCTGAGTCTTTGTCTCGTCGTACTGAACCGTCACCTGCTTTTGTTCCAAGGATACCTCGACACTTTCCACCCCTGGAGTATTCTCCAATCCAGTTTTTACTTTGTTTACACAGCCCATGCAGGACATGCCCTTAACGTTGATGGCTTCTGTTGTCATTTCATTACTCCTTTGGTTAAAGTTACCTCATAAATGGCTCTACCGATTCCATGTGGCAGCTGCGGGAGCTGTTTGCTGCCAGCGAGACGATAAAGAGTTGAGGTCATAGCCAGACCCTGTCAATTTGAGTCCCCGATCAGCCATCATCAAGCCCATGGCAATAACCAATATAGCTGAAGCAATAACCAGTTGATGCATGACGGAATGGGATATGTTGCTGGCAATAAGGCCAAAACTTAAGAGCGGCAATAGAGTACCCAGGCCAAAAAAGAACAGCATAGTCGCCCCTTCCAACGGACTACCCGTACCCGCAGCCATGATGTACATTGCCTGCAAGGGGCCGCACCCCAGCATTAAACCGTTCAGCAAACCGATCACGTGCGGACTACGCTCACCCCTTAATTTGTTTGATATGCCTTTGGTGACGAAATGAGGCAAACGCAAGGTGAAGCTTCGCAACACCGGAAAGATGTTAAGCATTTTCAAACCGTAGATTATTACGAAAAGACTGGCTGCGAGATTAATTACACCTCGCAGGAAGGGAGTGAAAGTTATGATTGAGCCCACCAGGCCTAAAGTGCCCCCTATCATTGTATAAGAAGCTGTCTTGCCGACGGCATACATCAGATGACGCATGGCTGTTGTGGTGCCGGATTGAGGACCACCTGCCGTTGCATAGCCCACCACGAAACCGCCGCACATCCCGATGCAATGAAATCCGGTAAAAAAGCCAATGGAAAACAGCATGGCGTGACCGAGATTTGGGTTCATTTCTCCCACCAGACCCGGGATCATGCTTTTACCCCAGAAGGTGACCCCGCCCACTACAAGAAGGAAGAATAAAAAAATCAGGCTGTTTCGTAGATGCTTGCTGGGGAGATTCAGGACGCTTTCAAACTCATAACCTTTTTCTTCAATTGCGCACCGAATTCTGTTATCGCCAATAAGCTTAGAGTCAAATTCGACATCGACGGTCTGCTTGACGTAATCCGCTTTTACTTTCTGGACTCCCGCCAAATGCTCCACTGCGTTTTCGATGGTCTCCTCGCAGCCAGTACAATGCATGCCCTTGATCTTCAGCTGAACCGATCTAGTAGACATTTTTGCACCCATGGATGTTTTGTTGCGGATTCACGCTTCTGATTTTCTACTCGGAAACCAGGAAACAGAAACGCTTCAGACGATTTCACGGTATACCTGTCCAGGGTATGTGTAAATACCCCTATGGAGTATATAGACTCGCCTGTCGTGGTGGCCAGCACGAAGAATAGTTTTCCCCACGCCCCTTTTAATTCGAGCCACAGCAGAACTGTACTGTCGCGGCAGTTCGACGATTTGGAGCCTGCGCTGACGCGCTGCAGTATCGGCTCAAGGACATGATGGAGCAGTTCGACCGACGCCAAGCCGGAGAAATGAGGTGCTGTTCAGTAACTTGATATTCCCGCTACGATTGCGAATCTAAAATAAATGTCCCGTCAGTGCGCTTACTCTCAGTGGAAAGGGTCGCTGGTCCTGGGTGGATCATTTCTAAATGCAGGGCCGCTACACTCGACCCTGTCAGCCGCTCCCATGACTCAGTTGAGGCTCAACTGAGGAGCGAGGAATTCTACTCCGATCAAAGCAGGGGTTCATCTGCCGGATCGATGATAGGATCGCCGGGGGTGGGATCAGGATCGTAGGGACGAGGATCGACAGGTTTATCGGGATTAAAGGGTTCCGGATCCCGTCGCGGCTTATCGGGATCGATGGGACGGGGCGGGTCCTGAATGGGGTGGTCAGGGGAAGGGCCACGATCGGGGCCGGGGCCATCTGGTTTGTCCGGCCGGCCTGGCCCATCCGGTTCTTTCTGCAAACGATATTCTGGCATGAAGATGAGTCAGGTTTTTGGGCTATCGGAGCTGGGATATCGGCAGTCATGATAAACGTACCGACCCCAGCCCGGCCTTTTCGGAACAGGAATGCTATCAGCGTTTTAGCTGGCCGCGTATTTCTCCATTCTTATGAGCATCGCTGTGAACGTTGATGTAAAGTCCACCTGCCTTGAAGGCATCGTATTGCGCATCTGTCAACTTCGCTCCGTCGGGAATGGACCATTCGTTATCGGAAGTTTTGTTGAGCGTAATGATATCGGAACCATTCTTGCCAACCGCCGCCTCATGGATGTGCGCACCGGTACCTTTTATATCGGAGGTCATGACTTTGCCCTTGATGGATTTGTCATCCTCTACAGTCAGCGTGCCATGGCCCATTGCGGAAGTCTGGACCGGAGGCACTTCCTGATCGCCGGTCAGGTGCACGGTAATATCTGTGGCGTTAGCTGCGGTGGCGCCTAAAGCCAGTACAGCCAGCATAGCGGCTGTCCAAGCGGGAGCGGTGAAGAGCGTTTTGCGAACTTTATTCATTTAACTACCTCCTTTAGAAATAAAATTATGTAGTTTGATGGTCGTTTTGAATTGGAGTCTGCCATGTTCTTTTGACTTTTCTGGTGGAAGCGCTGTGAGAAGTGCCGCACATGAAGAATCCGGATAATTCTATTTGTCATCTGGCATGATGTCCGTACGCTAGCGTACGCAACTCTCTGTTATTCAGCTTCGTTCATCTGATTCATCATTTTTCTTTTTTACTTCCTTCATCCTTCAGCGCGAAGCGGCTGAGCGTAATACCCGTTCTGAAAGCCTCCAGGTTTCCGGCTATTTCATTGGAATGGGATTGCTCCGGCCGACAGGGACGGCTGTAACGCTGTTTTGCGGGCTGCCTTCTATAATTCTGTCAGAGTATGTCATATAGATAAGCGCGTTACGCACCGGATCCACCACCCGGACTACGTGCAGGCGCTTGAATAAAATTGACATGCGTTCGGTAAATACGTCTTCCTGACGAGGAAGTTTGCCGCGGAACTCGATCGGATCGCTCACCTGCCGACAGGCGATCGATGCTTCCGCCCTGTCTTCCGCCAAACCTACGGTGCCTTTGATTCCGCCGGTACGGGCTCGGGAAACGTAGCAGGTTACGCCCCGCACTTTGGGGTCGTCATAAGCTTCTATCACTACCCGATCATCCTTTCCCAGCCATCGGAACGCGGTATCCACTTCACCGATGAGCTCTGCTTTTGCCATACCCCAAAAAGCTGTGGAAAATAGGGCAACTGTCGCCATTCCCGCCATAAATCTTTTTCGTAACATTTTTTCTCCCTATCGATCAAAATTGAAACGCTTCGTTATATCGGCGCATAATTGATTAAAGCGCCGATATACAGGGTTGAATTTACCAAAATGACGCGGAGAGGTGTTGTACGATCACGATATGAGGGGGTGGGAACATGCCGCTGGCACTTCTTCCCGGACTGCTTCTCTGCCATAACGGGATTTTCTGCATTGTATCCACACGGGAGTGAAGGTATCTGCGAGACATTCAGGCTGGCGATAAGCTTTTGAAGAGGCGCTGTTTACGAAACCGGGTTGGAAACTGATCTTTCGCAAGAGGAGGCCGGGGCAGGAATGAATCTGAAGCTCAAAAGGGTTTACGAACCGTCCGACAAGAACGATGGTACTCGCATTCTGGTTGACAGGCTTTGGCCGCGTGGGATGACAAAAGCAAAAGCGGGTGTGGATATCTGGTTGAAGGAATTGGCGCCCAGCGCTGAGCTTCGAAAATGGTTCGGACATGATCCGGACAGGTGGACCGAGTTCAAGAAGCGTTACCGGGCCGAGCTCGAGGAGAATGATGAGCAGTTGGTGCGACTGAGGGAGGAAATAAAGAAAGGGGCTGTTACATTGCTCTATGGCGCCAAAGACGAGGAGCACAACGATGCCGTTGTTCTGGCGGAATTTCTGAGGAGCCAGAAGAAGTAAATAGCTTTCGCTGCCATGGTTCCCGTACATCCGGCGACGACCGGAGTCGACAAGTATCTTGCTTCTTTCATTTGATCGCGAGATTGGTAGTGTTTCATTGCGGGGAAGAGCGCACCGCTGGTTTTAATGCACTCTTCCTCCAGGCAGGTTCCCACTCAAAAAACCCAGTGGAAGCCTGGGAACATCGGCCAGTTTCTAGTTCAGCACTTTCTTTCTGCGCTTCACCATGAAACCCATGAGGCCGAGGCCAGCTAACAGCATTGCGTAAGCATCGGCTTCCGGAACAGCCGGAATTGCATCAGCAGTGACTGCCAGTTTTGAATAGACAGGAAGAACCTCCCCGATTCCCAAGGTTCCGCCCAAATTGGCAGTTCCATCTACTTGACTTGCAACGCCTGCATTTGCTTGCAAGGTATCTACATCAAGTGCAGCAGATATATCGACATTGGCAGTTGCGTCAGTCGGTGCGATCAACGTAGCGATTCCGGTGGAAGTTGATGTATCCACGTCAGCGGCAAGTTTGAGTTTCGGCGCTCCCGCGCTTACACTGCTGATCGCATCAACGGCCGGCAAACCTACTGTAATCGTACGGATGGCGTCCGATGATTGGGCTGCAGCCACCGTGCCCGTAATTCCAAGCGCGGGTGCCTCCAAGGTTACCTTGCTCGTCCCGAGTGCAGGGGTGGAGGTCGTTATATCCACAGTGCTGTTTGCACCGAGTGTCGTTAAGCTTGAGGGGGTGGCAGCGATACTCCTCCCCGCAGCGACTCCAAGATCTGTAGGGACTCCCAGGTCCGTAGAAGTTCCCAATCGAATGGAAGCTCCAGATCGCGTAGAAATACCCAGATCAGTGGAGGTTACCGGTTTGGTAGAAGCTTCCAGGCCGGAAGAAACTCCTGGTCCCGTAGAGCTGAGTCCCGTGGAGGCTCCTAATCCTGATGCGGAAGACTCCGCAACCAGTCCAACCACTGCCAACAGAGCAAGTACGATTTCTTTCTTTTTTAACATACCAGTTCTCCAATTTTTTCATACTATTTTAAAAAACGTTATAGCCGACCAAATGGAACTGCCGTGACAACTTGGCAATAGCGCGGCCTTAAAGGAGGGAGCAATTTGCATGCCATAAATAATAATTATTTTGAGTCAGGGGATTACGATGATTTAACTGGTTTTAACTGGAATAATCGTCCCCCTGTGGAGACGTTTATCCTACCAACTCGACCAAATGCATGAGTTTAAAGCGTTTTTCCTGTCGTTGAATCAAGACAAGCTTTCTGGTTGCCAGGCTGATATGCAAGCACAGGTAGCAGATAAGGGACGATGAAGGGCTTCTGGACCCGTGCAAGTATTTCGGGCAGAAAGAGAATCTATTGGGGGGTAAGAAAAAGGATTTGCTGGGGAACAACTTGAAGCCGATTGAAATCAGAAGAAACCTGCTTCCACTCGTGCGCTAACAGTTCTTCTCAGCGTTGCCTGAGTGCTTTCTGAATTTCCTGTGTTTCCTGGACTTCTTTCCGGATATCCTCGGATTGCTGGCCTTCGCGCACGGAATTGGGGAGCTCGATCACCTTATCCTGAGCCTCATCGGATGCAATACTGGCGCTCTGGGCTGCGGCATCATTTTGCCCGTTCCTGTGCAACCTGTAAGCCTGTATCAACAGTGAAACCCCGATCCATCCCGCAAGCAGCGAGAAAGGGATTACCATGAGCAGGGGCTCGAACAATGCCATGGCCGTCAAGGCAAGCAGCGTAACGCCCCCGAAAAACATGATTTTTGCCTCGGCAGCTCCCAGGACGAGTCGACTGGTGATAGCCGCTCCAACGGTGTTGCCTACACGCAAGGCGCCTGCCGTTAGCCGGCTCGCGCTTCCAGCCCGGCGCCTGACAGCCGCGGGTTGATGACGGTCGCGGGGGGGGGGATGATCTGCTACGGGGCGAACCCGGTTCCTTTTGTTGAGAACGATCTCGGTCGAATTTTCCAGATCATCCAGGTACATTTGCTCCATTTTCTGCGCAAAATCCAGGTTTTCCACCGCAACGTCCAGTTCCCAATTTCCCAGCCAGCTCGCCATATTGAGATTGCTTGAACCGACGCGCGCCCAGCGCCCGTCAGCAACGGCTGTCTTGGCGTGCAGCATCGAGCCATTCCACTCGAACACGCGTACGCCGGCTTCCAGCAACGGACGATAGCCGGCACGCGAAATCGGTCTGAGAAACTTGAGATCTCCACTCGATCCCGGGACCAGCAAGCGGACATCTACATCGTCCATTGCGGCGCCTCTCAACGCTTGCACATAACTTGTAGTTCCAACGAAATAGGCATCGGTAAGCCAAAGCGTTTTTTGCGCCAGCACCGTGATCAATTGCTCCAGCCGATATAAGCCCGCGGTCGCGGCAAAATTTCCCAATACCCTCACATCGACGTGACCCGAAATCGGAATTGAATCGGGAGCAGGCAGTTCATCCACAGGTATTTCCGGTCCCGCCTCCCCCCATGCACGCGCAAAGGATTTTATGACATCCGCTACCACGGGCCCCCGCAGTTCGACACCCGTATCCCGCCAGGGCGCAATATTTCGCTCGGGGTATCCATCCCACATCTGGCCGACGCATAATCCGCTGACAAATGCAACACGATCATCCACGGAGACCGATTTGCGATGCAGCCTGCTCAGCCATGCCAGAGGACTATCGAAGCGCATCGGATTGAAGCACCGAACTTCCACACCGCCATCGCTCAGGTAACGCCAGAAATTGGATGACGTTTCAGTCAGCCCTCCAAGCCAGTCATAGAGTAATCTTACCCGTACGCCTTCTTTTGCTTTCGCAATGAGCGCATCAGCAAATCGCTGGCCAATGGTGTCATCACGAATAATATAATTTTCAAAATAGACGTTCTTTTCAGCCGACCGAATCGCCTCGAGCCATGCAGGATAATTCTCGCTTGCATCCTTGAGAAGACGGATGCTGTTGCCATGCACGAGAGGCGCGCCTCCGGCGCGTGAAAACGCCTGGGCTGCCATGATTCTGGCAGAAGCATCCTCACGCGGGGTTTCACGGGAAGTATCGCGCAGCAGGTTTGTCAGCTTGAACTTGGTCATATGCTATTCGATCTGTTCTCCTCGGGGTATGTTCCCCGGCAGATCTTTCTTTTGAGTTTCCCCACCTTTTTATATTTCCCGCAATCCTCGTAATGTTTAGTCCGTAACCTCTTCTCCAAATTTGGAATCTACATAGCAGCGCATTGCGGCAATCAGGGGAGTAAGCCCCTTTTGCCGGTTTCTGCCTGATCGCATGAATGCCGTGCAATGCTCGGAACCCGGTTCCAGACTGTGACTGAGATTTATTCCTTCTCTTTCGATGATCGGTCCCCCTTGAGACCAATCTACCGAAGGTTCCCAGCGTTGATGGTTGATCACGCAATGGGAATCGATAACATGCACTTCTTCCACATCATTGGCTTTTGCCACCCAGTAGTCGAGCAATTCGTCTTTAAGCTCGGAGACTCTCATAACTGTTCTCCCTGTGAGTTTTGAGGCAAGGTTACAGCTTTTCTCCTCTAAAGGTATTGCAATCCGCCATATCTCCCGTTTGCAGTCCCCGTGTGAACCAGCGAGTACGCTGGGCGCTTGTGCCATGCGTGAAGCTTTCCGGCACAATCGTGCCGCGTGTTCTGCGCTGCAATGTGTCGTCACCGATCTGCGTTGCCGCGTTCATTGCCTCCTCGATATCACCTTGCTCCAGC
>Ga0134128_10003276_pt1 | contig 19784 bp, 14 predicted proteins | sample KB31754_FD_96462 | JGI IMG/M metagenome (GOLD analysis project Ga0134128, IMG submission 96462) | Terrestrial soil microbial communities with excess Nitrogen fertilizer from Kellogg Biological Station, Michigan, USA - KB3-175-4 | ecosystem: Environmental > Terrestrial > Soil > Unclassified ...
CGAACTTGGACCGAAGATCTTGCGCATGAAGCTTCGCTTGGGTGGGTGCGGTCTGCTGGCCCTGGTGGCCCTCTCCTGCGGCGGGAGCGGCGGCAACGTCATGACCACGCCGCCGGACTCTGGAATCAGCGCCACGGGGATGCTCGGTCAGCCGTCGACCGCGCTCATCTCGGGCAACCTGATCTTCGTCAACGCGTCCCTCGACATGATGCCCGAGGTTACGAGAACCTTCGGCGTGCTGATCGACAGCGGCTCCCCGGTGCTGTTGATCGACCCCACCCTGTTCGGCGCGAATCCCCCGATGCAGATCGCCACCACCATCGATCTCGGCCTGCTCGACGCCCAGGGCCAACCGGTGGTCACCATCGAGAACGCGCCGGCGTTCCAGATCTCGACGCAGATGATGGACGCCCTCGGGTTCGGAGGCATCCTCGGCGGCAACGTGATGCGGAACTTCTCCGTCCAGCTCGATTACTCGGCGCCGATGATGGAGGGGTTCTGCCTCGGCTGCACGGCGAGCACCACGCGCACCGACGTCCAGTCGCCCGGCGGGGTGGTCGACTTCACGTTGGCAGGGGGCGGGAACAGGGCGGTCGGCCTCAGCGCCACCCTCGATAGCCCGGTCACCGACCTCCCACCGAGCCGCATTCCGGTGACCGTGACCATTGATGGCACCGACCACTTGTGCATCGTCGACACGGGCGCGACCGTGGTCTCGCTGCGCTCGACCGTCTACGCCAGCCTCGTCGCCGACGGGCGTGCTCAGCTCACGAGCGGCATCACTATCATGACCGTCGCCGGCGCCTCGAACGCCGCGGTCACCCGCGCCAAATCGATCACCGTGGGCGGCCAGACCGTCCTCGATCCATCCGTGATGACCATCATGAGCAACGATACCGATTCGCTGCTCATGAGCATCAGCGTCGAGGTGAACAAGCAGATCGACTGCCTCCTGGGCGGCAGCTATCTGCGCAACTTCCTGGTCACCATCGACTACCCAGTCGGCGAGCTACACCTCCAGCCCTACGACACGGCGCCCATCCCCGACGAGTTCCGGCGCGTCGGCTTCACCATCGGCCTCGACGTCACGGGAAAGCACTTCGTCGTCCAGGCGGTCTACCCGAACACCGACGCCGCTGCCCAGGGCGTCATGGTCAACGACGAGATCGTCGCCGTCGACGGCGTCACGCTGAGCGGCTTCGTGGCGAGCGCCGACGCCACACTCGATGGGGCCCTGGGGACCTCGAAGATGATCACCTTCGGCGCGATGACCGGAGATGCGTCGCTGGCGAACCAGACGGTCTCGATCAAGGTCGACGACCTGATTCCCAACCCGTAACGACGGGCACCGGGCAGCGCGGTAACCGCATTTTGCTTGCGCGCCGCTGGTGGCCGGTCGATAGTCGCGGCCTGCTGAGAGGAGCGGGCATGGCCAATTGGAGACGGGTGACCGGTGTGATCGTGATGGCTCTTTCGTCCTTCGGGGTGGGGAGCTGCTCATCGCCGGAGGTCGGACCGACCTCCGAGCGGCGCACCTCGGCGCTGCTGAGCTCGTCGTCGGGACTCGCCCTGGAGGTCCTGACCAACTCCTGCGGCGCCAATCAAGAGCAGAACTTCTTCGAGGTGCTGAACAACACCGCCGCGGGCGTGAAGCTCTCCGACATCACGATCAAGTACTGGGTCAACGACACCAGCGGGCAGGCCGTGGTGCCGCACGTCTGGACGGGTGGTTGTCTCAACAACGCCACCGGGTGCTTTCACCAGGTCTCGGGCGTCACGGCCAGCGCCGCGTCGTTCGGGCCTGCCTGCGGCAGCGATCCGAATCACCAGGCGAACTGGGAGATCACCATCTCCAACGCCGACAGTACCGTCCTCGGGCCCGGGGTCAGCTGGACGAACATCCAGGCGGCATTGAACCTGGCGAACTTCTCCAATTTCTCGCCTGGGACCGCCACCTGGTTCAGCCCTTGTCTGACCGGGACCAACTACGCGCCCGACAGCCACTTCGCGATCTACACCCAGGGGAACCTCGTCTTCTCGTCGGGCATCCCCACGCCCGCCTGCCGCTCGCCCCAGGGGCAGCAGCAATTACAAGGGCAGATCACCCCGGAGATGGCCACCGCACCATTGGTGGGGCCGGTCCCGCCGGCGACGATCGTGCACTTGAGTATCCAGCTCCCCACGCCCGCGCCACAGATGCAGGCGCTGCTGGCGGCGGCCGACGCGGTGTCCGACCCCAACAGTTCCACCTACCAGCAGTACCTCACGGTCCCCCAGATCGCGGCCCTGTACGGACCCGCCCAGTCCGACTACAGCAGCCTGACCGCCTTCGCGCAATCGAAGGGTCTCACCGTCACGGGGTCGTTCTCCAGCCGGCTGGCGCTCGGCGTGAGCGGACCGGCCTCGACCATCGAGCAGGCGTTCTACGTCAACCTGAACAACTACCTGCGGCCGGACGGCACCCAGTTCTACGGGCCTGATCGCGAGCCCTCAGTTGATCTCGCCACCACGCTGGGGCACATCTCCGGCCTCGATAGCTTTCGCGTCGCCGTCCCGCTGGCCGGCTCCGGCCTATCGGGCTCGTTCTTCGGCAAGGATTTTCGCACTGCTTATGCCTCCTGCAGCAGCATGACGGGGAGCGGCCAGGTCGTCGGGCTCTTCAGCGAGGAAGGGTTCGACATCGCCAACGTCCAGGACTACGAAGACGCCGAAGGGATTCCCCACGTACCGGTGAACTTCGTGTCTGTCGACAACGCCCCGAATGACACCTCGAACGGAAACGAGGAGATCTCCATGGACATCGAGGCGGCGGTCTCGATGGCGCCGGGTCTCTCGCAGATCGTCGTCTTCGGCGGCGCGAACCCGAACGCGAGTCCCGAGAACATTCTCCTCACGATGCTCGACTCGAAGACCACCATCAATCAGTTCAGCGCGTCGTGGATCTTCTACCTGAGCAACGAAGACATGATTCCCTGGTTCACCCTGGCTGGAAAGTCGTTTTTCGTCGGCTCGGGCGATACCGGCTCCTTCTCGCCGTTCCTTGAGGGAGACACCGACGGCCGGGCGTTACCGTACATCACGGTGGTCGGCGGAACCTCGCTGACGATGAACGGCAACGGCAGCTCCTACGGCTCGGAAACCGTCTGGAACGAGGTCAAGGAGGCTGTCGCCGGATCGACGATCTACGGGGCCTCGGGGGGCGGCTACACCAACCTGCCGACGCCGCCCTACCAAGCGGCGGTCAACACGAACAAGTTTCGCAGCATCCCCGACCTGTCGATTGTCGCCGCCGGAGCCAGATCCGACGTTGGTGTCGAAGTGGAGTTCACCAGCAGCGACACGGGGGCGAAGACCAAGCACACGGAGTTGCGCGGAACGAGCGTCTCGAGCCCCTTGATGGCGGGCTACATGGCTCTGATCAACCAGCAGCGGGCGCAGAACGGGCTGCCGCCGGGCGGCTTCATCAACCCGGCCATCTACGACATCGGGCAGACGCCCTCGGTCTACGCCACCAACTTCAACGACATCGCCGACGGCTCCACCAACGCATTCCCCTTCTTGGTGAACGCCGCAGGGAACCTCGTCCCCACGACGGCGGGCCCCGCGTTCAAGGCTGTCGCCGGCTACGATCTCGCCTCCGGGTGGGGGACGCCGAAGTGCAACCTGATCAGTCAGCTGGCGGGACCGAGCCCTACCGGCCCCTTGGCGGTCACGGCCGGTAAGATGCACGCCTGCGCCGTGCGCCCGGGTGGCGGCGTCGAGTGCTGGGGTGACAACAGCGCCGGGCAGCTCGGAAACGGGACGAACAACGTCTCTGCCAAAGGCGTCAACGTCAGCGGCCTCAGCGGCGTGACCCAGATTGCGGCCGGCGCGATGCACACCTGCGCCCTGCTCACGAGCGGAACTGTATCCTGCTGGGGGTTCAACGGCGACGGCGAGTTGGGAAACGGTTCGACCGGCAACAGCAACGTCCCCGTCCCCGTCTCTGGCCTGAGCCAGGTCATCACGCTCGCGGCCGGCGGCCAGCACACCTGCGCCATCCTCTCGGATCTGACGGTTCGGTGTTGGGGGCTCAACAGCTCGTCCCAGCTCGGCGTCTCTTCCTCACAGCAGCCAACGGGTTTGGTGACCCCCTCGATCTCGAAGGTGGGGGCGCTGGCCCTGGGCAGCGATTTCAGCTGCGCGCTGGTCACGGCGGGGACAGTCTCCTGCTGGGGTGGCGACGAGTTCGGCCAACTCGGAGACGGCAGCGTGACCACCACCAGCAGCCCGAATCCGGTCCAGGTGAAAAACCTGACGGGGATCGGCTCCATCGCCGCGGGCGCCACGCACGCGTGCGCCACCGACCTCAGCGCGGGGAATCTCCTGTGTTGGGGCGACAACACGTTCGGTCAGCTCGGCGACGGCATGAGCGCCTCCAACGAGCCGAACCGGCCGACCCCCGCGCCGGTGGTGGACGCCGTGCAGATCTCGTTGGAGGACCCGAACGCGTTTCTTCTCGATCCGCTCACCGGCATGGGAACCGTGACTTCGGGACCCTCGGCCGAACACGCGTGCGCGTTCGAAACCGTCTTCGAGTCCTTCTGGTGTTGGGGTGACAATCAGCTCGGCGAGCTCAACAACGACGCCACCAGCGCGCAGGACGCCGAGTTGGTGGCGCAGGCCACCACGGTACCGCCCTTCCCGCTCAGCTTTGCGCTCGGCTTCCAGTTCACCTGCGAGCTCATGCCGACGGGCGCCGTTCAATGTTTAGGCGCCGACCAGGACGGCCAGCTGGGCAACCGCACCTCGTCAGCCGACCAGTTGCAGCCGGTCACAGTCGCCTTCTGATCGGCGGCGAGCGGCGGCTACTCGAGCCAGCCGCGTAGCGTCTTGACGTCGATGCCCAGCTTCTCGGCCGCACGCGCGCGGTGGCCGCCGGTCTGGGTGAGCGCCCAGGCGGCGTAGCGGCGCTGCAGCTCGCGGATGGGGAGGATCTCGCCGCGGAACTCGAGCGGATCGGCGGCGGCCGGGTCGCGCACCGCGGGCGGTAGATCCTCGGCGGTGATCTCGGCGCGGCGACCGAGCAGCACCAGCCGTTCGAGCACGTGCGAAAGCTCGCGGACGTTTCCCGGCCAGCCGTGCCGCCCCATCACCGCCAGCGCCTCGCCCCCCACCCGCTCGACGGGCGAGGTGGGGTAGCGCCCGCGCAGCTCGGCCAGCAGGTGCGCGCAGAGCTGCGGCAGATCCTCGCGCCGGTCGCGCAGCGCCGGGAGCGCGATCGCCACCACGTCCAGGCGGTAGAGCAGGTCCTCGCGGAACTTCCCCTCGCGCACGGCCGCCGGCAGGTTGCGGTTGGTGGCGGCGACGATGCGCGCGTCGACCGGCAGCTCGCGCGTTCCCCCCACCGGCCGCACGCTCTGGGCCTCGATCACGTGCAGCAGCTTGGCCTGCAGCGCCGGCGGCATCTCGCCGATCTCGTCGAGGAAGAGGGTCCCGCCCGACGCCTCGGCGAACAGTCCCCCGCGATCGTGGGTGGCGCCGGTGAAGGCGCCGCGCACGTAGCCGAAGAGCTCGCTCTCCAGCAAACCCTCCGGGATGGCGGCGCAGTTGACGGCCACGAACGGCCCGCCCGCGCGCCCGCTCTCGCCGTGCAGCGCGCGCGCCACCAGCCCCTTGCCGGTCCCGGTCTCGCCCTGGATCAGGATCGGCACGGGGGCGTCGGCCACCCGCGCCACCAGCTCGCGCACCGCCCGGATAGGCAGGCTGTCGCCCACGATCGCCCGCGCCACCAGCCGGCCGCCGAGCTCTCGCTTGAGCGCGGCCGCCTCGCGCCGCAGCCGCACCTCCTCCAGGGCACGCCCCAGAAAGATGTAGAGCTCGTCTTGCTTGAACGGCTTCGTCAGGTAGTGGTTCGCGCCGCGCCGGATCGACTCGACGGCCGTGTCGATCGCCGAGAAGGCCGTCATGATGATCACCGGGCGGATCGGATCGAGCCGCCGCGAGGCCTCCAGCACCGCCAGGCCGTCGACGTTCGGCATCCGCAGGTCGGTCACCAGCGCCTCGACGCCGCCCGCCTCGAGCCGCGCGATCGCCTCGCTCCCGGTGCTGACGGCGATCCCCTGGTAGCCGTGGTCGTCGAGCCCCTCCGCCAGCGTGCGGGCCATCTCCAGGTTGTCGTCGACGACGAGGACCCGCGCGCGCTCAGCCAAAATGATTCTCCTCTTCGGCCGCGGCGCCGGCCTGGGGCTTTTCGCCCGGGCCCGTCACCGCGGCCGCCGCGGGCAGCCGAACGGTCACCACGGTGCCGCCGCTTCCGCCCGGGGCCACCGTCAGCCCGCCGCGGTGGCTGGCCACGATCTCGCGCGCGATGGCCAGGCCGAGGCCGGTCCCTTCGCCCACCGGCTTGGTGGTGAAGAGCGGCTCCGCCACGCGGTGGAGGTCGGCCTCGGAGATCCCGGCGCCGGTGTCGGCGACGGTGAAGACGATCTCCCGCTCGGCCCCGCCAGAGCCGGCCTCTGCGCGAACCGTGACCTGACCGCCGGCGCGGCAGGCGTCGCAGGCATTGAGCAGCAGGTTGCAGAGCGCGTGCTCGAGGAGGCGCGCGTCGCCGTTCACCGCCGGCAGCTCGGGCGCCACCTCCCGCCCGAGCGGCACGCCCGCCTTGACGAACCTGTGCTGCACGAGGCCCACCGCCGCCTCGACCACCGCCGCCGGCGCGACGCGCTCGCTGGCGGGCAGGTGGCCGCGCGCCAGGCCCAAGAGCCCCCGCACCACCTCGTCGATCCGTTTGACCTGGTCGAGGATGGCGGCGAGCCCTCGCCGGGTCCGCTCGTCCTCGGCGCGCGGGGCGAGCTGCTCGGCGCGCCCGGCGATCACGCCGAGCGGCGTCCCGATCTCGTGCGCCACGCCGATGGCCAGCGTCCCCAGCGCCGCCATCCGCCCGGCTCGCTGCAGCCGCTCGTCCCCGCGCTGCTGCGAGGCCGCCACGGCCAGCTCGCGCTCGAGCAACAGCTCCTTACGTTGCCGGCGCATGGCGAAGCCGCCGAACGCCAGCACCAGCACGGCCGCCGCCGCCACGCTGCCCACCAGCCGTAACGACGCCGCCCGCTCGCGATCGCGCTGCCGCTGGGCGCTCGCCACCGCGGCGATCTCCCACCCGCCCGTCGGCCCGGCGTCGACGCGCGCCAACCCCGCCCAGGCGGTCCGCGTGGGCAACCCGAGCGCCGCCGCCTCCGGCCGGGAGAGCCGGGCCGTGGCGGCCCCCCGGGCCAACGCGGCGTCCAGCGCGGGCGCCGCGATCGGGCGACCGCCCGCCCCCAGGAAGGCGGGGCTCCCCGCCCGGCGCAAGAGCACGACCGTCTCGGCCGGCCGCGGCACCGCCTCCACGTCGGCCACCACCCGCGCCGGGTCGGCTCGGGCCGAGACCTGAACGACCGCCCCCAGGGCCCGGGCCAGCGTGGCCTGCTCGGCGGCGAAGTCGGCCAGCGCCCGCGACGCCTCGCGGTCGGCGTCCCACGACGCCAGCAGAGCGACCGCCGCCACCGCGACGATCATAGCCGCCACCAAGCTGTGTCTCTTCACCGTGGTCATGGGTCGAGCAAGGTCCGCGCCCTGGCTTCTACGCCCGAATCGGTCCCTTTTCACGTCGCGTCCTGCCGCTCACCGGGGAGATTTTACCCGCCCGTCCGGGAATATTTCCCGCGTGGTGGCGGCCAGCGGCAGTGCTAGGCTGGCAGTCATGGCCATGAGAACCGCCTTCCGCACCTCGAACCCCGCGTTTTCCTCGAAGTCCTTCGGTGGCTTCGTGGGCGTCGATCCCAACACCGCCTCCTCGCGCGCCGAGACGCGGGCGATGACGGTCCAGGGGACGGTCGACAAGACGGCCATCCTCCTGGCGATCACGATCTTCGCCGCGATCTGGCCCTGGAAGATGCTGCTCGAGTCGCGCGATCCGCAGATGGTCATGCCCTTGCTCTTGCTCGGTTCGCTGGGTGGTTTCGTCCTCGCGCTGGCGACCATCTTCAAGAGGACCTGGGCCCCCATCACGGCGCCGCTCTACGCCGCCTGCGAGGGGCTCACGCTGGGCGCCATCTCGGCGCTGTACGAGGTCCGTTACCACGGCCTCCCCTTCCAGGCGATGGCGCTCACCTTCGGCGTGCTGGCGGTGATGCTGGTCGCCTACAAGACCAAGGCGATCCGCGCGACCGAGAGGTTCAAGCTCGGCGTCATCGCCGCGACGGGCGCCATCGCGGTCGTCTATCTGTTCTCGATGGTCATGGGTTTCTTCGGCGTGCACCTGGGCTTCCTGACCTCGTCGAGCCCGCTCGGGATCGGCATCAGCCTGCTGATCGTCGGCGTGGCGGCGCTGAACCTGGTGCTCGACTTCGACACCGTCGAGCAGGGGGTCCGGATGGGCGCCCCCAAGTACATGGAGTGGTACGGGGCATTCGGGATTTTGCTGACGCTGGTCTGGCTCTACCTCGAGATCCTCCGCCTGCTCGCCAAGCTGAACAATCGCCGCTGAGGCGACCTGCTGGCGCTGTTTGACCGCGGGCGCCAGGTGCTTAGCCTTGTCGGAGATGGCCTTCGTCAAGACGGCTGAGCCACGTCCGCGCTTCTTCTCCAGCTACCTCCGTACGGCGGTGTTGATGGGCGGCCTGATCGTCTTGCTCGCCGTCGGCGGCCGCGCGCTCGGGGGAACGCAGGGGATGTTCCTCTTCGGCGGGATCGGCCTCTGCACGAACTTCGTCATGTACTGGTTCTCGGACCGAATCGCGCTCAAGGCTCACCGCGCGCAGCCGGTGACCCGCGCCCAGGCGCCGACGATCTACGCGATCGTCGAGCGGCTGACCCAGCGGGCCGGGATGCCGATGCCCGCCGTGTACCTCATCCCCTCGGCGTCCGCGAATGCGTTCGCCACCGGGCGCAACCCCCACCACGCGGCGGTGGCGGTCACCGAGGGGATCCTGGACATCCTCAGCGAGCCCGAGCTCGAGGCGGTGCTGGCGCACGAGCTCTCCCACGTGAAGAACCGCGACATCCTCATCGCCACCGTCGCCGCCGCGATCGCCGGGCTGGTCTCGACCATCGGCTATGTGATGCAATGGGGGCTCATGCTGGGGGGATTCGGCGGTCGCGGCGACGACGACCGGCGCGGCGGACTGGCCGCGCTGGCCTGGATCATCATCGCGCCGATCATGGCTCTCCTCATCCAGCTGGCGATCAGCCGCTCGCGCGAGCTGGGCGCCGACGCGTCGGGCGCCTCGCTGTGCGGCCACCCGGAGGAGCTGGCCGGCGCGCTGGAGCGCCTCGACCGGTCACAGCACCTGCGCCCGTACGAGTTCGCCGGCCCGGCCACGGCGCACCTCTTCATCGTGAACCCGCTGCGCGGCGCCGCGGCGACCTTCATGAACCTGCTGTCGACCCACCCCCCGATCGAGGAGCGCATCCGACGGCTCCGGGCGATGCGGGTCTGAATTGGCGCGCACCCTGGTCGTCTCCGCGTTCGAACCGGAGGTGGAGCCCCTCCGCCGCCTGGTTCGCGGCGCGCGCGGCGTCGAGCTCGGGCCGGTGGGCATCGGCGCCATCGACGCCGCCGTCGGCGCGGCGCAGGCGATCGCCGCCGCGCGCCCCGAACGGGTCATCTTCGTCGGCACGGCCGGGATCTATGGACAGGGAAGACCAGCGCGCGCCGCCATCCGGACGGCCGTCGTGGCCTCCGAGCTCTTCTGCGCCTCCAGCGCGGTCCTGAGGGGTGACGGCTACCTTCCGGGACCGATGGTCCTCCGGGTCGAGACGTCGCGCCGGTTGCGCCCTTTGCTGGCGGCCTGCGCCAGCGACGGCAACGGCCATGGGAGGGAACCGCTGCCGGTGGCCTCGCCGCTGGCGATCACCCGCTCGGCCGCCCTCGGCCGGCGCATCGCCGCCGCGACCGGCGCGGCGGTGGAGAACCTGGAGACGTTCGCCGTGGCGCGCGCGGCGGAAGCCGCCGGCGTCGAATTCGGCGCCGTCCTGGGGATCGCCAACCGCGTGGGACCGACCGGGCACGAAGAGTGGCTCCGCAACCAGCGCGAGGCCTCGCGCGTCGCGTGCGAGCTGGTGGCCCGCTTCCTCGACCCGGCCTCCGGCGACTGACGCGTTCCTGATTCGACTGACGCGGCGCCCGCGCTCTTTTCCCGAAAGATCCGCCGGGCGCCGTCGTTCCCTGGGCAGAAGCCATGACGCACCTGGGCTCTTCACGTCACGAGATTTCCGCGCGATTGACACCTTGCCTTGACCGTTTTTGGCATATGGTCCGGCCCACAAAGGAGAGGTTCAGTGTTGCAGGCATCGGAGGGTGGGTCGTTTTCGGTCGGGAATCGGAAGCTCAAAGTCAAACAGGGCGTGACGCCGCCGCCGGCGCCGCTGGTCTCCGCCACCCCTGGTGAAGGGATCCCTGCGGCGATGCCGGCGAACGTGCCTACGGAACGAATCGCGCGGGTCCCGCGCGTCTCGCCGCTGCGCCTCTCGCTCCTCGCGCCGGCCACCGACAAGATGGTGGTCTCGCGCAGCGTTCTCATCGGGCTCTGCCTGACCACGTTCGCGGGCGGCGTGGTCATCACGCTGGCGGTCGATCGGATGCACGCCCGCGCGAGCGAGGCCTTCACCCACGCGCCCGATCCGGTCCTGCTCTCGACGACGCCCATCCCCGAGCCCGCGCGGCCAGCGCCGGCCGCCGTCACGCCGTCAGTCGCGCTCACGCCGCCCGTCGCCGCGGCGCCGGCGGCGGCCGACCCGGTGGTCGTCCAGCTCCCGCGTGAAACGGAGAAGCCGCAGGCGCTCGCGCCGCCCGTCGCGCGCCCGGTGCGCCAGCTCGCCGCCGCCCCCGGCCACCCGACCGCGCCGCGCGCGACCGCCGTCCAGAAAAAGGCAGCCGCGCCCAAAGAGAGCGCCCCGACGGAGGCGGCGCCCGATGAGGAGCCCGCCGATTCGGCGTTGCCTGCGCCAGTGAAGAAGAAGTGGCTCGACCCCTTCGAGTGAGCCCCTAGGGCGCCCAGTCGACAGGCGTCTCGGCGGCGAGCAGGCCGGCGCCGCGAGCCTCGGCGAACAGCACCTCCACCGCGCGGCGCGCGTCGTCGGCGAGGGCGGCCGTGTCATCGTTCGCGTAGAGGCTTAAGTAGTGATCGATAAGTGCTGTGTCTGACAAGGCTTTGTCGCCTCGATCCTCGGCGGCGATGAGGGCGATCATCTCCGGCCGGTGGGCGAGCGCCCAGGCGATGCTCTGGCGAAGGATCCCCGAGACGCGCGCCACCAGCGGCGCCCCCAGCCCGCGACGGATGACGTTGACGCCGAGCGGGAGCGGCAGGCCCGTCCGCTCCAACCAGAAAACGCCGAGGTCGGCCGCCAGATGGAGCCCGCGCTCGCGGTAGAGCAGCCGCCCCTCGTGAATCAGCAGCGCGGCGTCGATCTCGCCCGCGGTCAGCGCCTCGAAGATCCGGTTGAACGGCGCGATGGGGATCTCGACGCCGAGCGCGCGCGGCGCGATGAGACGCAGCACCAGCCAGGCGGTGGTCGTCGCGCCCGGGATGCCGATCCGCAGCCCGTCGAGATCCCCGGGCCCGAGCGGCCGGGGCGCCACCACCACCGGACCGTACCCGCGCCCCACCGAGGCGCCGTGCGGCAGCAGCTGATAGCGGTCCGCGATCGCCGGATAGACGCCGAGCGAAACGGCGACCACGTCGGCCGCGCCCGCCATCGCCAGCCGGTTGAGCGCCGCCGTGTGATCGCGCCGGTGGGTGAAGGTCAGACCGCCGGCGTCGAGGGCGCCGGCGCGCAACGCGTGGAACATGAACGCGTCGTCGGCGTCGACCGAATAGGCCAGCGAGATCGGGGCGAGCGCGATGTCGGACATGTCGGGCGCGCATCATACGCTCGCGCCCCGCCCGCGCGCTCGCGCCAGGCGCGCGTCGAGACCCGCACGACCTCGTTGACGTTCGGGTCAACGATCGGCGATGCTGAACCTGCGGTGCGTCTGCCCTCCCCCGCCCAAGCGCGTCGACCGTCCGCCGCGCTGCTCGGCACGGTGCTGGCCCTCGCGGTCGCGAGCGGGCCCGCGGCCCGGGCCGGCCGCCAGGTGCGGATCGAGGACGTCGAGGAGTCCGTGGCGCGCGATCCGTCGTTCAAGGTCCGGATCGACGCGGCGCTGATCCTGGGCCGACTGCACCAGGTCCGCTCGGTGCCCGCTCTGGTGGGCGCGCTGCGCGACGTCGAGACGGGCGTGCGCGCGGCGGCGGCCGAGTCGCTGGGCGAGATAGGATCCCCGCTGGCGCACGACGCGCTGGTGGGCGCGCTGCACGATCCGGAGCCGGCCGTACGCCACGCCGCGCGCGCGGCGCTGCGCCGGCTGGGGAGCGACGAGGGCGCCGCGCCCGGCGAGCCGGGGATCCGGCGCCACGCCGCCCCGACCGCCTCGTTCGAGGTCAAGGCGATCGGGGATCCGGAGCACCGCGCCGGCCCGGCGCTGCAGAGCCACATGCGGGACTTCTTGATCGACCAGCTGCGGCCGTTCGGCGACGTCGATCCGGGCGATCGGCGCGGCACCTACGCCGTCGACGGCGTCATCAAGTCGCTGTCACTGGCGACCACCGGGCGCGACGTCGAGGTGAGCTGCGCGGTTCAGCTGGTCGTCAGCCGGCAGCCCGGCGGCGGCGTCTTCATGTTGACCAGCGGCCAGGCCACCGTGCAGAAGCCGAAGCGCCAGTTCCGCCCCCAGCTGCGACCCAGCATGGAGCTGGAGGCGCTGGAGGCCGCCGTCCGCGGCGCCAGCGAGGACCTGGTCAGCAAGCTGCCGCGTCCCTGACCGCGCCGCCGCCGAAAGACGCGTGGGGCAGGGTTTTATTTAGTACTGTTTCGCTGATGGAAGGCGCGACCCCCGCCCGGGCGAAGGTTCGCGTCCTACCGGCCGCGCTGGCCGATCAGATCGCCGCCGGCGAGGTGGTCGAGCGCCCGGCCTCGGTGGTCAAGGAGCTGGTCGAGAACGCCATCGACGCGGGCGCGCGGCGGATCGACGTCGAGATCGAGGCGGGCGGGCGGCGCCTGGCCAGGGTGGTCGACGACGGTCACGGCATGCCGCCGGAGGACGCCCGGCTGGCGCTGCGCCGGCACGCCACCTCCAAGATCGCGGCGGCCGACGATCTTTGGGGCCTGGCGACCTTCGGGTTCCGCGGCGAGGCGCTGCCATCGATCGCCGCCGTGTCGCGGCTGACGCTGGCGACGCGCCCGCCCGAGGCGGAGGCGGGGTTCGAGCTCAGCGTCGAGGCGGGTGTCGAGACCGCGGCGCGCGAGATCGGCATGCCGCCGGGGACGCAGGTGACGGTGCGCGACCTCTTCTTCAACACGCCGGCGCGCGCCAAGTTCCTCAAGGCGGAGGCGACCGAGACGGCCAACGTCTCGGAGGCGCTGCTGCGCCTCGGTCTGGCGCACCCCGCGGTTCACCTGCGCCTGCGCGTGGGGGGCCGGGTGGCGCTCGATCTGCCCGCCCACCGCGATCTCGGCGAGCGCGTGCGGGCGGCGCTGGCGCGGCGCGGAGCGAGCGCGCTGCACGAGGCGGCGGGCGACGAGAACGGGGCCCGGGTGCGCGCGTTTCTGGCCGGCCCCGAGGAGGTCTCCACCACCGCGCGCTCGACGTTCCTCTTCGTGGGCGGCCGGTTCGTGCGCGACCGGTCGCTGCTGCACGCGCTGGCGCTCGGCTACGGGCCGCTCTTGGAGAAGGGGCGCTACCCGCTGGCGGCGCTGTTCCTCGACCTGCCCGGGAGCGAGGTCGACGTCAACGTCCACCCGCAGAAGCTGGAGGTCCGCTTCGCGCGCGCGCAGGAGGTCTACGCCGCCGTCCGCCACGTCGTGGGCGCGGCGATCGCGCGCGCCCCCTGGCTGCGCGCCGCCGACGCCGTTCGCACCTTCACGGAACCACTCAATTACCGTGTGCCGCCCGAACGTCTCGACCGCACCAGCGAAGCGCCGGCGCCGCGCGTCTTCGAGCGCGCCGGGCAGAGCATGCTCTCGCTGCCGCTGCGCGCCCGCGACGTGGCGGCTGAGCAGATGGCGCCGGCGGAGGTCGCGCCGGTTTTCTTCGGCGCGCTCAACTACGTCGGGCAGATCCACCGGACGTACCTGGTCTGCGAGGCGCGCGACGCGCTGGTCCTCATCGATCAACACGCGGCGCACGAGCGGGTGGTCTACGGGCGGCTCAAGGCGGCGCATGCGCGGCGGCAGATCCCGCAGCAGCGCCTGCTCTTCCCCATCCCCGTCGAGGTCGGTGAGACGGCGGCGGCCGCGGCGGCGCACGACGTGCTCGGTTCGCTCGGGTTCGAGGTGGCGCCGCACGCGCCGGGCGTGGTGATGCTGCACGCCCTCCCCGAGCCGCTCAAGGACGCCGACCCGAAGCCGCTCCTCCGCGAGGTGCTGGGCGAGCTCAGCGAGGGAACGCCGCTTGCGGGCGGCGATCTCGAGCGGGTCGATCACCTGCTGGCCACGGTCGCCTGCCACAGCGTCGTGCGCGCGGGCGACCTGGTCGAACGGGCGGAGGCGCTGGCGCTGCTGGCGCAGCTCGACGAGGTGGACCTGCGGTCGCACTGCCCGCACGGGCGGCCGGTGATGCTGCGGATGCCGCTCACCGAGCTCGAGAGGCGATTCGGCCGTGTCTGAGGCGATCCGCCTGGTGGCCGTGCTGGGGCCGACGGCCTCGGGCAAGAGCGCGCTGGCGCTGGCGCTCGCCGAGCGGCTGGGCGGCGAGATCGTCGCCTGCGACTCGCAGCAGGTCTACATCGGGATGGACATCGGCACCGCCAAGCCGACCCGCGAGGAGCGGCGCCGCGTCCCGCACCACGGCCTCGACCTCGTCCCCCCCGACGAGCCGTTTCACGCCGCCCGCTGGGCCACGCTGGCCCGCGCCGCCGTCAAGAGCATCGCCGCCCGCGGCCGGCTGCCGATCGTCGTCGGCGGAACCGGCCTCTACTACCGCGCGCTCACCACCGGCCTCTTCGAGGCCCCTCCCGCCGATCCGGCGCGGCGCGCGCGCCACCGCGAGATCTACGAGCGCGAAGGGAACGAACCGCTGCGGGCGCGCCTGGCGGAGGTCGATCCCGAGGCGGCGGCCGCCATCCAGCCGCGCGACTTCGTGCGCACCAGCCGGGCGCTGGAGGTCTACGAGCAGACGGGGATCGCCATCACCACCCTCCGCCGGCGGGCCGAGCGTCCGCGCGACCTGGCGCCCGTCGCGCTGGTGCTCGATCCCACCCAGGAGGAGCTGCGCGCGCGCATCGAGGCGCGCTTCGGGGCGATGCTGGCCGCAGGTCTCCTCGACGAGGTGCGGGCGCTGCGCGCCGCCGGCTACGGCGCAGGTCTCAAGCCGATGCAGGCGCTCGGCTACCAGCAGCTCGGCGCGGTCCTCGATGGGACGGCGACGCTGGCGGCGGCGACGGCCGAGACGATCGGCGCCACGGTCGCCTACGCCCGGCGACAGCGGACCTGGTTCAAGAGGGAGGCGGCCGCCGCGCGCTTCGCCGCCGCGCCTTCGCTCGAAGCGGCGCTCGGCGTGCTCGCCGGCGACGCGGCGCCGAGCGCGGCGCCGCACCGAGAGACGGGCGGATGAGCGACGGACCGGTCGCCGGCTGTGTCTTCTGCGAGATCGTCGGCGGCACGCACCCGGCGGCGATCGTCGCCGCCGACGACGCCGCGGTCGCCTTCCTCGACGCCCGGCCGGTGTTCAAGGGGCACGTGCTGGTGGTGCCCCGCGCGCACGTCGCCACCTTGACCGATCTGCCCGCGCCGGCGCTGGCCCCCTATTTCGGCGCCGTCCAGCGGATCGCCCGCGGCGTGGAGATGGGCCTGGGCGCGGACGGGACGTTCGTGGCCATCAACAACAAGGTCTCACAGAGCGTGGCGCACCTGCACACCCACGTCGTCCCCCGCCGCCGCAAGGACGGCCTGCGGGGCTTCTTCTGGCCGCGCGTCCCCTACGCGAGCGACGCCGAGCGCGACGACTTCGCGGCCCGCATCCGCGCGGCGGTGTAAACCGGTCCCTCATGCCCGAGCTCCCCGAGGTGGAAGTCGCTGCGCGCAACCTGCGCCGCTGGGGCACGAAGAGGACGATCCGCGCCGCCCGGGCCGACCGGCGCGCGGCGCGCCTCTTTCGCCCCGCGACGCCCACGGCGGTCGAGGCGCTGGCCGGGGCGCGCCTCGTCTCGGTCGAGCGCCGGGGGAAGAACCTCCTCTGCACCCTGGCGCGCGGCCGCGCCGAGCGCCTCGGCGTCTGGTCGCACCTGGGGATGACCGGGAAGTGGCTGCGCCGCGGGGCCCAGGATCCGTCGCCTCCCGCCACCCGCGTCGAGCTCGATCTCGCCGGCGGGACGCGCCTCTGCTACGTCGACCGCCGAATGTTCGGCCGGTTCCGGATCGTCCCCGGCGCGCGCTTCGACGATCTGCCGGAGATCGCGGCGCTCGGTCCGGATCCGCTCACCGACGGGATCGACGCCGCCGGCTTCGCCGCGCGCCTCGGCCGCCTGCGCACACCGATCAAGGTGGCGCTCCTCGATCAGACGCTGCTGGCGGGCGTGGGGAACATCCAGGCCAGCGAGTCGCTGTTCCGGGCCGGGATCGATCCCCGCCGACCGGCGCGCTCGCTCTCGGCGGCGGAGGTCAAGCGCCTGGCGGCGGCCATCCGCGCCTCGATCGACTTCACGCTCGGCACTTTCGCCGACGCCGGCGCCGACGGCGGGAAGGCCGACATCGGCTACGTCGAGGAGGGGACGGCGGAGAACCCGTTCCTCATCTACGGCCGCGCCGGCGCGCCCTGTCCCCGCGGCAAGCACGGCAAGCACGGCAAGCACGGGACGATCGTGCGCGTCGTACAGGCGGGCCGGGCGACCTTCTTTTGTCCGCGGTGCCAGAACGGCGCCCAGCGGCGGTCGCGGGGCGGATGAATTCCTCCCCATATCGGCTAGATTCGACGGTCATGAAGCTCGGGCGGCTCGCCTATGCGGCGGCGCTGGCGCTGGCGGTCGGCTGTGGCGAGAACCGTCCGCCCGGCCCCAGCAACCACGTCATCGTGATCGACATCGACGACCACGGCCTGGCCGGACTCTGGATGGCCAACGCCCCCAACCTCAAGGGGCTGATCGCGCGCGGCACGCTGGCCTTCTCGCGGGTGGTCGTCCCCACGCACAGCAACCAGAACAACATGGCCATCCTGACCGGCCAGTACCCCGACGGGGACGACGTGCCGGCCAACGACTGGCTGTCGCGCACCGGCGGCTTCGTCTCGCCGATCTCCGTGGCCGGCGACCTCGCGGTCGGCGACTACGCCGCCTGGGACACCAACCCCCTGCGCGTGCGGGGTGACAGCCTCTACGGCGCGACGAGCGCCGTCGGCGGCCGCTCGGCGTACGTGGGCGAGCTCCCGCCGTTCGAGGCCGGGGCCGACGACGTTCACCTGTCGATCGTCGGCACGATGTTCCAGACGACGCTGGGGCCGCTGACCGTGGACGCGACGACGGCCAAGAACATCCTCACCATGTCGTTCGGCTATCCGTCCGACGTCGCCGCCGGCTACAGCTACGATGGACCGCCCGACGCGGGCGAGACCCAGACGCACTTCACCCTGCGCGACGCCGCCGACTACGTCCGCAACCACGGCCTGCCCGCCACCATGTTCGTCTGGGACTTCGTGGCGCTGGACGACGATCCGACCAGCACCTACGGCGCCGACGGCCCGCAGCTCGCGCAGATCATCGACGACTACGACGACGCCCTCGGCCGGCTGCTGACCGCGCTCGACGACAAGAAGCTGACCGCCAGCACCAACATCCTGTTCACGCTCGACCACGGGAAGGTCGACACGCACAACCAGGTGGCCCTCGGCACCCACGGTGGCGCCAGCGCCGACGGGCAGATGGCGGCCCTCGTCGCCGCGCAGGGGCCGGCGGTGGGGCTCGACAGCTCGAGCTACGCGCTGCTCAACGAGGACGGCGACGCGCAGATCTACGCGGTCGTCCCGGGCGCGGGCCTGGCCGACGGCGCCGCCGCCCAGGCCGACGTCACCCACAAGCTGCTGGCGCTGATCCAGTCGGGGGCCATCGTGGGGCTCGACACGACCCGGACATTGACAGCGGATGGCGCGATGGGGACACGCACCTTCCACGACTTCCGCGCCGCCAGCCCGAACCAGGCGGACATCGTGGTCTTCCCGCAGGACGACTGGACGCTGAACCAGGTCGACGCCACGAACAGCACGCCCGGCCCCTTCCAGGAGCACACCCAGTTTCCCTACGGCCGCCACGGCGGCTTCTCCGCCGACGAGCTCTACGTCCCGCTCATCATGGCCGGGCCGGCGTTCAAGAGCGGCGCCCTCCTGCCGCACCCGGTGCTGCACCCCGAGGTGGCGCCCACGGCGCTGGCGACGCTCACCGGGGCGGGGCCGGTCGCGCTCAAGACCGCCGCGCGCGGGGCGATCCGCGCGGCGCTGGCCGGCGATCCGGGCGAGACGATCGCGCTGCCCGCCGATCCGACGACCGCCCGCGACGTGGTGCTGACCGGGACCGGATTCGAGGGGACGCCGGCCGCCCCGGCGGCGCCGGCCACCAACGTGGTGATCATCGACGTCGCCGGTCTCTATGAGGACGAGCTGTTCGACGATGCGACGACCGCGCCGGCCGCGGCCGGTTTCCGCGCGCTGGCGGCGCAGGGGACCCGGTTCGAAGACTGCTGGACCGAGAGCCGCGACTGGCCGGTGACGGAGTATCAGATGCTCTCGGGCGGCTATCCCCTCGCGCCGTTCGTCGCCAAGGCGGAGGACGATCCGACCGTCACCTTCCCGCCAGGACAAGGCCTCTTGCTGATGCCACCGGCGGCGAACCGGGTGGCGGACACCAAGGGGTACGCCGCCTGGCGCGCGCCGGCCGTGTTTTCGCCGAGCGGCCTCTACGATGCGGCCGCCGCGCGCGGGCTGACCACGGCGTTCATCGGCACCGACGACTTTCACCTGCTGCACCTCAACCCGCCCGCCACGACCGCCGCCGCCGCCGGCGGCCTGGGCGCGCAGCTCGCGGCGCTGGCGGCGGCCAATCACCTCGGCGTGCTGGCCCTGGTGGCCGTGGGCGGCGCGCGGACCGCCGACCGCCACAACGGCGCCGCCCAGAACGAGCTCCAGGCGCTGGCCGCCACGGTGACGGACGCCGCCCAGGGGATCCCGAACGCGCTGGTGATCATCACCAGCCGCGGCGCCACGACCATCGACGATCCCGGATCGGACTTCTACGGACCGGGCTCGTCGCGCCACGTGCCGCTCATCGTGATCGGCCCCGGCGTCCGGGTCGGCGTCGTGACCGGCGAGCCCGCCACGCCGGCCGATCTCCCCGCCACGGTCCTCTATGCGCTGGGCGCGGCCACGACCACCGACGTGGCGCAGGGGACCTGGGCGACGGGGACGCCGGTCGGGGGCGTGCCGCAGCCCACCCCCGCTGCCGCGACCGAGGGGCATGCGCTCTTGCGCGCCTTCCTCGATTAGAGGATTAAATACCGATGGCCGAGCCCGCAACTGCCCCAGCCGTCCGCGTCAGCGACGGGCCGACGCTCGACTTCGAGCGCCCGGTGGTCGAGCTGGAACGAAAGATCGAGGAGCTGATCCGCGTGAGCGGCGGCGCGGCGGAGCTGCGGCCGCAGATCTCGCTGCTCGAGCGGCGCGCGCGCGAGCTGCAGCAGAAGATCTTCGCCGAGCTCTCCCCCTGGCAGAAGGTGCAGCTGTCGCGCCACCCGACGCGTCCGTACAC
>Ga0134128_10003277_pt1 | contig 19780 bp, 20 predicted proteins | sample KB31754_FD_96462 | JGI IMG/M metagenome (GOLD analysis project Ga0134128, IMG submission 96462) | Terrestrial soil microbial communities with excess Nitrogen fertilizer from Kellogg Biological Station, Michigan, USA - KB3-175-4 | ecosystem: Environmental > Terrestrial > Soil > Unclassified ...
CTGCGCGGCATGGCCGCCGACGCCACCGCGCAGGGCCCGGTCGGCGTCACGGTCGAGCGTATCCGCACCGGCGTACCCGCCCGGATGAACGAAGCCTTCCAGGACGCGATCGAAGCCGCCGCCGGGACTGGCGCCGGCGGCCAATCGGTACGCATGCCGAGCGGCGCCGGCCATGATGCCCAAGTGCTCTCCACCGTCATGCCGGCAGGCATGATGTTCGTGCCCTCGATCGGCGGCATCAGCCATCACTGGACGGAAAATACCGCCGATGCCGACATCGTCACCGGCGCGGAGGTGTTCGTCGAGACCTGCCGTCTCCTGCTGCAGCGCGCGGGCCGTCCGGATGCCGGTTCCTGAGGATGCTTTTTGGTTTCGACACCATGCCGCTTTGGGCTATCTTCCGCGCAAATCGAGGAGCTGATCATGCGTGTTGTTCTGGCCGCGGCAATCGTCGCTTCACTGGCTGTGCCTGCGTTCGCGCAGCAGTCCCACGTGCCGCAATATGGCGAGACGGAGAAGGAAAAGACCACGTCCCAGAAAGCCGCCGACAAGGCAGCCGCCGATGCCTACAAGCGTTCGCTCGGCGCCATTCCCGACAAGGGGCCGGGCGATCCCTGGGGAGCCGTGCGCAGCACCGATGCCCCGGCGGCGACCAAGACCGCGAAATCCAGGACCAAGGCAGGCAGCGCCGAAGCCAAGCCGCGGTGAGTTCACCGCGCTCTCCCTTTACGCGATACGATTGAGGTGACGGCGTCCCCAGGGGATGATCGCCCAGATCCGTTCGTGCAGATAATACCAGGCGATCTTGGTGATGATCTCGAGCCCCGCGATTGAACCTGCGACCGCGACCCGGCCTGTCATGAACCAGCTGATGGCAAAAGTGTCGATCGTGCCCAAGGTACGCCAGCTGACGGCCTTCAGCACGGATCTCGAATGGGTTTCTGCCGCCCGAACCACAATCACCCGGAGTGCCTTCGCTGCTGGACAAGGTGGATTCTCAACAAGCACGAAGTGCCTCCCCCGGTTCCCGCTGTCACAAATCCACTTATGGACAAGGGCGCCGGATGCATGCATTTTGATCTTGAGAGACTCCGAAAAGCTGTTGATTCGACTGACAAATCATTGAATTTGCTCGCCGCGGGGGTTTTACCTCGCTTTGCTTCCTGCGAACCGAAGGACCTGAGATGAGATTTCTCGCCGCCATGGCGGCCATTTGCGCGATGACCGGGGCTGCGTTTGCGGAAACGCAGGATTGCAAGACGCTCACGGATCCCGCCGCTCGTTTGACCTGTTATGACAGGATCAATCCGCCGGTCGCGACCTATCCGATCCCGTTGCCGAGACCGGCACATAACATACCGCTGACGCGGCCCGATGGAATGCCCGGCAGCACCGGCGTTTCGGACGGCGGCGATGATGCGATCGTGAACGCCAGGATGAACGGCATCTGCCGCGGTTGCTGATGCGCGGCTGCTCGACCGTTTTTTGAGCATTTCCCGGGCTGTTCGGGGCGACAGCCATTGATCGGAGCGCAGCGCATGTGCGACGAAACGTCGTCGCGCGCAAGACGTAGTCTGGTTCGAAAAATGGTCTATCTGCAATCCAGATGAACCTGCTTCAATCCCTCCCCACCGTGCTCGGTACGGCCGCGGTCGCCCCCGCGCTGCTGATCCTGTGGCTTGTGGTCGCCGCCGGCGAACGGCCGGGGCCGCCGTTGAAAGTCTGGACAGCGTTTACGCTTGGTGCGGCCAGCATCCTTCTGCTCGGCCTGATCCGCGCGCCGTTTGCCAACCTGTTTGGCGCTCCGGCCAATCTGTGGCTCGCGCAGGCGCAGCATGCGGTGTTCGGCGTCGCGTTACCGGAAGAGATCGTGAAGATCCTGGTCATCGCCGGGGTCTCGATGCGCCGCCGCCCGTTCGCCGATCCCATGGACACCGTGGTCTATGGCGCCGCCGCGGGGCTCGGTTTTGCCGCTTACGAAAACCTTGCCTACCTCGTACAGCATGAGGAGATGTGGCGTTCGCTCGCGGCGCTGCGCAGCGTGCTGACCGTGCCGTTTCACGGCGCTCTCGGCGTCATCGCCGGCGCCTATCTTGCCATCGCCCGCAGCGGCACCGCGCTCGGCGCGCATCGCTTGAACCGCGATTGGGCACGCATCTCCAGTTACATGCTGCTGGTCGCAGGCCCCGTCGCGCTGCATGCGGGCTTCGATTTTCCGCTGCTGATGCTGCAGAAGGCCCCCGGCCTCGACCCCAACGCACGGCTCTGGCTCGCACTGGCCAGCATTCTGATCGGCTTCGCCTCGATCGGTTTTGCGATGCGGCTGGTGCGGCGCGTCGCGCGCCACCATGCCCCCCGCACCGATCTCGATCGCGAGCGGTTGAGCCAGCTTCGCAAGATGTGGGCGGTCCTGGTCGGCGGCGGCGGCGCCGGCTTCATCGGCCTCGTCTTCGTGCTGACCTCGGTGCACCATTGGCTGCTCAATCCCGACCGCAACCTCGCCTTCGTGCTGATCCCGATCGGGCTCGCCTCGATTGGGCTTGGCTGCGCACTGCTGGTTGTCACAACCGCGATCTACTTTGCCGGCCGCAACCGGCTGCGCATCACGGTTGAGGGCTTTTCGTCGGTGCCCAGTCGCGGCTAAGATCGCCCCCGATTCAGCGTGCCGGCAGCGGGAGAGCTCCCATGACCCTTCCTGACGATTTGAACAAATTGCAATCGAAGATGAGCGCTGCGGTGCGCGAGCACTGGAAGGCCTTTCTGTTCGAGGGCGTCCTGCTGGCGATCCTCGGCCTTGCCGCCATGATCGTGCCGCCGCTGGCAAGCCTTGCGGTCACCATCTTCCTCGGCTGGATGTTCCTCGTCACCGGCATCGCCGGGCTGGTGCTGACCTACTGGGCGCGCAACATGCCGGGCTTCTGGTGGTCCCTGATCTCGGCGGCGCTGGCGGTGCTGGCCGGCGGCATCCTGCTCGCGCGCCCGATGCAGGGCGTGCTCACGCTGACGATCGTGATCGGCGCCTATTTCCTCGCAGAGGGTGTCGCCACCATCATGTATGCGCTGGAGCACCGGCGCGAATTGTCGGGGCGCTGGTCGTGGCTCCTGGTCGCGGGGCTGATGGACATCCTGATCGCATTCTTCATCATCGCGGGGCTACCCGGCTCGGCGGAATGGGCGATCGGGCTTCTGGTCGGCATCAATCTGTTGTTCGGCGGCGCGACGCTGATCGGCATGGCGCTGGCTGCCCGCAACGCCGCGCTTTGATTTTTGGCGCATGATCCGGAAAAGTGTGCAGCGGTTTTCCCTCGCGACAAACGCGGAAATCATGCGCAAACAACAGCCTAAAGCGCGATGATGAAAATCATCGCGCTTTAGGGGGTGACAGGGCCACAGCGCTGCGCTAAGAGAGCGCCCATGATCAACCGCGCCACCAGCTATTTTTGGTATTTTGGCTACGACAGCTCGCTGGCGGTGGGAGGATCGCGCTCAATCTGAAGAATTGCAGCACAAAGTCCGAACAAGCCGCCAGACCTGGCGGCTTTTTGTTTGGCCGGCAGGTTCGTTGAAAAAAGGAGCCCGCCGTGTTGAGCACCACAGACGACCTACGCATCCGTGAATTGAAGGAACTGAGTACGCCGGAAGAGGTGATGCGTGAAGTTCCGCGCACCCTGACCGCCACCCGCGTCGCGATGGGCGCGCGCAACGCCATCCACGCCATCCTGGGCGGCACCGACGACCGCCTGCTCGTCATCGTCGGCCCGTGCTCGATCCACGATCCCGACGCCGCCATCGACTATGCCACCCGTCTCGCCACCCTGCGCGAGCGCCTCGCCGACCGGCTCGAGGTCGTCATGCGGGTCTATTTCGAGAAGCCGCGGACCACCGTCGGCTGGAAGGGGCTGATCAACGATCCCGATCTCGACGGCAGCTTCAACATCAACAAGGGCCTGCGGCTCGCGCGCAACGTGCTCTCGGCGGTCAACAATCTCGGGCTGCCGGCGGGCGCCGAATTCCTGGATATGACGACGCCGCAATATCTCGCCGATCTCGTGGCCTGGGCCGCGATCGGCGCACGCACCACCGAGAGCCAGATCCATCGCGAACTCGCTTCCGGTCTCTCCTGCCCCGTCGGCTTCAAGAACGGCACCGACGGCAATGTGCGCATCGCAGCCGAAGCCGTGAAATCCGCCTCGCATCCACATCATTTCATGGCAGTGACCAAGGGTGGCCGCTCGGCCATCGCAGCGACCTCGGGCAATGAGGACTGCCACGTGATCCTGCGCGGCGGCCGCGCGCCGAATTACGACGCTGCCAGCGTCGACGCGGCATCAACCGAGCTGCACCGCGCCGGCGTCAACCCGCGCCTCATGATCGACACCAGCCACGCCAACAGCGGCAAGAATCCGGAAAATCAGCCGATGGTCGCGTCCGATATCGGGTCCCAGGTCGCGGGCGGCGAGCGGCGCATCATGGGCGTCATGATCGAGAGCCATCTCGTGGCGGGACGCCAGGACGTCGTACCGGGCGTGCCGTTGACCTATGGGCAAAGCATCACCGATGGCTGCATCGACTGGGAGACGACGGTGCCCGTGCTCGAGCAATTGGCCGACGCGGTCGCATCACGGCGACGGGCGAAACGCGGCTCTGTCCAGGAGATTTCGGCTTGAGCCGATTGTGCGGCGGGGCACGTACCTTCGTGCCCCGCGCCGGCGCGCGAACTAGAGCCTTTTCCGTTCCGATTGAATCGGAACGGGGCTCTGGACTCTTGTTTTAGCGCGTTTTCTTCACGCGAACCGGTTTCCCACTTCGCTGGAAAACGCGCTAGCAGCCGCGGCAGATGCTCTTGATCTTCTTGTCGAGGATCGCGTCTTCCTTGTTCACGGGATCGTTCGGGTTGGAGAGGTTCTTCTCGTCCGGCACGTCGCCCTTGCGCGGCTGACGATGGCCGACCGGCGCTTGGGGTACACCGCTGTTCTTCGACATGGACGAGCTCCCGCCGCCCTGCGCCATGGCCGAGGGCGTGCCGATCGCCATCAGGAGCGCCATCGAGATCATTATTTTCTTCATGTTGCTCCTCCAGTCCCAGAGAATGTTGCCCGCACCGTGACCTCAGGATTGTGGCGGGTAGAGATGAACGTCGCCGCAGTAGTCGGTGACACGATAGCGCGTTTCCGCGTGCTCTTCACCTGAGCCGGCGAGAGAATCCTGTGGCGAAAGGTAGCTTGGGCCGACCGGTGATTTGCCCGCCCCGCCCGGAATATCAAGTACGTAATCCGGCTGACACAATCCGGACACCCTGCCGCGCAGGTTTCGCATCAATTCCTGGCCGCGGGCGATGGTGGTGCGCAGATGCGCGGTGCCCGGCGCGAGATCGCCGTGATGAAGGTAATAGGGCTTGATGCGGCATTCGACGAACGCGCGCATCAGCTCCTCGAGCGCGACCGGATTGTCGTTGACGCCGGCCAGCAGCACCGACTGGCTGACCATGGGAATGCCGGCATCGGCCAGCCGCGCGATGGCGGCGCGGGCGCCGGGCGAAAATTCGCGGGCATGGTTGGCGTGCACTGCGATCCACGTGGCGGCCCCCTCGACCCTGAGCGCTGCAACCATCTCGGCACCGATGCGTGCTGGATCGGCGACGGGCACGCGGGTATGAAGGCGGATGATCCTGACATGGTCGATGGCGGCGAGGTCGGCCATGATTTCGCTGAGGCGGCGCGGCGACAACATCAGCGGATCGCCGCCGGTCAGGATGACCTCCCAAATCTCGTGATGCGCACGGATATAGTCGAGCGCGGCCGTATAGGCCTGATCCGGCAGCGCGCTTTCCTTGCCGGGTCCGACCATCTCGCGGCGGAAGCAGAACCGGCAATAGACCGCGCAGACATGCACGAGCTTGAACAGCACGCGATCGGGGTAGCGGTGGACAATGCCGGCCACGGGCGAATGGGCATCATCACCGATCGGATCGGCGCGCTCGGAAGGTTGCGACGCCAGTTCGTCCGGGCTCGGAACGAACTGCCGCGCGATGGGGTCGCTGGGATCGACGGCGTCGATGAGTGCGGCGATGTCGGGCGTCACCGCGACCGCGTAGCGCGCCGCGACCTTTTCAAGCGCGGCGAGATCGGCCGCGCGTGCAAGGCCGTGGGCAACGAGCTCTTTCGGCTCGCGCAGCGTCCGTGCCAGATTGATCCTGCTCATCTTTCACCTGCCGGTGGTGTCCATACCACCTGATCGATCCGCAAAGCCCCGCTCGCCAGCATCACCAGCCGGTCAAAGCCGAGCGCGACCCCGCTCGCCTCCGGCATTTTTCCGACCGCGGCCAGAAATTCCTCGTCCAAGGGATAGCGTTCGCCGTAACGCCGCGACTTTTCTTCCATCGCCCGCGCAAAGCGGCGGCGTTGCTCGCCTGCGTCCGTCAGTTCGCCAAAGCCGTTGGCAAGCTCGACCCCGCAGGCATAGACCTCGAAGCGTTCGGCCACGCGCGGATCGGACGGCTTGGCGCGCGCCAGCGCTGCTTCGGGAATTGGGTATTCAAACAGGACGGTCAAGCGCCCCTGCCCAAGATTGGGTTCGACATGCTCCACCAGCAGCTTACTGAAGATGTCGGACCAGGTGTCATCGTCGGTTACCCGCACCTTGCCGCGTGCGGCCGCGGCAAGTGCGGTGCGGTCGCCTTCGCCGCCCTCGACGGTCGCGAGCAGGTCGACGCCGGCAAAGCGCTCGAACGCCGCCGCCACCGTAAGCAGTTCAGGCTCTGCAAAGGGATCGCAGGCCTTGCCGCGAAAGCCGAACTGCCGGATGCCGGTCGCCTGCGCCGCATGGGCCGTCACCACGACGGTATCGGCCATGATGGCGTCGTAGCCGCTATCGGCGCGGTACCATTCCAGCATGGTGAACTCGGGCAGATGCAGGTCGCCGCGCTCGCGGTCGCGAAACACCCGCGCGAACTCGAAGATCCTGCTTTCGCCGCCTGCGAGCAGCTTCTTGCACGCGAATTCCGGGGAAGTACGCAAATAGCGCGTGGCGCGGCTCCCATCGGCCCGCCAAAGTTCGGTACGCGGTGCGTGCAGATGGGTCTCATTGCCGGGCGAAAACTGCAAAATCCCGGTCTCGACCTCGACGAAGCCCTGTTCGGCAAACCAGGCCCGGACCGCCCGGGTCACCGTGCCGCGGGCGTTCAGGAACGGCCTGACATCGGCGTGCCGCTCGGCCGACCACCAGGGCGAAAGGGCGTCGTCGGCCACCATTAACCGGCCGCCCCCAAAACCAGTAAAAAGCTGGCGCAGGCAGCCAAAATCAGTATGTTGCGCCCCGAAACCGCTTTGGTGCCCGCCGGGCACCCCCCTCCTGCCGGGCGCAGGGTCATAACATCGGGAAAAACAGCTTTGAGAGTCATCGCCAGTTCTATTCGCAAGGGCAACATCATCGAGCAAGACGGCAAGCTTTACGTTGTTGTCAGCGCCGAGAACATCCATCCCGGCAAGGGAACGCCCGTCAGTCAGATTGAAATGCGTCGAATCAGCGACGGGGTAAAGATCTCCGAGCGCTACAAGACCACCGACCAGGTCGAAAAGGCCACGGTGGAAGAGCGCAATTTCAATTATCTCTACGAAGATGGCGACGGCTTCCACTTCATGAATCCCGAGACCTACGACCAGGTCCAGGTGTCGAAGGATATAGTCGGCGACGCGTCCGCCTATTTGCAGGAGAACATGGTCGTGAAGCTGTCGCTCCACGACATGAACCCGATCGCCGTGTCGCTGCCGCAGCGCGCCACCCTGGAAGTCGTGGACACGGAGCCGGTCACCAAGGGCCAGACCGCCTCCTCTTCCTATAAGCCCGCCGTGCTTTCGAACGGAGTCCGCACCGCCGTACCACCGCATGTTGCCGTGGGGACACGTATCGTGGTGATGACGGAAGACGGGTCTTACGTGGAGCGCGCAAAGGATTAATCTGGCGCGGGGATTGATTTGCGCCGAGGGGCGACGCAGTGGCCGGGAAAGCTGTCGGACTCGTCATGAGGCTGCTGGTGGCCACCTCGCTGGCTCCAGCCGGCGCCGCACCGGTTTCAGCGCAGACGTTCCAGACCCCCTCGATTTCAGCCGTCCGCGTCGAATGGCGTGCGGTGATCGACCAGCTCCGTTCGGAGCTCGATACAGCACCCGCCGTTGCCTCCAATTTTGCCTTTGCCATCCGGCGCCACGTCAGCGGCTTCGACCCGAGATCGATGCCGGCGCTGGTGCAGCTCAACGGCGTCACCTCGCAGATCTTCAACGGCATCGAGCGGAGCCCTGTGCCGGTGCTGCTGCCCTTCGACACCGCCTCCTATCTCGACACGAGACTCAGCGGCGGGGCGTCTCCCCCGCCGCTATCGCGCTACCAGGCGGATTTCCGTCCCGTCGACCTCTTCGATGCCGGCCCCGCCGGCTACGACGCGGTGTTCTCGCTCGAGCCCGGAGCTGGTAGCGGCCTGCCGTCACGAACCTTTGCCAGACCGATCGAGGTGCAGATCACGGGTTCGCTCCTGACCTATGACATCGCCGACCCCCAGGGCGGCAAAGGCGAGCCGGTCAAGTCGCTGTCGGCGCAATTTCCCGATATCCGCAGGTTCATCCGCGAAGGCTATGTACGCTACGCCTTCACCCGCTTCGGTGTGCCCTACGTGGTTTCGATTCAGTGCCTCGACTCGGCGCCGAGGGCGCGGCGGCTGGCCTGCCGCGAAGCCTATCCAGTGGCGGAACGCTTCCTCAAGGCACTGCGGATTGCCGGCGGCCGGGTGGCCCGGCCACGCTTCGATATTCCCGCCATGGTGGCGGACCGCCCGGTGGAGCGCTCAGCCGACTTCACCTATCGTCCGCCCGGCGACATCATCAGCGGCACCGGCTATCATCGTCAGGCCGGCCGGGCGGATTTCAACGCCTATTCGCAGATCCGATTTCCCCTGAAAGCGCCCGCGTTCATCCATTCGCAAAAGCGCCGCTCCGGCGACAACAGGTCGGATGGCCCCAACAGCGGCTACCCCTGGCGGGACAATTTCTGCGAGGCCCGCAGCTTTTCCGTCGGCCAATGCGTCAACGGATACGGCCATCAGGGCGAAGACGTCCGCCCCGGCGCCTGCCGTGCCCGCATCGAGGGCGGCTGCGATCCCCGGCAGCAGCCGGTCTTCGCGGTGCGCGACGGCATCGTGATCCGCTCGCCAAAGCAACAGGCGGCGACGCTCCAGATCAATACCCGCACCGAACATATCCGCTTCCGCTACATGCACATGAATCCGTCGGCGCTCGACGCCGACGGCGTGCTGAACGGACGCCGGGTCACCGAGGGCGAGAAGATCGGCGTGGTCTCGAACTATCTCGACCATCCGAACGGCACCACGCGGCATCTGCATTTCGATGTGCAGGTCTTCACCCGCGACGGCTGGATCTGGGTCAATCCCTACGTCACGCTGGTGTCGGCCTATGAGCGGCTGATCCATGGCCGCGGCCGCGAGATCGGGCCCGAGATTGCGGCAGCGCCCGAGGTTGCCCATGCCAAGCCGGAAAATGCGGTGCCCTCCGACATGACGGAAGGCGCGGAAAACTGATCTTGCGATCGGCTACGCGGCGGCGCTTACGGCTTCAATCGCCGGACTCCTCAGGACGCCGCCGCGCCGACGGAATTTGGCCGGGCCGGCGGGGTCCAGCGATAGGCCACGCCGTAGCGGTTCCAGACATTGATGACGGAAACCGCCGAGGTGAGATAGACCAGTTCCTTCTCGGAGAATTCCACGCTCGCCTCGGCATAGACCTCGTCGCTGACGCCACCGCCGAGCTGCGTCAAGGCTTCGGTCCAGGCCAGCGCGGCGCGTTCGCGCTTTGAAAATTGCGGCGCCTCGCGCCAGACCACAACGAGATTGAGCTTGTCGGCGGACACGCCGAGCTTCTCGGCCTCCAAAATGTGATACTGCACGCAGAAGGCGCAACCGTTGATCTGGGAGGCGCGTATCTTGACGAGCTCGAGCAACTGCTTGTCGAGGCCGGCCTTGCCGGCAAGCTGGCTCAGCGCCAGCACGGCCTGGTAGAGATCGGGCGCGATCTGCTTGAGCTGAGCGTTCTCCTGGCGGGCGTGTGACATGCTGAATGCTCCTGTATTATAAGAACCCTGATCTATTATAAGAGCCCTGATACGATGCGCAAGAATTCCACTCCGACCACATCGCGGCGATCCGCCCGGCCTGCCAGGCGGCCAAAGGCCGGTTCCGCAAACAAATCGCGCGGCCGGAAGCCGGCTGCACTCGCGGCGGTCGAGCCGCCACGGCCGGGACAGGGCAAGCGCGGCGAACAGGGCTATTTCGGCTATTTGCTGCGGCAGGCCGCGGCCACCTCTCGGCTGACACTGGAACGCGCGCTTTCGGAACTCGGCGCCACGCCGCCGCAATTCCTGGTGCTGACCATGCTGAAGGCCTATCCCGGACTCTCGGGCGCCGACCTTGCCCGCGTCGCGCTACTCACGCCGCAGACCGTCGGCGTCATCACCCGGAACCTGGAACGCGACGGCGCCATCAGGATGACGCCGCATCCCGTGCACGGACGGGTGCTGCAATGGACGCTGACGCCACGCGGCCTCACGCTGCTAAAGAAATGCCGGAAGCATGCCATTGCATTGGAACGGCGGCTGAGCGCCGGATTGAACCCTGCGGCGCAGGCGACGGTCCGCCGCTGGCTCGCCAGAATAGCCGCAGAATTGCAGCAATGAGGCGGCATCAGGCCGCAAGTATTATCAAGTGTTGTTTTGGCTCCGACACGTCCGCGGCGCTAGATTGGCTCCATGAAACCTGCTGATTCCCCAAATGGCCTTTCCCGCCGCGCGGTGCTCCGCGCGGGTTTTGGTGCAACCGCCTTGCTGGCGCAGCCACTTGCCGCGCACGCCGCGCCGGCCGGCTTCAGCGAGTGGCGGGATGCTTTCCGCAGCCGCGCGCTCGCCAAAGGCATCACGGAAGCGACCTGGAACCGCGCCATGGGACGGGTCGAGCCGGACATGAGCGTGTTCAAGCAAATCCGGAGCCAGCCAGAGTTCACCGAGCAGACTTGGCAATACATCAATCGCCGCGTTTCCGACTGGCGCATCATCAACGGCAAGATCGCGCTGAAGAATAACGAGGCGTTGTTTGCGCGGATCGAGAAGGATTTTGGCGTCGAGCGCGGCACGTTGCTCGCGCTATGGGGCGTGGAGTCCGCGTTCGGCGATCCGCTGGTGCAGCAGAACCATATGACCCCCGTGTTTCCCTCCCTCGCGGCGCTCGCCTGGAACGAGCCGCGGCGCAAGGCTTATTGGGAGACCGAGCTCATCAACGCGCTGCGCATCGTCGACAAGGGCTGGAGCACGCCGCAGGAGATGAACGGCTCCTGGGCCGGCGCGATGGGCCACACCCAGTGGATGCCGGAGGTCTGGCTCAATGTCGGCATCGACTACGACGGCGACGGCAAGATCTCGCCCTTTGGCAAGCCCGACGACGCACTCGGCTCGACCGCGAAATACCTGGTCAATCGCGGCAAGTATCACCGCGGCGAGCATTGGGGCTATGAGGTGCGCGCGAGCGGCGGCGGCAACAGCGGCAGCCGCACCTATGCGGCCTGGTCCAGCGCCGGCGTCACCCGCGCCGACGGCCAGCCGTTTCCACAGCCGAACGCCAGCGCGCAGCTCTGGACGCCGGTGCCGGGCGGGCCGTCATTTCTGCTGGGACCGAATTTCTATTCGGTGAAGAGCTACAACCCGTCGATGAATTACGCGCTCGCAATCGTCCATCTGGGCGACCGCATCCTGGGCGCGCCATCCTTCCTCCAGCCGTTCCCGGGCTCGGAGCGCGCATTGACGCTCGCCGAGGTGCAGGAGATGCAGACACGTCTCACCAAGGCCGGTTTCGACACCGGCGGCACCGACGGCCGCGTCGGCAACGACACCATGAAGGCGATCAAGGATTTCCAGGCCAAGGCGGGGCTCACGCCCGCCGACGGCTATGGCGGCTTGAAAGTGCTGGCGCGATTGCGGCAAGGAGGCTAGCGCAGAGCCACCCCTGTCCCGTTGGAGACCTCCATGCGTCCCGCCGCCCCAGCCACCACCGTCCTCGACTCGATCTTGTTCCGCGACGCCTTCGGCACGCCGCGCATGCGCGAGGTGTTTTCGGACACCGCACTCGTCGGCCGTTACGCCGAGGTCGAGGTCGCGCTGGCGAAGGCCGAGGCGAAATGCGGCGTCATTCCCGCCGATGCGGCCGAAGCGATCGCGAAGTGTACCGACGTTTCGGCGTTCGATTTCGACCTCTTGCGCGAGGAGACCGACAATGTCGGCTATCCGATCCTGCCGCTAGTGCATCAGATGGCCAAACAATGCGGCGAGGCCGGCCGCTACGTGCATTGGGGCGCGACCACGCAGGACATCATGGATACGGCCGTGGTCCTGCAATTGCGCGAAGGCCTGAGGCTGATCGAAGAGGATATATCGGTGTTGCGCGGCATTCTCGCCGATCTCTCGAAACGCTACCGCGACACGCCGATGGCCGGGCGCACGCATCTGCAGCAGGCGCTGCCGGTCACCTTCGGCTACAAGACCTCGATCTGGCTTGCGATGTTCGACCGCCATGCCGACCGCCTCGAGCAATTGAAGCCGCGCGTCCTCGTCGGTCAATTCGCAGGCGCGGCCGGTACGCTCGCTTCCCTCGGGATCAGGGGTTTCGAGGTGCAGCAGGCGCTGTGCGAGGAGCTAGGCTTGGGAGTACCTCTTTCCACCTGGCATGTCGCCCGCGACGGATTTGCCGAAGCCGTGAACTTCCTGGCGCTGGTGACGGGCTCGCTCGGCAAGATCGCGCTCGACATTGTGATCATGGCCTCGACCGAATTCGCCGAGGTCTACGAGCCCTTCGTGAAGGGGCGCGGGGCCTCCTCGACCATGCCGCAGAAGCGCAATCCCATCTCCTCCGAGCTGATGCTGGCCGCGGCCAAGGCCGTCCGCCAGCACGCCGGCCTGATGCTCGATGCGCAGATACAGGATTTCGAGCGCGCGACCGGCCCGTGGCATGCCGAATGGATCGCGATCCCCGAAAGTTTCGTGCTGACGGCCGGTGCCTTGCACCAGGCCAAATTCGCGCTTGGCGGCCTGATCGTCGACGAGGCGCAGATGGCAAAGAACCTCGACATCAGCCGCGGACTGATCGTGGCCGAAGCCGTGATGATGGGGCTTGCCCCCCAGCTCGGCCGCCAGGAGGCGCACGACGTCGTCTATGACGCCTGCCGGCGCGCCAACGAGCAACACATCTCGCTCGGGGATGCGCTCTCGGCCGATCCGCAGGTTACCTCACGGATCGATCGTGCCACGATCGAGCGGCTGACCTCGCCGGGCAACTACCTCGGCCTTGCCCCGCAGATGGTCGACCGCGTGCTGGCCTCGAAGCCGCGTTGAGCACACTCACGTCCTGCGCACAGCGGCGCCGGCATTCATGCCGCCATCGATAACGAGCTCGGTGCCGGTGACGTAGCGCGATGCTTCCGACGCGAGATAAAGCACGCCGCTTGCGATGTCGCGTGCCTGGCCGGCATAGCCCAGCGGCGTCGCCAGTTTCGCGCGCTCCTCCGGATCGATCGGCGCATTGCCCATGTTGCCGGAAGCTCCGGCCGGAATCTTGCCCCAGATCGGCGTATCGATGATACCGGGATGCACGGAGTTAACGCGGATGCCGTCGCCGAACGATGCACATTCCATCGCGATCGACTTCGCGAACAACCGCACGCCGCCTTTGGTTGCGCAATAGCCGGCGAGCGTCTGCGAACCGCGAAGGCCCGCGAGCGACGACATCATGATGATCGAGCCGCCGCCATGCTTGCGCATCAGCGGCAGGCTATACTTCACAGACAGGAACACCCCGTCGAGATTGATTGCGGTTTGCTTGCGCCAATCGGCAAGCGACATGTCGACGATGGACGGCACGGCAATGCCGATGCCGGCGTTCGATACCATGATGTCGAGCCGGCCGAAGCGCCGTTCGATCTCGGCGACAATCTCCGCCCAGCGCGCTTCGCTGGTCACGTCCTGCTCCAGAAAGACAGCCTTGCCTCCGGCCTTCGTAATGCGCGCGACGACCTCCGGGCCCCTCAGCTCGTCGATGTCGGTCGCAACGACGGTCGCGCCTTCCTGCGCGAGCAATTCGGCAATCGCCTCCCCTATCCCCGACGCGCCACCGGTGACCAGCGCGACCTTGCCTGCAACCTGCCCTGCCATTTTCTACTCCCTACTCTTTTTGAACCTATCTGATCACCGCCGGCCCCTGATCGGGCACGGCGATGTCGAGCACGCGAAGCTGCACGCGCTCCGATCCCTGATAGCGGTCGACCACAAGCGATCCCGCGACATGCACCACCTGGCCGCGCTGCGCCAACAGCGCATTGCCGAGCTTCTGGCCGATGGAGCGGAAGGCGATGCCGTTGACGATGGCGCCGTCGCCGGACTTGAAGCGCAGCCGCAGGTGCGCCTGCCCGACCTCGTCGGCGAACACGAGCTGATGTGACGGCAGCGCCAGCACGGGCTCGGGATTGCCGCTGCCAAAGGGACCGGCGCGATTGAGAGTCGCGGCGAGTTCGGGGGTCGCGCCACGCGCGCTGATGGCCCCGTCAATGAAGAGCTCGTTGACATGGCGCGATTGCGCGACGTCGTGGGCGAGCGCGTTCTCCATATAGGCGCGAAACTCCGCGAGCTTCTCCTTGCGCAAGGTGACGCCCGCGGCCATGGCATGGCCGCCGCCTTTCAACAAGAGACCATCGGCGACCGCCTGCCGCACCGCCTTGCCGAGATCGACGCCACCGATCGAGCGGCCCGAGCCGGTGCCGATGCCGCCGGGCTCCAGCGCGATCGCAAAGGCCGGCCGTACGAATTTCTCCTTCAGCCGCGCGGCCACAAGCCCCACCACGCCGGGATGCCAGCCCTCGGAGGCGGTCACGATCACCGAGCCCTTGTCCTCGAGCCCGAGCGACGCCAGCGCTTCGGCCTCGGCCTGCGCTTCGGCCGCCTGCTCGATGACGCGGCGTTCGTTGTTCAGCCGGTCGAGCTCGGCCGCAATCCGCGCAGCCTCGGAGACGTCGCCTTCCAGCAGCAACCTGACGCCGAGATCGGCGCGGCCGATGCGGCCGCCTGCATTGATGCGAGGCCCCAGCATGAAGCCGAGATGCCAGGCGTCCGGCGGGCCGTTGAGCCGCGACACGTCCATCAGCGCAGTATGGCCGACATGGTCGCGGCGGCGCATCGCGATCAGGCCCTTGGCCACGAAGGCGCGATTGAGCCCGATCAGCGGCGCAACATCGGCGACCGTGCCGAGGGCGACGTGATGCAGCATGCCGAGCAGATCCGGCTCGGGCATTTCGGCGGTCCAGAAACCGCGGCCGCGCAGCTCGCGATTGACCGCGACCAGCGTCACCAGCGTGAGCCCGACCGCCGCGAGATAACCAAGGCCGGAGAGGTCATCCAGCCGGTTCGGATTCACCAGCGCATCGACCTCGGGCAGCACGTCGCCCGGCTGGTGATGATCGATGACGACGACGGACATGCCGAGGCGCTTGGCTTCCGCCAGCGGCTCGATGCTGGTGGTGCCGCAATCCACCGTGACCAGGAGCGTCGCGCCCTTCCCGGCCAGCGCACGGACCGCTTCCGTGTTCGGCCCGTAGCCTTCGAACAGCCGGTCCGGAATGTGGATCAGGGGATCGAGGCCGCAATGGCGCAGATGCCAGGCAGCCAACGCTGCCGATGTCGCGCCGTCGACGTCATAGTCGCCGAAGATCGCGACCTTCTCGCCACGCATGGCGGCGTCGGCGATGCGCTTCGCCGCCGCTTCCATGTCGGTCACCGTGAAGGGATCCGGCATCAATTTGCGGATGGTCGGATCGAGAAAGTCGTCGACCTTGTCGAGCTCGACATCGCGGCCGGCGAGCACGCGCGCCAGCATCTCGGGCAATTGATACCGTTGCGTGATGGCAAGCGCCCGCGCCACACCGCGCGCATCGAGCCGGTCGCGCCAGAGCTTTCCCGTCAGCGAATGCTGCACGCCGAGAAAGGCGGGCTGCGATTCGATCGGAAGCTGCGAGGCGGCAAGCGACATGATGATCCGCGACTGGGGTGGAACACACGCGAGAGGGAAACGCCGAAAAAAGCGGCGGACTGCCGAAACAAGATGCAGCCTCGCCCCCGTAAATACGCGCTCGGCACGGGAAATTAAACCAGTCATTAGCGCAATTCCACAATCATGCCGCGACGCAATTTCGACGGCTCGCGGCGATGAATCATCGTGGGCACAGCAAGGAATGACGCAAATATCAGTCGCGCTTGATCTTCATCGAGCAAGACCGACCGCCAATACGCCGGTCCAGCCAGAGGCCGCCGAGGACGAAACGGACATCTCCGCGCTGATCGGCCGGCTGACCGCCGAGGTCAACCAGATCGCCTGCGAGAAGACCAGATCGATTCAGCAGATCACCAACCAGATGAAGATGCTGGCGCTGAACGCGCTGATCGAAAGCTCGCGCGCCGGCGTGAACGGCGCGGGCTTTGCGGTGGTGGCGCAGGAAGTGCGCGCCGTGGGACAGCAGGTCGAGACGATCGCGCGGGAGCTGGAAGGCCAGCTCACCAGCCGCACCGGGAACCTGATGAGCTCGATCGAGCGCATGGCCGAGCGGTCGCGCGGCGAACGCATGGTGGACCTCTCGCTCAACGCCATCGAGCTGATCGACCGCAATCTCTACGAGCGCACCTGCGACGTCCGCTGGTGGGCGACCGATTCCGCGGTCGTGGACTGCGCCGCCTCGCCGGCAGCGGCGACAGTCAATAACACATCGGAGCGGCTTGCCGTCATCCTGGGCGCCTACACCGTCTATCTCGATCTCTGGCTCTGCGATCTCGAGGGCAAGGTGATTGCGAACGGCCGCGCGGACCGCTTCCGCGTCGCCGGCCAGGACGTCAGCTCCACGAAGTGGTTCCGCGAGGCGCGCGATCTGCGCTCGGGTGACGACTATGTGGCGAGTGACGTCGAATGCCAGCCGTTGCTTGGAGGCGCGCAGGTCGCGACCTATTGCGCCAGCGTGCGCGCCGAAGGCAAAGCCGACGGCAAGCCGATCGGCGTGCTCGCCATTCATTTCGACTGGGAGCCGCAGGCCCGCGCCATCGTCCAGGGCGTGCGGGTCGGCGCCAGCGACAAGGCCCGCGTGCTGCTGGTCGATTCCAATTTCCGCGTGATCGCAGCCTCCGACGGTCAGGGCCTGCTCAGCGAACGCGTGCAGCTCTCGACCAAGGGCGGGCACAGCGGCTTCTACCACGAGCGCGACGGGCGGCTCGTGGCCTACCACGCCACACCTGGCTACGAGACCTACAAGGGGCTCGGCTGGTTCGGCGTCATCCTCGGCGCAGTGTAGCGCCTGCGCGCATCAATTTCATTCAAGAAAAGGGGTCGCACGCGCGCTCGTGCGCGATTACATATGCCGGGACAAGAACACGACCGGGAGGCGAGACGTGACCGCAACTGTCATCGAACAGGCCAGGATTCAGGCCCAGGTGCTGGTGCCGCTGGTGAAAGCCTTGCAGGCGGAATTAGGCGAAGCGCGCGCCAACGCGCTTGTGCGCAAGGCGCTCGGCGACCTCTATCGCCGCCATGGCGAAACCTTCTGGCGGGCGAAGAACGAGAAAGACCTCGGCAAATTCATGTCGTCCGCGTTCAAGACCTATGCCCGCGACGACGCGCTCGACTACAAGGTCGTCGAACAGTCGGAAGATACCTACAGCATCGAAGTGACGGGATGCCGCTACGCCGAATTCTACAAGGAGCTGGGTGAGCCGGAGCTCGGCTTCCTGCTCGTCTGCACGGCCGACTTCGCGACCGCCGCGGGATTTGGCCCCGATACCAGGCTGACACGCACGCAGACCATCATGCAGGGCGCGAGCCACTGCGACTTCCGCTACAAACGCGAAAAAGAAGCGGGCTAACAGCCCATCCTGTCGGCGATGCCGCCGAAATCCTTGGCGACGATGTCCCAGTCGCCCTTGGCCTCGAAGTCGTATTTCTGCAACGGACCATATTCGGTCGGCCGCGCGACGAAGGCGGTCTTGAGCCCAAGCTTCTGCGCGGCCTTGAGATCGTGATTGTGCGCGGCCACCATCATCACCTGTTCGGGCTTGAGACAGAGCAGCTTTGCCGCGCCGAGATAGGTTTCGGGATCGGGCTTGTAGTGCTCGAACAATTCCGCGGACATCACGAGGTCCCACGGCAGGCCAGCGAACTTCGCCATGTTGGTCAGCAGCGCGACGTTGCCGTTCGACAGCGGCGAGATGATGTATTTCTTCTTCAGCCGCGTCAGGCCGGCGACGCTGTCCGGCCAGCCGTGCAGCCGGTGCCAACCCAAAGTGAGATGCTGCAGATCGGACTCGCTCAGGCCCGTGATGGCGAGTTGCTCGACCAGCTTCTCCAGCGAGCGGCGATGCAGCACGTCGAGGATGACATAGCCATCCTGCGGGTTCTTGCGCACCACATCCATGGAAGCCGCATAGACCGCGCGCCAGCCGTCGACCAATGCGGTCCAGTCGGCCTTCTTGCCGTTGGCCTCACCCCATTTGGTGAAATCATTGATCAGGCTGGTGCGCCAATCGACCACGGTGCCGAACACGTCGAACACCAGCGCCTTCACCCCTGAAATGTCGGACATGCTCGCTCCCTGTTCTTTTTTCTTGTCGTCATTCCGGGGCGCGAGTGTAATGAGCGAACCCGGAATCTCGAGATTCCCCGATGCGCAATTGCGCATCTGCGGTCTGGTGCTGGCGCACCATCCCGGAATGACATTGAGCCTTAGTCGAGATGGAATTTGTCGAGCTGCCTGTGCTGCGCCTTGATGGTGCGCACCGTGCCGGTGACCGAGCGCATCACCACCGTCTCGGTCTCGATCACGTCCTTCCTGAACTTGACGCCCGACAGCAGCGATCCCGTGGTGACGCCGGTCGCCGCGAACAGGCAGTCGCCACGCGCCATGTCCTCGATGCCGTAGATCTTCCTGGGATCGGTGATGCCCATCTTGTGCGAGCGTTCGCGCTTCTCCTCGGTGTCGAGGATGAGGCGGCACTGCATCTGGCCGCCGATGCAGCGTAGCGCCACCGCAGCCAGCACGCCCTCCGGCGCTCCGCCGGTGCCGATATACATATCGACGCCGGTCTCCTCGGGAGTGGCGCAATGGATCACGCCCGCAACGTCGCCGTCCGTGATCAGCCGCACCGCAGCACCCGTGCTGCGAACGCTCTGGATGATGTCGGCGTGACGAGGTCGGTCGAGCACCAGGACCGTGATAGCGGAGGACTCCACGCCCTTGGCCTTGGCGAGCCGCTTCACGTTGTCGGCCGGCGACGCGTCCAGGTCGACCACGCCCTTCTTGTAGCCGGGGCCCACCGCGATCTTCTGCATGTAGACGTCGGGCGCGTGCAGCAGCGTGCCGCCATCTGCCATCGCCATGGTCGCGATCGCGCCCGGCATGTTCTTGGCGCACAGCGTGGTGCCTTCGAGCGGGTCGACGGCGATATCGACCTGCGGACCGGCATTCATGCCGACCTTCTCGCCGATGAACAGCATCGGCGCCTCGTCGCGCTCGCCCTCGCCGATGACGACGGTGCCTTCGATCGGCAGCTTGTTGAGCTCACGGCGCATCGCATCGACCGCGGCCTGGTCGGCCGCCTTTTCGTTGCCATGGCCACGCAACCGCGCCGCCGACACCGCGGCGCGCTCGGTCAC
>Ga0134128_10003279_pt1 | contig 19779 bp, 19 predicted proteins | sample KB31754_FD_96462 | JGI IMG/M metagenome (GOLD analysis project Ga0134128, IMG submission 96462) | Terrestrial soil microbial communities with excess Nitrogen fertilizer from Kellogg Biological Station, Michigan, USA - KB3-175-4 | ecosystem: Environmental > Terrestrial > Soil > Unclassified ...
GCACATCACGGCGCCGGGAATCGACGTGGTGGCGCTCACGGATTTCTTCGCGAACAAGGGTGGTGGAGGATTGCTCGGGCTGTACGACCTGTTCGTCGGAGGCGGTCTCTCCCGCGCAACGGTCTTCGCGCTCGGCATCATGCCGTACATCTCCGCGTCCATCTTCATTCAGATCGCCGGTGCGGTGCTGCCGCAGGTCGAGAAGATGCAGAAGGACGAGGAAGGGCGAAAGACGATCAACCAGTGGACCCGCTACATCACCATCGCGCTCGCGGTGGTGCAGGGCTGGGGCTTCGCGCTGTTCACGTCCTCGCTTCAGAACGCTGTGATCACGCCTGGCTTCATGTTCAAGCTGCAGATGGTTCTGTTCCTCACCACGGGCGCGATCTTCGTCATGTGGCTGGGCGAGCAGATCACCGAGCGCGGACTGGGTAACGGCGCGTCGCTGATCATCTTCTTCTCGATCGTCGAGCGATTCTGGCCCGGCATCCTCGACACGTTCAAGTTCGTGACGACGCAGGCGATCGGGCCGTTCTCGCTGATCCTGCTCGGCTTCGTCATGGTTGGCGTCGTGGCGGGTACGATAGCCATCACCATCGCTGCACGCCGTATCATGATTCAGATCCCGCAACGCACGATGTCGCGCGGGCGCCAGCGAGAGGCTTCGCGCAACTTCATTCCGCTCCGAATCAACACCGCGGGCGTGATGCCCATCATCTTTGCTCAGTCGGTGATCGTGATTCCCGGCGCGTTCGCGCAGTTCAGCGGCAACCCGTTCATGCAGCAGATGTCGGAGCGGATGCAACCCGGTACGTGGCTGTACTTCGCGCTCCTGGCGGTCCTCATCATATTCTTCACCTACTTCTATACTGCGATCATCTTCAATCCGGTGGACATCGCCGAGAACCTGAAGAAGCAGGGCGGATTCATTCCGGGTGTGAAGCCCGGGGCGAAGACGGCGGAGTACGTGGATGCGGTAATCTCCAGGATCACATTTCCGGGAGCGATCTTCCTTACGTTCATCGCGCTGCTTCCAATTTTCATCGCGCAGGCGATCAACGTGCCGTTCACGTTCGGCGGAACGTCGCTGCTGATCGTCGTTGGCGTGGCGCTCGATACGATGGCGCAGATCAATCAGCACATGCTGCTCCGCAAGTACGACGGCTTCATGAAGAAGGGGCGTGTGCGGTTCCGCGGGCAGAATTCATTCGCCGGCTACTGACGTTCCGGTGCATAAGTGATAATCGTTCTGCTCGGACCACCGGGCGCTGGGAAGGGAACTCAAGGCGAGCTGCTTGCAGCTCGCCTTGCGATTCCCAAGATCGCGACCGGCGATCTGTTTCGCGCCGCCGTGCGTCAGGGAACTCCGCTCGGACTCGAAGCCAAGCAGTACATGGATCGCGGAGATCTCGTTCCTGACTCGGTAATTCTTGGCATTCTTCGCGATGCTATCGCATCACCCGAGGCGGCGCGCGGTGCGATTCTGGACGGCGCGGTACGTACCGTTCCCCAGGCCGAGGGCCTCGCGGAGGCGCTCGCGAGCATCGGGCGCAAGGTCGACGCGGTGTTGCTCTTCGAGGCCAATCACACCGAATTGATTCGGCGCCTCAGCTCGCGCACCACGTGCGACGTCTGTCAGACTCCGTTCAAGGGCCTGGAGCCGGGCACTGCATGTCCGCGCGGAGATGGCGGCCGCCTGGTTCGTCGCAAGGACGACGAGCCGGACGCTATTCAGAATCGGCTCAATGTCTATGAAGAGCTCACCGCGCCGGTGGTCGAGTGGTACGACGCGCACGGTATTCCAGTGCAGCGCATAGACGCCATAGGCGACGTAACCGACGTCACGGCGCGGGCCGCTCAGGCACTCGAAAGCGTGCAACTCGCGTCCTGACGGCGCACACGGCGATAGGAAGCAAGTGATGATACAGCTCAAGTCTGCGAGAGAGATCGAGATAATGGCGCGCGGCGGACAGATCCTCGCGGCTGCCGTGCGCCTCGCTGAAACTGAGACGCACGCCGGAATGTCCACGCTCGACGTCGACCGCATGGTCGAGGAGTTCATCCGCTCCCACGAAGGCGCGTTGCCATCATTCAAGGGATTGTACGGATTTCCCGCGAGTGTATGCGCGTCGATCAATGAGGAGATCGTGCACGGAATTCCGAGCGCGAAACGTGTCATTCACGACGGCGACATAGTGTCGATCGACGTCGGCGTGCTGCTCGATGGCTATCACACGGACTCGGCGACGACGATCGCTGTCGGCAACGTCGGTGCGGAATCACTGCGGCTGCTCGATATAACACGCAAGGCACTCGCCGCCGGAATAGCCGCGGCCCAGCCGGACAATCACGTCGGCGACATCGGCGCCGCGGTGCAGGAAGTGGTCGAGCGTGCTGGCTTCAACGTGACGCGTGATCTGGTCGGGCACGGTATCGGCACCACGTTCCACGAGGATCCGCAGGTCCCGAACTACGGCAAGCCCAGGCGTGGCGTCAAACTGACCGCCGGCCTGACAATCGCGATCGAGCCCATGGTCATGATCGGGAGCCACAAGACCCGTCAGCTCCCGGATCAGTGGACAGTGGTGACGGCGGACAAGTCACGCGCAGCGCACTTCGAGCATACCGTGGCGATTACCGCGCAGGGCCCGCGCGTGCTGACTCAGCTGGCCGCCTAAAAGGCGAATCGACTGGGCGATGCGTCAGATCGCACCGCACACTGTCCTTGCCACTGACGCAGCAAGGGCTTCGGTCTCCGCCGAAAGCGCAATGGCTTCGGCAAGAGAGTCCTCCGCGTCGGCGATGTCACGTAGCGAGCTCGCATTCACGCGGACGTTGTAGCACGCCCCTGTGCACGCCGCGCTCGCCAGCAACGCCGCGACGCCCGCGTCGCTGATCGCGTTCGAATTACCGCGCTCCGCGACAGCGCTCACGAGAATCACGACGCGAGCGGAGCAACGCGCTACCGCAAGCGGGATCTCGATCGCGCCTAGCAGCGCGTCGTGAATCGCATCGTCTCGCGTAATGGTCTCGGCTGGAGTGCGGTGCGGTAATTTGCGGGCGTCGGTGACGCGTGCGTACGCATCCGCGTCGCGCAGCGCGAGCGATTGCAGCTCGTGGGCTACGGCCAGTGCGCCGGTCTGGATCTCGCGCATCTCAACGTCGACGGACACGTAGCTGTCGCGGCCAACGGTGAGTCCCGCGACCATGCTCACCAGTGCGGCGCCGAGCGCGCCGGCTATCGCCGCGACACTTCCTCCACCGGGGGCCGCATCGGCACTCGCGACGCTCTCGAGATATCCGGATAGTGATTGTTCGGCGCGCCTGGCCAGCACGATGCGCTCGAGAACATGCGCGCCGATGTCATCCCTCAGTCGCAGGGCTCCGGACGACAGATCGAACAGGACACGCTCCGGTACCAGTCCTATCAATTCACTCCATACGATCTCCAGTCCTCGCTCGCGTGCTTCCCTCTCGACCGCCGCGTATGCGGTTGCGAGTGAAGTCTGCTCGATATCGACCAGGTTCATCGATACCTGAGCCTGGCCATTCACTTCGAGTCCGAGAGCCTTTACCGCACGCAGCCCCCCGCTCGATTCACGAACGGCGCGCGCGATGTCCCTTGCAGCGCGCAGCTTGCTGCTGTCACCGATGTACGCGTTGAACGCGATGAGGAAAGGGCGCGCGCCTATTGCCACCGCGCCAGCGGTTGGATGCAGCTGCGCGGGACCGAAGTCCGGTGCGCGGGCCGGGTCTGATGCGATCGCATCGCGCAGCGTTTCGATGCCGCCGCGACGCACGTCCGCAAGGTTGCGCCGCGACGCACTGGTCGCCGCCCGCTCGTAGAGATATACCGGGATCAGGAGCTCCTCTCCGACTCTCCGGCCAACCTCGCGGGCGATCGCGATGCAGTCATCCATCGTCGCACCATCGAGCGGAACAAACGGTACCACGTCGGCGGCCCCGATGCGCGGATGCACTCCTTCGTGCCGTGTGAGATCGATGTGGTCACGCGCAGCGCGGATAGCCGCGACCGCCGCATCGACCATGTTGTCCGCTGGCGCGACGAAGGTGATGACCGATCGGTTGTGCCAGCGATCCGAAGTGACGTGCAGCACCGAGACCCCGGGTACCGCGGCTATCGCATCGCGAATTGCGTCGATCGCCGTGGGGTTGCGTCCCTCGGAAAAATTCGGAACGCATTCTATGAGCTTCATGTTGCAGCGTTGTCTGCGTTATGCAGCACGTCGAGCAGCCACGCGTACATTATCGGATTGCCGGCCACGAGCGGAGAAGTGCCGATCGTCGCCGGCGTCCCATCGATGCCAGTGACGATTCCGCCGGCTTCGCGCACAAGCAAAATGCCGGCGGCTATGTCCCATGGCGACAGGTGCAACTCCCAGAATGCATCGTATCGGCCGGCCGCGATCCATGCCAGGTCGATCGCGGCGGAGCCCACGCGTCTGATCCCGGACGTCGTCTCGGCGACCGGAATGAACTGTCGCGCGTAACGCACCGCATCCGCATTTTCACCGAACGGGAACCCCGTGCCAATGAGCGCCTTTTCAGGATCCGCGATTTGCGAGACCTGAATCGGCGTGCCGTTCAGCCGTGTCCCGAAGCCGCGTACGCCGGTGAACATTTCTCCGCGCGGAATGTCCAGAACGAGCGCGAGAATCGGCTCGGTATCATGAATTGCGGCGATCGAAACCGAATACGCCGGGATTCCGTGCAGAAAGTTCGTCGTGCCGTCCAGCGGATCGACCACAAATGCGAGACCGTGCGGAAGCGGCTCGTCGCGCCAGCTTTCCTCGCCCAGCACACGCAGCTCGGGAAAGTCGCGCTCCAGAGCGGCAGTGAGCTCGTGCCGGATCACCGCCTCCGACGACGTGTCGATTTCCGTGAGGTAATCGGCCGGACCCTTGGCCTGCCACGCAAGATCGCCGCGTCGTGCTGCTCCGGCCGCAATCACATCCTCGGCTGCACGAGCGGAGACGATCATCGCGTCCAGAATTTTCGCGATCATCTCTCTGGTGTACGGAACCGCTGCCTGCGTGGTCGTCATCACTCGTATATTTCGCCCATGGCACGTGTATTCAGCGGCATTCAACCTTCGGGTGAGCTGCACATAGGAAACTACCTCGGCGCCGTGCGGAACTGGGTCGAGCTGCAACACCGGTACGAGTCATTCTTCTCGATCGTCAACTACCATGCGATAACGGTCCCGTTTGAGCCCGCGGATCTACTGCGTCGCACGCGCGACATGGCGATTTCGCTACTCGCGTCCGGAATCGATCCTGAAAAGTGCGCCCTTTTTGTCCAATCGGAGGTGTCCGAACATACAGAGTTGGCGTGGATTTTCAACACGGTCACGCCTCTCGGTGAACTGGAGCGGCAGACCCAGTACAAGGACAAGGCGAGCCGCCAGGAGAGCCTGCTGGCGGGGTTGCTGAACTATCCGGTGCTTCAGGCAGCCGACGTCGCGCTGTACCAGTCGGATCTTGTTCCCGTTGGCGAGGATCAGGTGCAGCACCTCGAGCTGGCGCGCGAGATAGTCCGGCGCTGGAATTCCAAATTCGGCACCGGATTCTTCGTGGAGCCAAAGCCGCTGCTTACGCCGACCAGGCGCATCATGGGTCTGGACGGACAGGCAAAGATGTCCAAGTCGCTTGGCAATACCATCGGACTGCTGGAGGAGCCAGCTGCGATATGGGAGAAGCTGCGCCCAGCCGTCACAGATCCCGCCCGCGTCAAAAAGACCGATCCCGGTACTCCGGAGGTGTGCAACATCTATCACATCCACAAGGCGTTCAGCCAGCCCGCAACCGTCGAGCACGTCGCGCAACAGTGTACCACTGCGGGGTGGGGATGCATCGACTGCAAGCGGGTCCTCCAGACATCGATGGAAACCGAGCTCGGTCCCATTCGCGCTCGCGCAGCGGACTTACGGGCCACGCCCGAGCGGATCGATGACGCCCTGTCGACAGGCGCCGCCACTGCCAGGGCAATTGCCAGCGCGACGCTGGCAGAAACGAAGCAGATCATGGGTCTCCGCTAGCGAGTGAGCAGCGCTGCGGACGGCGCCACGCTGCTGGCACGCATTGGCGGGACGGCGCGCCCCGCGGGGTCTGCAGCCGAGGCCGGCGCGAGGGCAGTTTGCGCCGCGTGGCTCAGGGATGCCGGCTTCGTCGTGGATGATCGTCCCTTCAGCTATTCGGCGTTTCCCGGAACCTGGGGGACGCCCATTGCCGGGCTTGCGCTGCTCGTCGCTGCGGCCTCAGCCGGCGCGGGGATAATACGGGGCGGCGCGCTGCTGGACGCGGGCATGACCGTCGGCGTCGTACTGGTCGTTGCGACGTCAGTGATGGGGTGGTGGCTCGGACGATACGGCACGCGTCAGCTGCCATTTCTGCGCCGCGACGGGGTGAACCTCGAAGCTCGGCGGGGAGTACCGGACGTGTGGCTGATGGCCCACCTGGATAGCAAGAGCCAGCCGGTCTCGTTGTTGATACGCGCTTCAGCCGCGGTGGGAGTTCTGGCCAGCTGGATCTGCCTGATTCTCGCCTGGACCGCTTCTCGCGTCCTGCCGATACCGGGTGGCCTGCTACTCGGCCTGGCCACCTGCGGAGCAGTTGCTTCTGTGCCATTATTAGTTTCCTGGGTTGGCACGGGTGGTAGCGGGGCACTGGACAATGCCAGCGGCGTCGCGACGATTCTTGCGGCTGCGAGCGTTGTCGATCTGGCGATCCCCGTGGGAGTGGTCGTAACTTCCGCTGAAGAATTGGGACTCGCGGGTGCACGAGCGTGGGCGCAATCGAAGCCCGTTGGCGTGGTGATAAACTGTGATGGCGTGGATGACTGCGGCGCGCTGACAATTACGGCCACTGGCGCCGGACATCATCTGCTGCAGTCTTTGCGTGAGGCTGGAGTGCTGCGGTTCGATGCTCGGATCCGCCGAGCTCTTCCCGGAGTCCTGATGGACTCGGCAGCGCTTGCTGATGAGGGGTGGGCCGCGTGCACTGTCAGTCGGGGAACTCGCTTTTCGCTTGCCCGGGTGCACACTGCGCACGATACTCTGGATAGACTGTCCGGCGCCGGCGTCGGAAGTGTGGCTGGTGTGATTGCGTCGCTCGTCGGCGCAATCGTTGCAGCACGTAGTGGCTCGAAGGACCGAAGGGAGGTTTCTGAAGCAAATGGAACGACAACCACTGAGTGACGACCGTATGAGCGCGCTCGACGCTTCGCTTTTTGACGCCAGCAGCGAGTCCGATGTCTCGAGTGATTCACTCGCCATCGTGCCCGCTGAAGGCAAGTATGTCTACTGCATAATCCGGCATCAGACTCCGCGGGATTTTGGCGACATAGGCATCGGCGGAAGTGCCCGCGTTTACACCGTCCACCACGAGGAGCTGGCCGCGGTGGTAAGCGACACTCCGATCGTCATCTACGACCCCACGCGTGAGAACGTACTCGCGCACGAGTTCGTAAACGAAACCGTGATGCGTGAGTTCACCGTCATTCCAATGTCCTTCGGAACGGTATTCCGGTCGGAAGAGGATGTGGGGCAACTGCTTCGCTCGACGTACGAAGCGTTCACCGACGTTCTCGAAAAGATGAAGGACAAGATCGAGTTCGGTGTGCAGATTCGATGGGATCGCGACCGCGTCGTCGAGAGCATCGAGCAGGATAACGACGAGATTCGAAAGCTGAAGGATGAGATCACCCGCAATGCGTCGTCATCCACATATTTCGCGCGCATGCAGCTCGGCAGATTGATCGAGGGTGCGCTGGAGGAATCCGCCAGCCGGTACGTCGCAACTGTGCACGAGGAACTCAAGCGCGTCTCCGTTGCGAGCAGGAGCAACAAGGTCATCGGCGACCGCATGATCATGAACGCGGCGTTTCTGGTCAACCGCTCCGGTGAGAAGGCGTTCGACGACGCCGTGAAGGAGCTGAGTCGTCGCTACGAGCATCTCCTCGCGTTCAAGTATACCGGGCCGTGGCCTCCGTACAACTTCGTCAACATCAAGCTCAAGCTGGAGAAGGCCAACTAGCATGGGGCTTCTGTCGTCCATTCTGCTCGCGCCGTTCACCGGGCCGTGGGACGGCACGATGTGGACGCTCGACAAGGTGCGTCGTGCGGTCGAGGACGAGCTGACCGACGACTCCACCATCAAGGAAGACCTCATGCGGCTGCAGCTGGAACTGGAGTCCGGCGACATCGACGACGAAGAGTATCTGGCGCGCGAGCAGGTGATAATGCAGCGGCTTCGTGAAGTGCGCGCGTGGCGCGAGCAGCTGGGAATGTCCGTTGGTGGCGGCCCCGTGCGTGTCGCGCGTGACGACGACGACGCGCGTTGAGCGCGACGGTTGAATATGTGTACTGCGTCGTGCCGGCGCCGTTGGTGGGGAGCGGAGCGCCGCGCGGAATCGACCGGGCGGCGGTTCGAGCCGTCGTGCGAGCCGACATCGCCGCGCTCGTGACCGCCGTCGATGCCGGGCAGTATTCCGGTGATGCCCCGTCAGAGAGGATGGGCGACCCCGAGTGGCTCACACCACGCGCGGTGACACACGACGCTGTCATCACGTGGGCGGCGGATCGCGGTGCCGTCGTACCTTTCCGGATGTGGGTGATGTTCAGTGACGAGCGCGCCGTCTCGGCGATGCTCGATGACAGATACGACGAATTTCGCGCGACGCTGGATCGGGTGACCGGCGCGCGCGAACTGTGCGTGCGCATCTCCGCCGATCAGACCGCTCTTGCGACTGCCGCCGAGCGGATTGATGGAAGGCTGGAAGATCTCGAACATCGCGCCAGTGTTGCATCACCCGGTCAGGCGTATCTCATGCGCCGAAAACTCGCTGAGCTTCGGAAGTCCGCAACGCGCGACGTCGCATCGCGAATCGCCGATCAGGCTCACTCCGCCCTGGCCGAACACTCGCGGGAAAACGTCGCGCGCGCGCGCTCGGTATCGAATGAGCCCGGCGTACTACTCGACGCCGCGTATCTCGTCGCCGACGAGCAGTACGATTCGTTCAGATCGGCTCTGACCGATCTCATGGCGATGTATGAGCCTGCCGGACTGCGCTTCGAATTTACCGGCCCGTGGCCGCCCTACGACTTTGTCCGTGACAGCTGACCAGGGCTCTTTCGACGAGCCGCGACAGGAGTCCGCGGACCAACCGGTGGAACAGCCGTTCGAGGAGCTGCGTGTCGGCCAGGGGGCAACGCTATTGGGCGATGAGCCGCTCGACCTGAGCGATCTGCTCAATACCGTGCTCGACCGTGGCGCGGTGGTTCACGGCGAGGTGACAATCGCGGTCGCGGACGTAGATTTGATCAAGCTAAACATTGGTTTGCTGCTCCAGGCGGTCGCAACCGCCGAGCAGCGCATGCGGGCGTCACCCGAGCCGTCACGGTCAATTGCTAGTAGTTTTGGGTCGATACCGCATAATGCTGCACCGATTCTTGCCAGACGCGAACGCGGGCACGCGGAACCGGTGCCGGCGGCCGAAACTGAACAGCGGACGGAGCAGTCGCTCAACACCGTAGCGAAGGGTTTGCCCGATCGGATCAACGCCGACGCGGCTGGTCCGGAGACGGGGCTCGCGCGGCTGGTTCTGACGTTGATCGAAGTGTTGCGGAAAGTGCTGGAGCATCAGGCGGTGCGGCGCATGGAAGGTGGCCGGCTCACTGACGAGGAAGTCGAGCGGTTGGGACTGGCTCTTGCGAAGTTGAACGATAGAATGAGTGAGCTCAAACGTGTTTTCGGCCTTTCGGAGGAGGATTTGCAAATTGACCTTGGCCCACTGGGGCGTGTGCGGTGAGGTTGCCAATTGCCTGAACTAGTCTCCCCCTCACGCAGCACGGGGTTGGTCGAGATTCTCGATCGTGTTCTCGACAAGGGCCTGGTGATTGCCGGCGACATCAAGATCAATCTCGCCAACGTGGAATTGTTGACGATCCAGATTCGTCTGCTCGTCTGCTCCATCGACAAGGCGGAGCAGATAGGTATGAACTGGTGGCGGTACGATCCGCGTCTGACGAGCCAGACGGCGACCGCCGTCGCGGCGAGCGATCTCAACGATCGGCTCGACCGCATCGAGCGTCAGCTCGCGAAGCTGTCTTCATCTGACTAGGAGGAGTCATGGCCGTTGAGCGGTCACCGAGCGGAAGCTCACTTATCGACATTCTCGACCGGGTTCTCGACAAGGGAATCGTCATCGACGCGTGGGTACGCGTCTCGCTCGTTGGAATCGACCTCGTAACCGTCGAAGCACGAATCGTGGTTGCATCGATCGAGACGTACCTGAAGTATTCGGAGGCAGTCGGTATCACGCAGCCAATGTCGCGTCCGCGCGAGCTGGCGCAGGCCGACGAGCTCGAACGCGTACAATTCGAGAACGCAGAGTTACGGCGTCGCCTTGACCAGCTCGGCGCGTGACCGTACGACGGTAGATCCTCGCGAGAGTGATTCCGGCGCCTGGCTGGAATCACTGCTCGCGGCCGTAGCAACGTCTTCCGATTTCGGATCGGCAGCTGAAGTGCTGCTTGCGCGATTCTGCGGCGTCGTGGGATCGAGCCGCGGATACGTTCTGGTGCTCGACGCCGTGGCGCGCCAGCTGGTTCCGTCCGTCGCGATCGGCTACGACAATGTCGACCAGCCGACCGCACGCACGCTTGACGACGGGAACGATCCATTCGTCGTTGCGTTGCTCGGCATGCAGGTGGTGGCGTGCGCGCACGGCCTTCCTCGCTCCGGGATTTCGCGCCGTACGCGGCTCATAGCGGTGCCATTTCCGCAGCCGCGAACGGTCGACGCACCACGCTTCATCGACCGTGCGGATGCCGATCGGAGACTGGCCAGCCCGTGCTCGGTAGCAGCGGTCGATTCGTCGCGGACGTGGCTGGAACGACCGGACGGCATCGCGCTCTCGCCGTACGGCGTGTTCGTGCTGGAGATGGATTCGCTGCCTGTCGCTCTGGACAGGATAGCATGCGCAGCGCAGCTTGCCGGCCCCATGCTCTCGCGCCTCGCCGCGTCGGACGCTCACCGCGGCCGCGCCGCGGAGCTGGCCGATCAACGTGCGGTGCTGACGTCGATCGTCAATTCGCTGCCCGATCCAATCGTCATCATCGACGGCGACAGGCAGATAGTCGTGCAGAATCAACGCGCCGAGCACCTGCTCAGCATGCGCGAGCGGGATTCTGAAGGTCGCCGCCGCGCGGTGGAAATCAATAACCTGCTGCTCACCTCGCATCTGTCGAAAGATCCTGCCCCGTCCGGAACCAACGTCGCCGCGGAGGCACGCGAGCTGAACATGGTCGACCCGGATGACGGAACGGATCTGCTGTTCGAAGTCCTGACTCAACCGCTGGACGAGAACGACAACGCAATAGTCTCGGTTCTGCGCGATGTGACGGATCTACGGCGGGCGGCCAACGAGCTCGAGCTGCAAGTGCAGCGCGTGCGCCTGGCGGAGTACGAGGCAAAGCGAGAGAGCGATCGTCTCAACCTCATTCTTACCAATGTCGCAGATCCGATTCTCGTGACGGACGATCGCGCCAACATCATCCTCATGAACCGCCAGGCCGAGCTGCTGTTTGGATCCGCGACTCCGAATATCGGCTACGCGACGGGTGATCGCTCGGCAGCTGTTCGCGCCAACGATACCAAGTTCACGACGTTCATCTCGGATTTCAGCCTGAGTCCCGAATCTGCGCGACGCGAGGACATGGAGCTGCAGCGACCGGGCGACGACCCGATGACGATTCCAATGGAAGTCGTCGCCGGCAAGATCGTCGACCGGCGCGGCGAGCCACTCGCAATTGTCTCGGTGCTGCACGATCTGACCGAGCAGGCGGAGAACGAGCGCCTTTACAAGGAGCTCAAGAATTTCAGCAGCGAGCTCGAAGCACGCGTGCGTGCGGCGACCGCCGATCTTGGCGAGCAGAACGTTCGTCTCCAGTGGCAGTCACGCGAGCTGGAGAAAGCAAACAGGCTCAAGTCCGAGTTTCTCGCGAGCATGTCGCACGAGCTGCGGACGCCAATCAACGCATTGATCGGTTACACGGCGCTCATGCTGGACCGGATCTACGGTGACCTGAACGATCGGCAGGAAGAAGGGCTCGTGCGGATTCGCGCAGCAGCGCAACATCTGCTCGCGCTCATCAATGACATCCTCGACCTCGCGAAGATCGAGGCGGGCCGGATGCCGCTGCACATCGAGGATACCGTCCTCCAGGAGGTAATGCGCGAGGCGTCGGTGCAGATCGATCCCCTAATCAAGAAAAAGGGGCTCACTTACCGCTGGATCGGTCCGGACGAGCCTCTGCACATGATGACCGATCGCACCAAGGTCAAGCAGATCATGCTGAACCTGCTTTCCAACGCGGTGAAGTTCACACACTCGGGAACTGTCACGCTGCTGGCGCAACAGGAGGGCGATCTGGTTCGGCTGGATGTTGCCGACAGCGGGATCGGGATACGCAAGGAAGACCTGTCCGCCATCTGGGACGACTTCCGGCAGGTGGATCAGTCGCGCACGCGCGAGTTCGGCGGAACCGGGCTTGGGCTCAGCATTACGCGAAAGCTGTCCGGGGCCCTGGGCGGCCGAGTCACACTCAGCAGCGAGTACGGGCGAGGGTCGACATTCACGATTTTCCTGCCGATTCGTTCCGAGGCCCACCGGGAGCATGATGCGTGAGACGGGTATGGGTTCCTCACGTTGACATGCGAGTCCCGACACGTAGATTAACAACACGCCCCGCCGCGCCAGACGGGGCGTTTTTGTGTTTAAGGGGTCGCCGGGGTTGACATGTTTGATGCGAATACACGCACCGTCGTAGTCGTCGGGGCGCAATGGGGAGACGAGGGGAAGGGCAAGCTGGTGGATGTGCTCTCGGAGCGCGCTGACTGGGTTGTCCGATATCAGGGGGGCGCCAATGCCGGCCACACCGTGGACCTGGGCGAGACGTCGTTCGTGCTGCACCAGATCCCGAGCGGGATCCTGCACGAGGGCGTGCGCTGCGCCATCGGCAACGGTGTAGTGCTCGATCCCGAGACGCTCTTTACGGAGATAGACGAGCTGGTCTCGGACGGCGTCGACGTCGAGGGCCGGTTGTACGTCAGCGAACGGGCGCATCTGGTGCTTCCATATCACAAGCTCGTCGATTCGAGCAGCGCTGCCAGCCGCGCGATCGGCACCACTGGGCGGGGCATCGGGCCGGCGTACGAGGACAAGATCGCGCGTCGCGGAGTGCGTGTCCTGGATCTGCGGCATCCGGATTCGCTGCGTCCAATCGTCGAGGCCGCCGTCGCGCACGCCAACGCGCAGCTTGTCGCGTGGGGTGTCGCCGAACGCGCCTCGGTCGCCGACACGATGACGCTGCTGGAGCGCCTGGCGCCGCGACTGCTTTCGCTTGCCGACGACGTCGGGCTCGCGATTCATCGTGCCCAACGCAGCAATGCAGCGGTGCTGCTCGAAGGAGCGCAGGGCTCGCTGCTCGACGTCGATCACGGGACGTATCCGTTCGTGACGTCGAGCACGACCACATCCGGCGGCGCCGCTGTCGGCGTCGGGATTGCACCGAGCTCGCTCGACCGCTGCCTCGGCGTCGTGAAGGCGTACACCACGCGTGTGGGGCAGGGACCGTTGCCAACGGAATTTGCGGAGCCGCTGCAATCGGAGATGCGCAAGCTCGGCAACGAATTTGGCGCGACCACCGGACGCGCGCGGCGCTGCGGCTGGTTCGACGGAGTAGTGGTGCGTTATGCGGTCCGAGTCAACGGGCTCACGGACCTCGCAGTTACGAAGCTGGATGTGCTCGATACGCTCGACGAAGTCAAGCTCTGCACCGCGTACCGCGTGGGCCAGGACGTGTTCACCGAATTTCCCGGCGATCTCACGATGCTGAGTCACGCAGAGCCGGTGTATGAAACATTCGCGGGATGGCGCACGTCGACAGCCGACGCACGCGCACTGGAAGATCTTCCGGCAGCGGCGCGGGCCTATCTGGACAGAATAGAACAGCTCGTCGAAGCGCCCATTACCTATGTCAGCGTCGGAACGCGGCGCGACCAGATAATCGGTTTGTGAGTTGCACATGCAACGGGACGCGATCCTGGCTCACCCGTTGCATCCGGCGGTAACGTAGGCAACTGTTCGTAGCGAATCCAGGTAACCGATGACGGATGAGCTTTCGCGCGATAAGAGCGCGCTTGGCGAGCGGTTCGAGATCGAGCGGGAGCTTGGCCGCGGTGGCTCGGCTACCGTGTATCTCGCTCATGACCGCCGCCTGGACCGGCGTGTCGCGCTGAAGCTGCTATCTGCCGATCTGTCGGCACTCGTGGACGCGGATCGGTTCACGCGCGAGATTCGTCTCACCGCGCGGCTGGTGCACCCGCACATCGTGGCGCTGTTCGATTCAGGCGAAGTCGATGGACGGCTGTACTACGTGATGCCGTTCATCGAAGGCGACACGCTGCGGGCACGCCTGGAGCGCGACGGGCCGCTGCCCGTGGAGGACGTCCTTCGACTGGTGTGCGATCTGGCCGAAGCGCTGGCGTACGCTCACAGCCAGCAAATAGTTCACCGCGACATCAAGCCTGAGAACGTATTCGTGTGCAACGGACACGCGATGCTTGCTGACTTCGGCATTGCGCGCGCGTCCGCGGCCGCGGACTTGCCCGCGACACAGCTGACGCAACACGGCCTCGCGCTGGGAACCGTCGCGTACATGAGCCCCGAGCAGGCGATGGGCGATGCTGACGTGGAAGGCGCCAGCGATCTTTACGGCGTCGGGTGCATGCTGTTCGAGCTGCTCACCGGCTCGGTGCCGTTCCGTGGGCCCAATGCCATGAGTGTCGTGGCACAGCATCTGACTGCGCCACCTCCGACGCTGAAGATCGATGACACATGGAGAGGACCGCCGCTGGACGCCATCATGCAGCAACTGCTCGCGAAGCAGCCGCACGATCGCCCCGCAAATGCTTCCGCTTTGCTGGAGATGCTGCGCCCTCTTCTGAATCCGTCCGGGCCGCCACCAACCGTTGTCGCGAGTGCACCGTCCAGGATTCGTCCCGAATCTCGTGAGGCCGCGGAAAGCGGCCGTTCGTACTGGACGCGTGGAATGATGGGCGGCCCTGGCTCGCGCGAGAAACTCGAGTTGGCAAGGACGCACCTTGAACGCGCGCTGCGGCTCGACCCCAATAACGCCGAAGCTCTCACGGGACTGGCCGATACCATCCTCGTTCTGGGCTACCGGGGATTTGCTCCACTTGCCGAATCTGTTCAGCGGGCGCGCGACCTCTGGCTTGAGGCGCTGGCGATGGATGATGGGAATGCCGCCGTCCACATCTCCATCGGCTTCGCGATGCTTTACTGGGAAGACGACTTCGAGGGAGCAGGTGTCGAGCTCAAGCGTGGCTTCGATCTGGATCGCTCTTCAGCTTACGGCCCCCGGAGCTATGGTGCATGGCTCAAAATTGCTGACCGGCTCCCGGAAGCGATCGAGATGATGCGGCGCGCAGCCGCAATCAATCCCGACGCAGCAGTCAACTTCAATGCACTGGGTGATGCGCTCATGACCGCCGGCAGGTACGACGAGGCCATCGAGCCATTGCGCCAGGCGCTGCGTCTCAACCCTCAGTACGAGATGGCGCTCGAGCGTCTGGAGATCACGTGTCACCGCGCTGGCCGCCACGAAGATGCGGCCTTTGCACGGCGGTCGCTGCTCGCGCACCACGGCAGGATCGAGCGCCTGGCCCTGCTCGACGAAGGAATCGAAAAACTGGGGTGGGCTGCCACGCGCGAGGCTGACGTCCGCCGCGAGCTCATACAGTTGCTCGAGCAGGCTGCTTCCGAGGATCCCTTCATCAACACAAGCTCGAGTCGGCAGCTTTCCGACCGCGTCATTGTGGCGTATGCCGAGCTGGGCGAGTGGAAGTCGGCAATGGACTGGGTGGAGCGCGGCTACCACCGCCGGCCCGGCCGGCTGCGCCGGGTGCTGACGGACTTTCTATTCGATCGCAGAGGCCTCGCTATCGACCCCAGGTACGCGCCGCTGCTACGCAACGCCGGACTCGAAAGCCTGTTGTAATTACCTTCCACCCACGGCCTGCGTTTCCGTTTCCCGCCCAGGTCGCCGAATCGAATTAATCACCCGTTTTCAGATAATGCCGAACCAACCCGACGTCCTCGAGAAGCTCGTCTCGCTGTGCAAGCGACGTGGCTACATCTTCCAGTCATCCGAGATCTACGGTGGCACCGGATCGGTGTGGGACTACGGTCCGCTCGGCGTCGAGCTGAAGAAGAACATCAAGGATCGCTGGTGGCACGCGATGGTCCGCTCGCGCGACGACGTCGAGGGACTGGACGCGGCGATACTCATGCATCCGCGCGTGTGGGAGGCGAGCGGTCACGTCGCTGGCTTCGTGGATCCGCTGGTCGATTGCAAGGCGTGCAAGGGTCGTTTTCGCGCCGACAAGCTGGAGGACGCGCACTGTCTGCGCAAGCCGAGCAAGCATCCGGGAGAGTTCACCGACTGCCAGCTCACGGAGCCGCGCCAGTTCAATCTGATGTTCAAGACGTTCATGGGGGCGGTGGAGGAGAGCGCCGCGACGGTTTATCTGCGCCCTGAAACGGCGCAGGGAATCTTCGTGAATTTTCTGAACGTGCAGCAGTCGATGCGCCAGAAAGTGCCGTTCGGAATCGCGCAGATCGGCAAGGCATTCCGCAACGAGATCACGCCCGGCAATTTCATCTTCCGCACGCGCGAATTCGAGCAGATGGAGATGCAGTTCTTCGTCGATCCTGACAAGTCGGCCGATTGGTTCGACTACTGGAAGGGTGAGCGCATGGCGTGGCATCGTGCGCTCGGACTGAGCGAGGAACGGCTCGAGTTTCATCAGCACACTCCGGAGGAGCTGGCGCACTATGCGAAGGCTGCGTTCGACGTGCAGTTCGATTTTGGTGGTACGCTCGGTTTCCAGGAAATCGAGGGTGTGCACAATCGTGGTGATTTCGATCTCAGGCAGCACACCGAATTCTCCGGAAGGAAGCTCGAATATTTCGATCAGGCGAACAATCGCCGCTACATCCCATGGGTCGTCGAGACGTCCGTTGGCGCGGATCGCGTCACGCTCGCGGTGCTCGTCAACGCGTATCGCGAGGAGAGCGTTCCGGGCGAGGATGAAGGGCGCGTGGTACTCGGCATCGATCCATCGCTCGCTCCGATCAAGGCCGCAGTATTCCCGCTCACAAAGAAGGACGGCCAGCCTGACATGGCGCACGCCATCGCCGATGCTCTGCGGCCGCAATTCCCGGTGGATTACGACGAATCAGGCAGCATCGGAAAGCGGTATCGCAGACAGGACGAGGTGGGAACGCCGTTCTGCATAACTGTCGATGGTGCATCCGCTGCGGATAACTCGGTAACCGTCCGCGACCGTGATACGCTCGCGCAGGATCGCGTGAGCACGGGCGAGATTGCGCGGTACCTTAGCGACCGCCTCGCACGATGAGCCTGGAGCGGTTGCGGGACCGCGCGCAATCGTTCACGGAAGACATTTCGCGCGAGACATATCTCGCATACTCCGGCCTCAAGCCGGAAGCGGCGCTGCAGGCAGTATACGAACGCCACGCCGATGTACTGAGCGACGATACTCTGGCCGAATGCATCGAGCGATTGCGCGATGCGGCAGCGGGCTCGGAGGACGCTCGTGCAGCGCGCATGATGCTGGAGTGGCAGGTGGAGTCGCGTGTCGCCCGACAACTTGCCGCGCTCGACGAGCGTGAGGTAGCGCTCGAGAACAAAGTGATGATTCGACTTGCGGATAGTAGCGTCATTCCCTACCAGCGCGCTGCGATCGACATCGCGAACAGCCGCGAGGTGGCAGAGCGGAGAGCCCTCGATACGGCGCGCGTGCGAGCGGTGGAGGAGTCGTTCGCGCCATTGCGGCTCGAGCGACTGCAGCGCGAGCGCGACGCGGTGGAATCGCTCGGCATCGCCGCAGGGTACAACGCGACGTTCGAGGCGCTGAGTGGCATATCGCTCACGGCGCTCGCCGCGGAGTGCGAGGCTTTCATTCACGACACGGATGCGATGTGGTACTCCGTGCTGACCGAGCGACTCAGGGCATTCGGCGTTCCCCGCGGCGAGGCGACGCGCGCGGACTCGCTCGCGCTGTTCAGATTGCGCGAGTTCGACGATGCATTTCCGGAATCGAGGATGGACAGCGCCATCCGGCGCAATTGCGCGGAGATGGGAATCGACGCGCGTGCCGCTGGACGGATCACGTTCGACACTGGTGACAGACCCGGCAAGCGGCCGCGCGCATTCTGTTCGCCGGTGCGCATTCCGCAGGAAGTGTATCTCGTCCTCCGCCCGCACGGTGGACAGGCGGACTACGGCACGTTTCTGCATGAGCTCGGGCACGCGCTCCACTTCGGCAACGCGCGTGCGGATTACCCGTTCGAGTATCGCTGGCTCGGCGACAATTCCGTCACCGAGAGCTATGCCATGCTGTTCGATCACCGGATGCAACAGCGTGAGTGGCTGCAGCGTTATACCGGGCTGGATCGGAAGCGCGCGGACGCATATCTGCGGCTCGCAGGCTTCGAGGAGCTACACTTCGTTCGGCGCTACTGTGCGAAGCTGCTGTATGAGATGCAGGTGTACAGCGGCGCCGTGGACTGGAACGCACTTCCCGACATCTACGTCGAGATACTGGCCGCGGCCACGGGGTTCCAGTACCGTCGTGCCGATGCGTTCCTGGACCTCGATTCGCGCTTCTATTCGACGCGGTATCTGCGGGCGTGGCAGCTGCAGGCGCTGCTCGACGAGGGACTGGTCAACCGGTTCAACGAAGACTGGTGGCGCAATCCCGCGTCGGGTCCGTGGATCGTGGGCGAGCTGTTCGCCGAAGGGCAGCGCGAGACCGCGACCGAGATCGGATGGCGGGCCGCCGGCGCGGAGATCAGCTTCGCGCCGCTGCTCAGAACGATCGAGGCTCTGCTGGGGACCTGACTCTGGCCGGTCGCGGGCGTGCCCGGTTAGATTTCGCCCATGGCGCAGACAGACAGGACCCTTCAGGAGACGCTCACCACGCTCTCCCCAGCGGAGGTGCTTGACGCAGCCAAGCACTTCTTTTCGCGACGCAATTCGATCTACACAGCCTTCCTCGACATGGAAGGACCGACCTTCGTGTCCATGCGCGGCATGGGCGGCGAGGAGCTCGTCATCGGCGTGATGCAGCGAGATGGGCTCACCGCGGTGTCGGGCTCGACATACATGTTCGACCAGCAGGTTGCACGCTTTCTTTCCTCACTCCCGACTGCCGATCCGCCAGGAGTAGGAGCGATACCGCGTGAGCTGCCAGAGTCATCGACGGTAATGGCATGAGCGCGACGTTCGCGAACTCGCTGCGCGCGCGCGACGGCGTCATCTCGATCGGCGAGCCGGCAGCCGGTAGCGTGCTCAGGTTCCGCGTGCAGGCTCAGGAAGTGTGGGACGTCGTGCGCATCGACGCTCGGCAGGCCGAATCGGTTCGCACCGCCAAGATGTATGCGCTGAACGCGCTCATCCCCGACGCACTGTTCCCCGATGAGTTTTCCGTCAAGCTCAACGGCTGCGAGATATTCGACGAATCGGTTTCGCTGTCCGACGCGGGAGTACTGGATGGATCGACGTTGCTGGTCGCGCGCCGGAGGCGGCGTCCGGTAAGATCATAACAGGGCAGCTCCACGTGCCCGACCCTGGCGTCGATCGAGGCACGC
>Ga0134128_10003280_pt1 | contig 19776 bp, 19 predicted proteins | sample KB31754_FD_96462 | JGI IMG/M metagenome (GOLD analysis project Ga0134128, IMG submission 96462) | Terrestrial soil microbial communities with excess Nitrogen fertilizer from Kellogg Biological Station, Michigan, USA - KB3-175-4 | ecosystem: Environmental > Terrestrial > Soil > Unclassified ...
CCGCCGTCGGCTCGTTGATGATGCGCAGCACCTCGAGGCCGGCGATCTTGCCGGCATCCTTGGTGGCCTGGCGCTGGGCGTCGTTGAAATAGGCAGGCACAGTGATGACGGCCTGATCGACCTTCTGGCCGAGATGCGCTTCCGCGGTCTCCTTCATCTTCTGCAGGATGAAGGCGGAGACCTGCGAGGGCGAATAGGTTTTGCCGTCGGCCTCGACCCAGGCGTCGCCGTTGGAGGCCTTGACGATCTTGTAGGGGACGAGCTTCTTGTCCTTCTCGACCATCGGGTCGTCATAGCGGCGGCCAATCAGGCGCTTCACCGCAAAGAAGGTACGCTCGGGATTAGTCACTGCCTGACGCTTCGCAGGCTGGCCGACCAGACGCTCGCCATCATCGCTGAACGCGACAATCGACGGCGTTGTCCGCATGCCCTCGGAGTTCTCGATGACTTTGGCGTTCTTGCCATCCATTACGGCAACGCACGAATTCGTGGTGCCGAGATCGATCCCAATGACCTTTCCCATGGTCTCTATGTCCTTCCGTTTGCGGCAGGTCGGCTGAGCCCTGACGGCGCCCGGTCCGTACCCCCTTCAGATCAAATACTCGCGATATTGCGACGGTGAGCCTCATATAGGAGGGTGCCCCCGGCCCGCAAGGACCGGGCCGCAACGTTAAGGCACGAAAAGCCGCGCCGTTGGAAGATAATATCCATTTGGCCGGATCGATTCGGGACCCGTCAACGCGACCGTTAATTTACGGGCAAGGAAGCGGTCCGAGGTCCTTGGGTGAGGTGCCCTGCCCTGTTGTCTTGCAGTCAAAACCGTTAAAAGCCTCGGACTTCGACTGGCCCCTGAAGCGGGTGGGACCGCGCCGGCCGATCATCTGATCGCCGCATTGGAAACCCAAAAGGCTCTTCATGAAGCGTTTTCGACACCTGAGCGTGGCCACGCTGCTCCTTTTCGCGACCGGTCCCGCGCTCGCCGCGGACGTGACCTATCCGACCGGTGTGCGGGTGGGAATGACGCCGCTGGTCGGCCTTTCCCGCGCCAAGACTTTCTCGGGATTCGTATCCGACGATCAATCGGTCAAGGTGCTGGTGACGGAGCTTCCGGCCGCCGCCTTCAACGAGGTCAAGACCGCTTTTTCCAAGCCTGACGCGGTCGGCCCGGCCGGCATCAAGCCGCAAACGATCGATACGGCTGCAGGCCCCGCCTATTACACCGTCGAGAGCGCCAAGGAAGGCACCAGCACGGTGAAGCGCTATTCGATGATCCTCTCGGGCGGCACTTTCTCCGGCTACGTCGCCGTGCAGATCCCCGAGAAAGCGGCCAAGATCTATTCCGACGGCGCGGTCCGCCAAATGTTTGCAACCGCCACCGTTCGCAAGGAGGTGCCGGTCGAGGAACAGCTTTCGACGATGCCGTTCAAGCTGACGCAGCTCGCCAACTTCAAGAATGTCCGCACGCTGGCGCCCGGCGCCGCCGTGGTGCTCGCCGATGGTGACGAGACCACCGGTTTCGAGCCCGCTCCGTACATGGTGATCGGCATTATCGGCGCCACGCCGCCGGAGCCGGGCGACCGGGCGAGGTTCGCGCAGGAATCGGCGACCGAGATCCCGGGGGTACGTAACTGGAAGATGACCATGTCGGAACCGATCCGGATCGGCGGCCAGCAGGCTTACGAAACCCGGCTCGATGCCACGAGCGGCAAGGACAATACGGCGGTGACGGTGGTGCAATGGCTCATCTTCGGCGGGCCGAACATGATGCGCATCATCGGTAGCTCCCCGCGCGACAAATGGTCGGAGGCTTTCCCGCGCTTCCGCGCCGTGCGCGATGGAATCCAGCCGCGCGGCTGATTTGCAAATTCGCAAAGGCAGGCAAGGCGCCGCGCCGGCGCCAGTTAAGCCGCGTTGTTGGGCTCGTTGCCGTTGGCGACCGCGGGCGCGGGCTTGGCGCCGCCCTTGGAGACGCCGACCAGTGCCGGGCGCAGCACGCGCTCGCCGATCATGTAACCGGCCTGCACGACCTGGACCACGGTGCCCGACGGCACTGACACATCGGGAACCTCGTACATCGCCTGCTGGAAGTTCGGATCGAACTTCTCGCCGGATGGATCGAATTTCTTCACACCGTTCTTTTCCAGCGCGTTGAGCAGCGAGCGCTCCGTGAGCTCGACGCCCTCGATCAGCGCCTTCAGGCCGGGGTCAGCGGCGGCGCGGGCCTCGGGAGAGACCGCATCGAGCGCGCGCTGCAGATTGTCGGCGATTTCGAGGACGTCGCGCGCAAAGCCGGTGATGCCGTAGACCCTGGCATCGGCGACCTCGCGGCGGGTGCGCTGGCGCAAGTTCTCCATATCGGCCAGCGTGCGCAACATCTTGTCGCGCGCCTCGGCGGCTTCCCTGGTCAGCGTCTCGACCGATCCGGGCTCAGGATCGTCGGGCATGATATAGGGCTTGGAAACCACGGGCTCACTGGCCTGCGCCGGGTCGGCCGGATGTTTCTTCTGCAGGTCGGGATCAGTCATGGCTTGCTTTCTCGAAACCTCGGTCATGGACGAATGGCAGGAGATGTTGGCCGCCATATCGTGCTTTGGACGACGAAAATCAAGCGCCCGTGATCGACAGAAATCCCCTTGGATCGTCGCGCGTCAGCCGCCAAAAAGCCGGCTGACGATGCGCGCGGCATAGTCGACGGTCGGAATCACCCGCGCATAATTGAGCCGGGTCGGCCCGATCACGCCCAGGACGCCGACAATGCGCCCGGCGGCATCGCTATAGGGCGCCACAATGGTGGAGGAGCCGGACAGCGAGAAGAGCTTGTTCTCGGAGCCGATGAAGATGCGCACGCCTTCGGCGCGCTCGGCGCGGCCGAGCAGGTCGATCACGCCGCGCTTGGTGTCGAGATCGTCGAGCAGCGATTTCACCCGCTCAAGATCCTCGAGCGCGTGCAGATCCTCGAGAAGATTGGCGTGACCGCGCACGATAAGCTGGCGGTCTTCCTTCTCACCGCCGGACCAGCTCGCAATGCCCGCCGCGATGATCTTCTGGGTGAGCTCGTCGATCTCGGCGCGGTCGTGCGCGAGCGCTGTCTCGAGCTCGAGCCGCACTTCCGCCAAGGTCCGGCCGCGGATGCGCGCATTGAGGAAGTTGCCGGCTTCGGTCAGCGCAGAGGACGGCACGCCGAGTGGCAACGTCAGCACGCGATTCTCGACCTGGCCATCCTCGCCAACCAGCACCACCAGCGCTTTCTCCGGCTCCAGCCGCACGAACTCAATGTGCTTCAGCCGCGAATTGGATTTGGGGGTCAACACCACCGCGGCCGCCCGGGTGAGGCCCGAAAGGCGGGTCAAGGCTTCGTCCAGCGCCGCTTCGACCGTTTGCGCCCGGCCGACGGCGGCGAGCTGGCTCTGGATCGACTGTCGTTCGGCCTCGGTGAGGTCGCCGATCTGCATCAAGGCGTCGACGAAAAAGCGCAGGCCGAGCTCGGTCGGCAACCGGCCGGCCGAGGTGTGCGGTGCATAGATCAAACCAAGCTGCTCCAGATCGGCCATCGCGTTGCGCACCGACGCCGGGGACAGCGGAACTGCGATCAGCCGCGAAATATTCCGTGACCCGACCGGCTCGCCGGTCGCGAGATAGCTTTCGACGATTTGTCGGAAGATATCGCGCGAACGCTCGTTGAGCTGGGCAAGCCCGGCAGGCGGCGTGATCAGGCTGAACGGATCGTGATGGGCCAAGGGATGCTCCTTTGCGCTCCACTAATTTGTCCATCCGGAAAGCCCCTGACAAGCGCCGTTTGCCCGACCCAAAAGCAGGGTTAAAGGCCTTGCCGCGCCCGACTTGCGCTCCTACAAGCTCCCGCGAACTATCGACCTGCCTGATTACTTCCGGATACTTGGAGGATTTTCCATGCGGCCAAGCCGCCGTGCCCCCGATGAGCTGCGCGCCGTGTCGCTGGAACGCGGGGTCGTCAAATACGCCGAGGGGTCCTGCCTCGTAAAATTCGGCGATACCCATGTGCTGGTCACGGCCACGCTGGAAGATCGGCTGCCGCCCTGGCTGAAGGGGCAGGGGCGCGGCTGGGTCACGGCTGAATACGGCATGCTGCCGCGCGCCACCCTGGAACGCACCCGCCGCGAGGCCTCCGCTGGTAAGCAGGGTGGCCGCACCGTCGAGATTCAGCGGCTGATCGGCCGTTCCCTTCGCGCCACCATCGATCTCCAAGCGCTCGGCGAGCGGCAGATCACAGTCGATTGCGATGTGCTGCAGGCCGATGGCGGCACGCGCACCGCTTCCATCACCGGCGCCTGGGTCGCTCTCGCCGACTGCCTCGGCTGGATGAAGGCGCGCAACATGACCAAGACCAGCGTGCTGCGCGACAATGTCGCCGCCGTCTCCTGCGGCATCTATCAGGGTACACCGGTGCTCGATCTCGATTATGCCGAGGATTCGGCAGCCGAGACCGACGCCAATTTCGTCATGACCGGCGACGGCCGCATCGTCGAGGTGCAGGGCACGGCCGAGAAGACGCCGTTCACGCAGGACGAGTTCCTGGCGTTGATGGCGCTGGCGAAGAAGGGCGTGTCGCGTCTGGTTGATCTGCAAAAGCTCGCGGTCAGCTAATCCATGCATCGCCGGATCGAAAGCAGACTCGTTATCGCAACCCACAATCCCGGCAAGCTTGCCGAGATGCGCGAGCTGCTCGCGCCTTATGGCATCGAGGCGGTTTCGGCCGGCGAGCTTGGACTCGACGAGCCGGAGGAGACCGGCACGACATTCGTCGCCAACGCACGGATCAAGGCGGTCGCCGCCGCAAGGTCCGCGAAGCTGCCGGCGTTCGCCGATGATTCCGGCATTGTGATCGACACCCTCGATGGCGCTCCGGGAATTTATTCGGCACGCTGGGCCGGACCGACTAAGGATTTCAACGTGGCGATGGCGCAGATCGAGCGGTTGTTGCAGGAGCGCGGCGCGATCGCACCGGACCGGCGGGCTGCACATTTCGTGTCCGCGCTTTGCGTCGCCTGGCCCGACCATCATCTGGAAGAGGTCGAGGCGCGCGTCCACGGCACGCTGGTCTGGCCGCCGCGCGGCACGGCCGGATTCGGCTACGATCCGATGTTCCAGCCCGAGGGGCACACGCGCACCTTCGGCGAGATGACGAGCGTCGAGAAGCACGGCATGCCGCCGCTCGGCCTTGGTCTCTCGCACCGCGCCCGCGCCTTCGTCAAACTCGCGGAGATCTGCCTTGACCGGCGTTGAGCGAGAAGCCTTCGGTGTCTATGTGCACTGGCCGTTCTGCCTGTCGAAATGTCCGTATTGCGATTTCAACAGCCATGTCCGCCATGCTGCGATCGATGAGGACCGCTTCGCACGCGCCTTTAGCCGTGAGATCGAGACCACGGCGGCCCGCACGGGCAAGCGTGATGTCACCTCGATCTTCCTCGGCGGCGGCACGCCGTCCTTGATGCGTCCTGAGACCGTCGGCGCGGTTCTGGAAGCGATCGGCAAGCAGTGGCATGTCGCCGATGATGTTGAGGTGACGCTGGAAGCCAATCCGACCAGCGTCGAGGCCACGCGCTTTGCCGGCTATCGCGCCGCCGGCGTCAACCGCGTTTCGCTCGGCGTGCAGGCGTTGAGTGATTCGTCGTTGAAGGAATTGGGACGGCTGCATTCGGTACGCGAAGCGCTCGATGCGGTCGCGATCGCGCGCAAATCTTTCCGCCGTTACTCTTTCGACCTGATCTACGCGCGGCCCAATCAAACGCCGCAAGGCTGGGCGGGTGAGCTCGCGCTGGCGATCCAGGAGGCGGCCGAGCATCTGTCGCTCTATCAGCTCACGATCGAGCAGGGCACGGCGTTCTTCGACCTGCACGCCGCCGGAAAGTTGAAGACGCCGGATGAAATCACCGCCCGCGCGCTCTACGATGTCACGCAGGACGTCTGCACGAAACACGGCTTGCCCGCCTACGAGATTTCCAATCACGCGCGCAAGGGAGCGGAGTGCAGACACAATCTCGTCTACTGGCGCGGCGAGGAATATGCCGGCATCGGCCCAGGCGCGCACGGCCGTCTCGACGTCGATGGCCGCCGGCATGCGACTGCGACGGAGAAACGCCCTGAAGCCTGGCTGATGCGGGTCGAGGCCAATGGCCACGGCGTGATCACCGACGACGTGCTCAACCGCGAAGAGCGCGCCGATGAATTTCTGCTGATGGGATTGCGGCTCGCCGAAGGCATCGATCCCAAACGTTACGCGGCGCTGTCGGGCCGCGCGCTCGACGAGCGCCGCATTGCGCTGTTGCGCGAGGAGGGCGTGATCACGACCGATGCCGAAGGGCGGCTGCGCGTCACGCAGGCCGGATTTCCCGTGCTCGACGCGGTCGTCGCCGATCTTGCGGCTTAGCGCCGTTCTCGACCAAGGGAGTTACGCGCCAAAACTCTTTGGCGAGCCTGCGACCGGGATGCCGGCGCTGCCGCCAACGCGCATGACCGCAAGGCCGCGTTCATTGGTACCGTCCTGGCGAAAGCGGAACAGCCCGTCGATGCCGGCAAAGCCGGACGGGTTGGTCAACACCTCGGGCGAGAAGCGCTGGGCGCCTTGGGTCCGCGCGAGCGCCGCGACCAGCGCGACTGCGTCATAGGCGAGCGTCGCCGTTCGCACCGGCTCGCCGCCGTAGCGCGTGCGGTAACGGCCCGAGAACGCACGGAAACCGGCCAGGTCGGGCGCCGCATAGAGACCGCCCTGCAGATTGGGGCTGCCGAACACGCGTGGATTGTCCCATAGCCCGGTGCCGAGCAATTGGATGTTGTGCAGGTTGGCGCCCGCGGCCGTCAGTGCATCGGCGGTCGCCACGACGGAATCGCCGTCATCGGCGATCAGCAGCGCGTCGGCCTGGCCGAGCTGCTGCGCCACGTTGCGCGCCGGCGTGGCGCGATCGGCGCCGTATTTTGCGAACGCGACGACACGGCCGCCGCGCCGGCTCGCTGCATTTCTGAAGGCGACTTCCACGACATTGCCGTAGGCATTGTCCGGCATCATAGCGGCGAAGGATTTTTTGCCGATGCTCGCCGAATATTCGACGATGCGGTTGACGTCGGATTCGGGGAGGAAGCTCAGGAGATAAACGCCGCGGCCGGCGACGGATGAATCGGTTGAGAACGCGATCACCGAGATACTGCGCGTGCGCGCGACCTGCGCCACCGCAGGGACCGACAGGGCAAATAGCGGTCCAAGGATGATCTCCGCGCCCTCGTCGACTGCCTGCTGCGCGCCAGCTTGCGCGCCTTGCGGGTTGCCGCCGTCGTCCTTGATCAGAAGCTGGATGTTGGGGTTCTGGAATTCGGCGAGCGCCATCTCGGCGGCGTTCTTCATCGATTGCGCCGCAACGCCGGCATTGCCCGAAGCGGACAGCGGCAGGATCAGCCCGACCTTGACCTGGCCGTTGCCGATCGCGACCGGCTGCTGGGCGGGCCCGGCCGGCGCCGCTGGCGAGTTTGAGAACTGGCTGAGGCTTTGCTGGACGCCGGCACAAGCCGAGAGCAGGGGCGCGCCGAGCAGAAGACCGATTGCCGTCCGCCGGGTCGTCCCTGGATTTTGCGGACCTATCGGTTCATGCTTGGGTTTGTGCGGCCCCACCATCTCATCTCTTTCCTGCCCGAGCCGCGGCCGGCCGGGTCCCCCTCCCGGAGAAAGAATGGAGGGTGGATTAGGCATATTGTCGGCGAATAGTTAACCAAAACAAAAGGATTATGGCCCCGCCGATGGCCAGTTCCCGACGGCCTGCCGGCCGCCTTGCGCCCCTCACGACCAGCCCAAATGGACCTTGCGATGGTGGCGCCGGGGCTATCTGCCCTTTAAGTTACCATTATGCGCGCAAAAACAGTCCCGATAAATACCGAAAGCCGATCGGAACCCAGTTCCCGGGGCTTTGCGGTCGGCCGCCATGTTTTGACCGCACCGAGGGCAGCCGCCGGGCTTTATCTTGTCGCGACCCCGATCGGTAATCTCGGCGACATCACCCTGCGAGCGTTGGAGACGTTGGCCGGCGTCGACCTGATCGCTTGTGAGGATACGCGTATCACGCGGCGGCTGACCGAGCGCTACGGCATCGCGGCGGAATTGACGCCTTATCACGAGCACAACGCCCCGGCGGCGCGGCCCAAAATTCTGGCGCGGCTGGCGCAGGGCGCCTCGATTGCCCTGGTGTCCGATGCCGGCACGCCGCTGATCTCCGATCCCGGCTACAAGCTGGTGCGCGAGGTCCTTGCTGCCGGATACCCGATCAGTGCGCTGCCCGGTCCCTCCTCGGTGCTATCAGCGCTTTCGGTCGCCGCGCTGCCGACCGACCGGTTCTTCTTCGAGGGTTTTCTGCCTGCGAAACAGGTCGCGCGCCGCGCGCGGATCGCGGAGCTTGCGCGGATCGAGGCGACGCTGGTGCTGTTCGAATCCGGCAATCGGCTGCAGGACACGCTGCGCGATCTTGCTGACACCATGGGCGCACGAGAGACCGCGATCTGCCGCGAGCTGACCAAGCTGCATGAAGAAGTCTTGCGCGCAACCCTCGCCGAACTCGCCGGCAAGACGGGACGGCTCGAGACACGCGGCGAATTCGTGCTGGTCATCGGCCCGCCCGCCGCAGACGCACAAGTGCTGACGGCGGACGCGCTCGACGAGGTCTTGCGCGCCGAGCTCGCCGATCACAGCGTCAAGGATGCGGTCGCGCATGCGGTCGTGTTGTCGGGCCGGCCGCGCCGCGAGATCTACGCCCGTGCGCTGGAATTGGCCAAAGGCAGTTCGAAACACCTCAAGGGCGGCCATGGCGAAGATTGAGCGCACCGCGCCCAGGAAAACCGCGCAGAAAACCGCGCCCAAGAAAGAAGCATCGCCCGAGCGCGTCGCCGCTTTCCAGGCCGGGCTTTCCGCGGAAAGCCGCGCCGCCGCGTACTTAATGGCCAAGGGCTATCGCATCCTTGCCAAGCGCTTTCGCACGCCGCATGGCGAGATCGATCTGGTCGCCAGGCGGCGCAACCTGGTCGCCTTCGTCGAGGTCAAGGCCCGCGCGACGCTCGATGAAGCCGCTTTCGCGGTCACGCCGCACCAGCAGGCGCGGATCATCAATGCCGCCGAGGCCTGGCTCGCCGCGCACCCCGACTATGCGGAATTCGAGTTGCGCTTTGACGCAATCCTGATTGCGCCGTGGCGCCTGCCGCGCCATCTGTTAGCAGCCTTCGACGCCACTCCTTGAAGCTTCCCTCCAGACAATTCACTCCAGAGATTCGAGCCTGTCCATGAAATTGAACGTCGCTGTCCAGATGGACCCCATCGCGCGCATCAATATCCGCGGCGATTCCACCTTTGCGCTGCTGCTCGAGGCGCAGAAACGCGGCCACGGGCTGTCCTATTACACGCCGGACAAGCTCTCGCTGCTTGGAGGCGACTTGTTCGCCCCCGTCCAGCTCCTGACCGTGCGCGACGAGCCCGGCAATCACTTCACCCTGGGCGAGCCGAGGCGCGAGCCGCTGGCCTCCTTCGACGCGGTGCTGCTGCGTCAGGATCCGCCGTTCGACCTCGCCTACATCACCTCGACGCATTTCCTCGAACGAATCCATCCCAAGACGCTGGTCGTGAATGATCCGGCCAGCGTGCGCGACGCGCCGGAAAAGCTGTTCGTGATGGACTTCCCGCAGCTGATGCCGCCGACCCTGATCTCGCGCGACCTCGACGAGATCAACGCCTTCCGCGACACCCATGGCCCCGTGGTCATGAAGCCGCTGCACGGCTTTGGCGGCGCCGCGGTGTTCCGCATCATGCCGCAGGACATGAATTTCGGCTCGCTGTTCGACATGTTCTCGGTAACCTTCAAGGAGCCCTGGGTGATCCAGCGCTTCCTTCCCGAAGTCAAACGCGGCGACAAGCGCATCATTCTGGTCGACGGCGAGTTCGCCGGCGCCGTCAACCGCGTGCCGGCCGCGGATGACCTCCGCTCCAACATGGTGCGGGGCGGTGCCGCAAAGGCGACCGAGCTGACGCCGCGCGAGCGCGAGATCTGCACGACGCTTGGCCCGGAGCTGAAAAAGCGCGGGCTTCTATTCGTCGGCATCGACGTGATCGACGACTATCTCACCGAGATCAATGTGACCTCGCCGACCGGCATCCGGGCCGTCGCCCGCCTTGGCGGACCCGACATTGCCGCCAGGATCTGGGACGCGATCGAGGCGAGGCGGCGCTAGACGTCGTTCTCACGACTCTGCTTCCGCCTGTTGGGCCGCTGTACGTCGCGTGGTCGCGTGGAGCGCCGACGGCTGCCGCGGTCAATCGGGCAAGATACGGAGATTCGCACAAGTCGCGATAACGTCCCGTTCACTATGAGGATCGATGCCTTAATTCCGCCGCCCCCTCGGGGGCAGACCTCAAGTCCGCTTATACTTTTACTGCTTAGTCCTGCTCGTGGGGAAGGGTGCCCAACCAGCCTTCGGGCAAGAGCGGATAGTAAAGCGTATGTATACCGCCCGGATTGTCGTCCTGATCATTGCGCTTGGCGCGGGCGGTGTGGCCGCCTACCTCGCGAGCGGGATCAACAACAAGACCGCCGCCCCGGTTCAGCCGGTCGCGCAAGTGCAAACCGTCGACGTCCTCGTCGCCAAATCCGACATCGGCCTTGGCCAGACGGCGCGGCCTGAAGATCTGGAATGGCAGACCTGGCCGAAGGGGCTCGCGAGCAGCGCCTTCATCACACGCACCTCGCGTCCCGACGCCGTCAATCAGATCGCCGGCTCGATCGCCCGCACGCCGATCCTGGCCGGCGAGCCGATCCGCGAGGCGAAGCTGGTGAAAGCCGCGGGCTCGGGCTTCATGGCCGCGATCCTGCCGAGCGGCATGCGCGCCGTCTCCACCGAAATCTCGCCGGAGAGCGGCGCCGGCGGCTTCATCCTGCCCAACGACCGCGTCGATGTCGTGCTGACCCGGCGCGAGAAGAATGCGGAGCATCCCAACCTGCCCGACATCGTCATCGCGCAGGTGATTCTGTCGAGCATCCGCGTGCTCGCGATCGATCAGGCGCCGAAGGAAAAGGACGGCCAGAATGCGGTGATCGGCAAGACCGCTACGCTCGAACTGAAACCCGAGCAGGTCGCGATCCTGGCGGTCGCGCGCCAGGCGGGCACGATCTCGCTGGCGCTGCGCAGCATCGCCGACGCCAAGGCCGTCGATACCCCCATCGAAAACCAAGCTCCCAAGAACATCAACGTCAACGTCGTGCGCTACGGCGTTGCCAGCCGCGCGACGGCACAGAAGTGACCGAAGGTACCGCTATGAAATTCAGGGCGAACAAGCCGAACAAATCCATCATCCGCGCCCTGACCCTTTCGGCGGCCGTGGTGCTCGCCCTGCATCTCGGCTCGTCGCAGGCCGCCGACGAGCCGCGTCCCGCACCGCCTGCCACCACGAGCGCCGCGGCCGCGCCGACAGGCGCGCAATCTCCGGCAACCGAGGCGCCCTTTGTCGCCACGGCTACGCCACCCGAGCCGAAGGTTACCGCGAGCATCCCCGTCCGCTCCCGCTTCCTTCCACTCGGCGTCGGCAAATCGGTCGTGATCAATCTGCCGCGCGACGTGAAGGACGTGCTGGTCGCAGACCCCAAGATCGCGAACGCCGTGATCCGCTCGTCACAGCGCGCCTACATCATCGGGTCGGCCGTCGGCCAGACCAATGTCGTGTTCTTCGACGCCGACGGGCAGCAGGTCGCAAGCTACGACATCGCGGTCAAGCGCGACCTCAACGGCATTCGCACCGCACTGCATCAGACGCTGCCTGGCGTTCAGATCGAGGGCGTCGGGGAAGGAGTGATGCTGACCGGATCGGTTTCGAGCCCGGTCGAGGCACAGCAGGCGGGCGACATCGCCGCGCGGCTCGTAGGCGGGGCCGACAAGGTGGTGAACAGCATCGTCGTCAGGGGCCGTGACCAGGTCATGCTGAAGGTGCATGTCGCGGAAGTGCGGCGCGACATCATCAAGCAGATGGGTATCGATCTCAGCGCCAGTATGAACTACGGCACTGCGGTCGTGAACTTCAACAACTCCAATCCGTTCACCGCCCTCGGCTCGCCGCTCGTCTCCACCAACGGCCTGCAGGCTGCGGGTATGCTGAAGGGACTGCCCACGGTGAGCGCGACGCTGCGCGCGATGGAGAGCGCCGGCGTGATCCGCACCCTCGCCGAGCCCAACCTGACCGCGATCTCCGGCGAGTCGGCGACCTTCGTCGCCGGCGGCGAGTTTCCGATTCCCGCCGGCTACTCCTGCGATCCCGTCACGCATGTCTGCACCACCCAGATCACCTACAAGAAGTTCGGCATCTCGCTGAACTTCACGCCCGTGGTGCTGAGCGAAGGACGCATCAGCCTGCGGGTCATGACCGAAGTGTCGGAATTATCCAACGACAACGCGATCACCTTGTCGCAGGCGCTGAGCGGCAGCGGGACGAATTCCATCACCATCCCCTCGATCCGGACCCGCCGCGCCGAGACCACGCTGGAGATTCCCTCCGGCGGCTCGATGGCGATGGCGGGCCTGATCCAGCAGCAGACCAAGCAGGCCATCAACGGCATGCCCGGCATCGATTCACTTCCGATCCTGGGCGCGCTGTTCCGCAGTCAGGACTACGTCAACAACGAAACCGAGCTGATGGTGCTGGTGACGCCCTATGTCGTCCGCGCGGTCCCGGAGAAGGACCTGTCGCGGCCCGACGACGGCTTCGCGCCGGCATCCGACTCGCAATCTGCCCTGCTTGCCCGCATGAACCGGATCTACGGCATCGCCGCGCATATGGATCCGTTGACCGGCCGCCAGACCAATTTTGGCTTCTTCATTGACTAAAGACGGCGCGACGAGGACGAGAGCGATGACCAACGGATTATCGAACGGGCGCCGTTTCAACCTGCGCCTCTCCGGCACGCTGATGGGCGTTGCGGTTGCGCTCGGGGCCTGCAGCGCTGCGCCCGATGCCATCATTACCGGCGGCGTTCCCGACGATTACCGTCTGCGGCACCCGATCGCGATCACGGAAGCCAACCAGTCCCTCGTCGTCTTTGTCGGCCATGGCCGCGCTGGACTGAGTGCATCGCAACGCAGTGACGTGATCGGACTGGCGCACACCTGGGTGCGCGAGGGCACCGGCGCCGTCATTGTGGATGTCCCGGTCGATACGCCCAATGCCCGGGCGGCAGCGGCGACCTACGGCGAAATTCGCGCGATCCTGATGGCAGGCGGCGTGCCCTCAAACGGGGTCGTGCTGCGACGCTATCACCCGATCGCCGTGCAGGCGCTCGCGCCGATCAAGCTGAACTACACCAGGATCGCGGCCACGGCCGGTCCCTGCGGCCTGTGGCCGGAGGATCTCGGCCCGTCGCTGGCGAACCCCAGCTACAGCGAGAACAAGCCCTACTACAATTTCGGCTGCGCAACGCAGCGCAACCTGGCGGCGATGGTCGACAACCCGTCCGACCTGGTGCAGCCGCGCTCGGAGACGCCGGCCTATACGGCACGGCGCACCGAAGGCTTCGAGAAATATCGCAAGGGTGAGCCGACTACGACCGTCTACCCCGAAACCGACAAGGCCAAGCTCAGCGACACAGGCAAGTGATGCGCGACTCCAAGAAGAAAATCGAAGAAGCGTCAGGCACCCTACCGCCACCGCCGCCGGCGCTGGCGAACGACTACATCGCAGCGGCGCCGCGCATCTCGGTGCAGGCGTTTTGCGAAAGCGAGGACACCGCTTCCGCCATGCGATCGGCCGGCGAGGACCGGCGGCTCGGCAAGGCCCACTTGACGGTCAAGATGGGCGGCATGGCCGCCGCCGTCGAAGCCTATCACAATGCGCCCACACCGAACGTGATCGTGCTGGAGAACGGCAGCGAAAGCGACCTGCTGGCTTCGCTCGACGAGCTCGCCTCCGTGTGCGATCCCGGGACTCGCGTCATCGTCATCGGCGGCGGAAGGGATCAAGTGCCCTATCGCGAACTGGTGCGCCGCGGCGTCAACGACTATGTGGTCGCGCCGGTCGAGCCTCTCGATGTCGTGCGCTCGATCTGCAGCCTGTTCTCGGCGTCCGAGACCGTCACCGTCGGCCGGGTCGTCGCCGTGGTCGGCGCAAAGGGCGGGGTGGGCGCCTCCACGGTGGCGCACAACGTAGCCTGGGCGGTCGCGCGCAATCTCAAGCTGGATTCGGTCGTGATCGATCTCGACCTTGCGTTCGGCACCGCAGGCCTCGATTACAACCAGGATCCCATGCAGAGCATTGCGAATGCGGTGTTTCAGCCGGAGCGGCCAGACAGCGCGTTCATCGACCGCTTGCTCGCAAAGTGCACGGATCACCTGAGCCTCCTGGCTGCGCCTGCAACGCTCGAACAGGTCTATGATTTCGGCGCCAACGCCTTCGATGCCATCTTCGATACGCTGCGGCTGACGACGCCCTGCATCGTGCTGGATATCCCGCATCAATGGACGGCGTGGACGAGGCGCGCACTCGAAGGCGCCGACGACATCTTGATCGTCGCCGAGCCGGATCTCGCCAATCTGCGCAATGCCAAGAACATGCTGAGCGTGCTGAAGGCGTCGCGGCCCAATGACCAGATGCCGCTGTTCTGCCTCAACCAGGTCGGCATGCCGAGGCGGCCGGAGATCGACCGGCGCAGCTTTGCCAAGACACTCGAGAGCCAGCCGGTGGCCGTCATCCCATTCGATTCGCGCCTGTTCGGCACCGCCGCCAACAACGGGCAGATGATCGCCGAGCTTTCGGCGAACCATCGCACCAGCCAGATGTTCCTGGAAATCGCGCGCAAATTGACCGGCCACGGCGAGGTCAGGAGGTCGAGGAGCTCACTACTGGCGCCGATCAGGCATGTCGCGAGCAAGTTCACCCGCAAGATGACCGCCAGGAGCGGCTGACGAATGCGCGATTAACGAGCGCGCGGCTGACGGACACGCAGCCGGTGCCGCGCACTTGCCGCGTCACATCCTAGTTGCGGACTCTCCCGGACGCGTGGCCGACGCTGCGGTCGGATGACGCTTCCTTCCTGGTCAACAGCCGCTTCAGCTCCGCGACCTTGGCGGTCGCGTCATCGGGCGGCAGACCAGCTTTCACGATGCCCTCAGCCTCGGCCTGCTTGCCTTCAAGCGCCAGCACCACCGCCAGATTCATCCGCACGCGCGGATCCTTGTCGTCCTGGCTGTGGGCGCGGCGCAGCGCTTCCTCGGCATGCGCGAGATCCTTGGAAAGCAGGTAGGAGAGACCGAGATTGGACAGCACCGAGGGCTCATCCGGCCTGATCTTCAGCGCGCTCGCGTAGTATTGCCGGGCTTCCTCGTAGCGGCCCATCTGATCGAGCACGGCCCCCTGCGCCGACAGAATTCGCCAATCCGGATCTTCCGGCGAATGCGCCTTGCCCAGCACATCGAACGCCTGCTGGAAATTGCCGTTGTCCGCCAGCGCGCGACCATAACCGGCAAGCAGCGCCTTGTTGCCGGGATTGGCGATCGCGGCTTGCTCGAGGACGGCGACCGCTTGATCCTTTTCGCCCGTGGCCCGCAGCGCCTTGCCGTATTCGAGGGCAATAGCCGGATCCTTCGGATTGGCGCGATATTGCTCGCGATAAACTTCGACCTCACGCCTGGGGTCCGCCGGCTGGCTGACTTCGGCCTGCTCGCCGAGCGAGCCGGTGATATCAGACGAGGCGGTGGTCTGGCAGCCGCCGAGGCTGAACGCCAGCGTAGCGGACGAGAGGAGGGCTACAACCAATCGCGCGAGGCGACCTTGTGTGGGGGGATACCGGTACATGCACTCTTTGGCCTGCAGAAACTCGCAACTGGCCAAAAAATCGTTGCAGCTTAACCCTAAGTTCGGGTTAACCGCGCCCGCTCCGAGGCAGGAATTCGACAATGGTTGGGCATGCGTCGCGCTTCAGGCGACGAACTCGGCCCCGAACTCGCATCCGATCCGCCAGACCAGACGGCATTGGCGCGGGTTGCCAGTCGAGAAAATCAGAGTGAATTCAGGTGGCGGCTCCAGATGCTCGGCGACGACCTTCACGCCGCCGTCCGAAATATCCGTGATCACGCAGTCGCGCGGCAACGAGCCGGTCCCGAATTGAATCTTGGCGAGGCTCCTGCACAGGCGACGCTCGCTTCTACGACGATTAGCGGCCAACATGTCGATGTTCTACCCCATCAATACCGTTCCATCGGTATTGCATTGGGTTTACATCGGATTCGTTGGGATAGGCTGAGCGTGATCGCTCGCAATCGATCGAATTTTTTCGAATTCATTTTAGCGATTCCGACCGTTGGTGATGGTTGTATCATTGCGCCTTGTACATCTTTAGATGTATCTGTAGTATTTCGCGTCCCGCGGACATTTGAAACGCAAGCTTTTTGGAAAGAACGATCCAATGGCGCGAAACCTCGTTCTTTGCCTCGACGGCACCAACAATCAGTTCTCCACCACCAACACTAATGTGGTCAAGCTCTATACCATGCTCGACCGCACGCGCGCCGACCAGCTCTCGTATTATCAGCCGGGCATCGGCACCTTCACGCCGCCGGGCGTCTGGGGTCATATCAAGGGCTGGGTCGTCAAGGAGATCGATCTGGCGACCGCGTGGCTTTTGTCGACGCACGTAACCGACGCCTACCGCTTCCTGATGCGCTACTATCGCGAGGACGACCGCATTTACATTTTCGGCTTCAGCCGCGGCGCCTACACCGCGCGTGCCGTCGCCGGCATGCTGCACAAGGTTGGACTGCTGACGCAGGGCAATGAGGAGCTCATCCCGTTTGCCTGGGACAACTACAAGAAGGAACGGGATGCCGGCCTCGCGCAAGACTTCAAGCAGACCTTTTCCCGCTCGGTGCGCATCCATTTCCTCGGGCTGTGGGACACCGTGAGCTCGGTCGGCTGGGCCTGGGATCCCAAGCACTTGCCTTATACGCGCAGCAATCCATCCGTCGACATCGTTCGCCACCTGGTCGCGCTGGACGAACGGCGCGCCTATTTCGTTCAGAACCTCTGGGGCACCGGGCCGAAGGATCAGCCGGGGAACGTCGAACAGCTCTGGTTTCCCGGCGTTCATTGCGACGTCGGTGGCGGATACACGGAGAATCTGTCCGGCCTTTCCGCGCTCGCATTGCAGTGGATGACGGAGCAGGCGGACGCCGCGGGGCTGTCCTTCGACCCGAAAATGAAGGCGACCGTCCTGCCGGATCAAAACATTGACGGGTCCAAATACGCCGCCCCCTACGCCGGAGGTCCGCCGAATGAATCGCTGAAGGGTCTTTGGTGGATTCCCGAATTCATTCCGAAGCCATACCGGGACCCCAGAGCAGATTACGAGAAACGCTGGATGATCCATGCCGGGCGGCACCGCTATGTCGCAGACGACGCTGCCCTTCATCCTGCTGTCGGCGAGCGGATGAAGCTCTTGCCCAGTTACAAGCCGCCCAACCTGCCGTCGTCGAGCTTCTAGCGGGTGTAGCGGCCGGCAGATGGAGAGTTCCGCGGGCAACACCCCGCTCGACCGGTTGCTCTGGGCCATGAGGCGGCGAACCGTCGCCAACCTATAAGCCGTGTACCGGACACAAGATGTTCACTTAACGTTCTTGCTTCCTCTCCCTGGTTCCGTTACCCTCGATAGCGGCAAAAGAGGGGCGGCATGGTTCAGCGGGTTTCGACCGTAGCGTTCGAGGGGATCGAGGCCCGAGCCGTCGATGTACAGGTCCAGGTCGCACCGGGCTTGCCGGCTTTCCATGTCGTTGGTCTTGCTGACAAAGCGGTCTCGGAGGCGCGCGAGCGGGTGCGTTCCGCGCTGATCGCCTCAGGGCTTGCGCTGCCAGCGCGCCGGATTACCGTCAATCTCGCCCCTGCCGATTTGCCGAAGGAAGGCAGCCATTACGACCTGCCGATCGCGCTTGGCCTGATGGCAGCCATCGGCGCGATCCCTCCGGATGCATTGGGCGGCTTTACCGTGCTCGGCGAGCTCGGCCTAGACGGCTCGATAGCGCCCGTCGCGGGCGTCTTGCCGGCTGCAATCGGCGCCAATTCGCGCGAGGAGGGACTGATCTGTCCGGCGGCGTGCGGCGGCGAGGCGGCCTGGGCTAGTCCCGACATCCAGATCATCGCCGCCAACTCGCTGATCCAGATCGCCAACCACTTCAAGGGCACGCAGGTGCTGTCGCGGCCGCAGCCGAAGGTGCAGCAGGCGCCGGCCGCTCAGCTTGACCTCCGTGACATCAAGGGCCAGGAGAGTGCCAAGCGCGCGCTCGAGATCGCGGCCGCCGGCGGACATCATCTTCTGATGGTCGGCGCGCCTGGAGCAGGCAAATCGATGCTTGCCGCGCGGCTGCCTTCGATCCTTCCGCCGCTATCGCCATCTGAACTGCTCGAAGTCTCGATGATCGCCTCCGTCGCCGGCGAGATCGAAGGCGGCGCGCTGACTTCGCAGCGGCCGTTCCGTAGCCCGCATCATTCCGCCAGCATGGCGGCACTGACCGGCGGCGGGATGCGCGCCAAGCCCGGCGAGATTTCGCTCGCCCATCACGGCGTGTTGTTCCTCGACGAATTGCCGGAGTTCGATCCGCGCGTGCTGGATTCGCTGCGCCAGCCCCTGGAGAACGGCGAAGTCGCGGTCTCCCGCGCCAACCACCGCGTCACCTATCCTGCGCGCTTCATGCTGGTCGCCGCGATGAACCCCTGTCGTTGCGGCAACGCCTTCGAGCCCGGCTATTCCTGCCGCCGCGCGCCGATCGAGCGCTGCACCGCCGACTACCAGATGCGCATTTCCGGCCCGCTGATGGACCGCATCGATCTTCGCATCGAGGTGCCCGCGGTGACCGCGGCCGACCTGATCCTGCCGCCGCCCGCGGAAGGCTCGGCTGAAGTCGCCGCGCGCGTCGCAGCCGCACGCCAGGTCCAGCTTAAGCGCTACGCCGACGCCGGCCTGCCTCACGTCCGCACCAACGCAGAAGCGCCGGCCGCGCTGCTGGAGGAGATCGCCAAGCCCGACGCGCAGGGGCAGAAATTGCTGCGCGATGCCGCCGAGACCATGCGCCTTTCCGCGCGCGGCTATCACCGCGTGCTTCGTGTCGCCCGCACGCTCGCCGATCTCGACGGCGCCGAGAAGATCGCCCGGCTGCATCTCGCCGAAGCGTTGTCCTATCGCGCGCTCGCCGAAGAAGCACGCCACGTCGCGGCATGAGAGGCGGCCCGTCAACCCTGGGGTAACCGGTTTTCTTTACGCTCCGACAACCATAAGCCCGCGCATAGCGGGCGTTGGTCGAGCGAGCGGCGTTCCATGTTGCGTTTGAAAATTCTGGTCTCGGTGGTTCCTCTGATCGTGGCGGCAATGCTTGCCCGTATCGAGCTTTTCCCGAGCCCGCGTCCCTGCATCGCGCTTGGTTCGGAAACCCTCGAGATCGCCTCTGCTCCCTGGCACGCCGACCTCCATGTCAGCTTCACCGACGATCCGAAGCTTGCCACCGTCCGCGTCGCGATAACGGACAACGCAGAAGCAGCCGATTTCGCCGTGGTCGATGACGCCGGCGACGACGACAGCGCCTGCGAGGCGACGCCGGCGACGCAATTCATCGCGAGCTCCACGCGCAGAAGCGCTGTCGCACCGGTGATCTTCCTTTCGCGTGACGACCGTCCCCGCCGATTACCGCATCTTCGTGCGCTCCAAACGCTTCTCGGCCCGTGAAGCGGCGGCCCTGACCGTCGGTGCTCACGGC